>Ga0182226_1000007_pt1 | contig 45905 bp, 48 predicted proteins | sample G6R1MG_27_FD_129658 | JGI IMG/M metagenome (GOLD analysis project Ga0182226, IMG submission 129658) | Miscanthus phyllosphere microbial communities from Michigan, USA - G6R1_MAIN_07NOV2016_LD1 MG | ecosystem: Host-associated > Plants > Phyllosphere > Phylloplane/Leaf | place: USA: Michigan...
AGATGCGGCGCGATCTTCGCAAACTGTGCGTCCGTCAGCCAAAACTCGCTCATCCGATCCTCCTTTCCGACAAAGGAATCACAGACCGTCCAGCCAAGCCAAATTTATGGGTCCGGAGCCTAATACGGGAGCTGGAACACCATCGATCGTCGGTTCCGACGATGGAGCGAGGCCGGCGTCTGGGAGTTCGTGACAGTGACCTCGGCCGAGATCATGGCGGACAACGGCCACTCCAGCATCGACAGCACCACAGTCCGTGCCCACGTGTCGGCGGCGGGCGGGAAAGCGGGGGCTCATCGACGCGCTCTTGGCCGCTCGCGGGGCGGGTTTACCAGGAAGCTTCATTGCTTGCCTGACGCCCTTGGGCGACCTCTCGCCTTCCACCTGACGGGCGGCGAGGCGGCAGATTGCAAGGCGTATGACGCCCTGATCGTCCTGCCTGAGCGCACGCCGGACGCCCCGCTTGCCGATAAGGGCTACGATACCGATGTCATCCGTGCCGACCTTGCGAAGCGCAATATCAAACCCGTCATTCCCGGCCGATCAAACCGCCGGGTGAAGATCGAGCATGACCGAACGCTCTATAAGCAGCGCAACCACATCGAGCGCATGTTCGGCCACCTCAAGATCAACCGTGCCATCGCCACGCGTTATGACCAGCTCGCCAGCAGCTTCCTCGGCATGGTCCATCTCGCTACCGTCAGATACTGGCTCAAATTTGTCCACGCTACTACGCTGCCGTCATGATCCTCGCTCGTAGGCCCGGACAAAGAGTTTGATTTATTGGACAGCTCCCCAGACGACCATTGCAAGCTAAACAGATGAAGATAAAATACAATATATTTATGATTAATCTAAATTTTCACTTGAGTGATGCGTCTAGGATTAATACTTAAGTGGAGATTTTAAGATGTCTATCTCCGCCGCGAGATTGACCCTCGCAGAAGCGTCAAGACGACCATGGAAGTGATCGGTCTGGTAAAGGCGTGCTCGGGCAAGGAATCGGCCGAGTACGCCCGCGCGACCGAGGCGCCACGCTGTCTCCGGGATCGCGAGGTATTCCCGCCGGATCGCCGCTTTGTAGGCGGCATAGGTCGAGGGCGGGGCACCCAGCACCGCGAGATCGAGGTCGAGCATCAGGCGGGTCGCCGGATCCGGGCTCCGTCCATGCGTGGCGGTTGCCCGGATCATCGCGTCCACCGAGACAAGGCGCTCCGCCTCGCCTGCCAGCCCGGCATGGGTCGCGAACAGATCGGCGCTGCGGGCCTCGTTGTCGGTGCGATCCGTCTCGTAGATCGCATCGTGAAAGAAGATCGCGAGGTCGAGCACGTCGTGATCGAGATCGGCGAAATCCGGCAGATCCCGCACCGCGTCGTGCCCGGCCAGGAGGTCGGCGATGTGGTTCCAGCCGTGGTAGTGGCGCGCGCCCGCGCCGTAGCCGGCATCGAGGGCTCGCCACGCCGCCTCGGCCGCGTCGCCGCCCACCGTGCGGGACCAGAGCGCCTGGAAGCGCGTTCGCAGCAATCCGTCCATGGCGGGGACCTCGGTGCACGCGATGATGCGTTCGGATCGTCCCGTCACCGCGCACCCACCGGGACACCGGTTCGGTGTCCCGGCTGCGCGGGAGACCCGGCCGGGGGCACCGTCACAGGTTCTTTTCGAGAAGCGCGGTCACGGCTGCCACGCGGTCCTTGGCATCGGCCACGTTGGCGAAGGGGCGCCAGTTCACGTCGAGGACGCCGCCCTCGAAGGTGAGGCCATTGGCGTAGTTCGAGGCCGGCGCCGTCTTCTCGTCGTAGCGGATGCGGATCGACGTGAGCTTCGCCCGCAGGGCCTCACGGCCGATCTTGTCCTTGCCGATCTCCTTCAGCGCAGCCGCGAGGGGCTCGAAGATCGTCGTCTCGAAAAAGTCGGGATTCGCGTAGTGTTGGGCGTCGCCGGGGATCGCGAGCTGATCCCACGCCACCTCGACCGGTACGGCAAAGCCCGCAGCGTCCTGGATCGCCTTTTCCTGCGCCGGAAAGCGGCTCTCCCGGTAGGCGGCGATGGCGCGGCGCTCGGCCAATCCGAGGGTCGGCTCGGCCCGGGCCGGGCGAGCCCAGAACAGGATCGCGGCGGCGGCAAGGGCGTTTCGGCGTGAGATCATGCGCTGTCGTCTCCTGTGGGAAGGCCTGCGGCGGCAGGCCGAGGGAACCGCTTGGGTGTGGTCGCGCGCCCTATCGGCGCTTCGCAGTCGCGCCGCGTCCGACGCGTACGAGAGAGCGTGGCGCAGCGACCGGTCATCCGGTCGGGGGCGAACTCGCTCGCCAATTGCGCAGCAGCGCGACGAGGGCCCCGACGATGATCGTGGCGAACGCGATCATGACCACCACCAGGGTGAGGGTCCGGTTCCACAGCCGGTCGAGGCCGAGCGTGGTGGTGATGCGGTCGGGTTGCGCCGGATCGCCCATGGCTCCGGCGCTGAAATCACCGAGATGCAAGCCGGAGAACACGTAGTTCACGCGCCGTGTCACCGTGCCGGCCGGTTGACGCAGGGTCAGCGTCAGGTTGCAGACGTGGATCACGATCTTGGAATTGCACTTGCCGTCGCTGATCCGTGCCTCGGTCACGGGCCGGGCGGTGTCGCGGATCTGCCAGTCCGAGATTAGGACCGGGGCGGTATAGACCGCGCAGGCCACCAGCATGGCGCCGAGGGCAACGACGCCGACCAGGGACCAGAGGATGGCGCTCCGACTCTGTCGCCGCGGCGGCAACCGCAGGGACGGGGTGGGTTGGGGCATGGCGGTCATCAAGCCTCAGGCCGGTTGGGTTGCGATCGCGGAGGTTCGGGCGCCGGCCCCGGTCTCGACGAGGAGGCGCCGGGCCTGCGCGGCGTCCTGATAGCGGCCGATGAGATCGGCGAAATCCTGCGGTTTCATTCCGCGCGGCAGGCCGAGGGTCAGCGTCACGATCCGGTGCTTCGTCTCGAGCTTCACCCCGTGGCGGCCCGGCAGACGCTGCGGCCAGGACGCTTGCGGGGGCAGCAGCAGGCGCATGACCATGGCCGACCGGTTCAGCGCCAGATCGAGGTCGGCGATGTCGTCCCAGGGAATGGCCCGGTCGAGGCCGGGCGCCGTCAGGGATTCGGGTTTGAGGATGAGGGTCACGGGCTCACCCCGGCGCAGAACCAGGGCGCCGGCCCCTCCCAGGAGCGCCCCGAGGCCGAGGGCCACCATGGCGACGATGCGGCTGTCCGCGGTCGGAAGGCCCGGCATGCCGAACAGGGCCATCGCCGCGGCGGCGATGGCGAAGAGGCCGCCGCTGACCGCGAGCACGAAGCCACGGGGACGATGGTGGGCGCGCAGGACCCGTTCCTCGCGTCCGACCTCTGCGACGGTCGCTTCGAGATGCGCGTGGAAGGCCGCATCCCGCGCGCGCAGGACGCCGAGGAAATCCGCCGTCGCCGCGCGGCTGAGGCCGGCCGGGTCGGCGAAATAGGCGGCGAGCCCATCGCCTGCGGTGGACGGCGGCACCGCACGCGCCGCGGCCAGGAGGTCCGCGTCGATCGTTCGTCCGAGGGCGGCGACACGCTCGCGGGTCGGCGGGTGGGTATCGGTGGGGTGGGCCTGCGCCTCCTGCGAATGCGCCGCCGGATCGTCGAGGCCGTGCCGGATCGTGTGCGCGAGGGCGGCGGCCACGAGATCGGGGCCGGCCGCCTCCGGTGCTTCCGATGCAAGGTCGAGGGTTTCCCGGATGCGGGGTGCCACGGCGCCGCTGCGCAGGAGCGCCCGGGCCGAGGCGTCCGCCGAGGTGGCGCGCGCGCCGGCCGCGTCCGCCGCAAACTCGCGGGCCCGGCTCCAGTGGCGCACGGCGAGGTGGAAACGGTCCATCACGAAGAGGCCGAGGCGAAACGACGGGCCAAGGAGCCCGAGGGAGCCGCGATGGCCTTCGGCCACCGCGTCGAGGGAGCGCTCGACGCCGGCATAGATCGGCAGGAACCGCTGGCTGTACGTGGTGTCGTCCCCGGCGTAGTGGGCGAGTTCGTGGCCGATGATCGCCGCCACCTCGTCGCCGCGCATCAAGGCGAGGTAGGGCAGCGGCACGTAGAGGATTCGGCCATCGATCCGCGCGCCGCCGGGCTCCAGGACGGCCGGACCGGCGCTGACGAAGAACCCCTCGGTCAGGCCGACCGCCACCGCCTCGGGCTTGAGGGCGCCGAGACGGTCGGCGAGCCCATCGAGGAGGCGCCACAGGCCCGGCGCTTCGGCCGGCGTCACCGTCCGCCCGAGGATCGGCAGCGGATCGGGCTCGAAGGCTCCGAGCGCCCGGCGCAGGCCGAGAACGGTGCTGCCGGCCACGAGGATGGCGGCCCCGGCCGCCACGACGGCGATGAACAGAAGCTTCATCGCCCCGCCATCGAAGCGACCCTGGAACAGGATGGCCGCCTCGAACGCCACGGCGGCGACGAAGCTCGCCGTCGCCGCCAGGATCTGGAGCGAGAGCGTCGCGGGCAGCAGCCGGCGCACGAGCGAGAAGCCGCGCACCAGGGTGTCGCGCGAAGCGCGTCCGAGCCGGCCCAGGATGGCGCCGGCGAGCAGGACGAGGAGGGAGAGCCCGGCGGCCAGCGCCCCGCCCACGACGCCGATGGGCGGCAGCAGCCGGCGCCATCCCATCAGAGTCGCGAGGTGGGCGGCCTGGTCGCGGGCGCCCTGCGCCCTGGCCAGGGCGAGCGGCCCGACATAGGTCGTGCCCTCGCTGCGGAAGCGCTGACGCGGATCGAAGCGTCCCGGTTGCGGCGCCTGTCGCTCCAGCTCCGCCACAAGTCCGTCCAGCCGCTGCCGTTCGGCCTGGAACCGGACCTCCGCCTCGGCGCCGCGCTGCCCCTGCCACAGGGCGAGCAGCACCAGGGCGAGCGGCAGCAGCACGGTGGCGGCGATGAGGCCCGCGAGGGCACGCGGACGCGAGAGCGCGCGTTGCAGCTTTCCTTCCGGGATCGTCGCCTCCTGAAGCGTGCAGAATGGGGAATGCCCCTGCGAACTTCCGATGCCGAGCCCTCTCGAGCCCAGAGTCGCGCCGGAAACTTAGAACTCTTCGAGTTCTGCGAAGGATGGCGGAGGCCCGCTTGCGCAATTCACCTGATGACCTCGGACCGTCCTTCAAGATAGATTGGACGCGATCGAAATTGTCTTCGCATCGCCGATGGCATATCCACCAGAGGGCCCGGTTTCGTCAATGGAAGACGGCCTCGTCGCATTCCGCGACCTTGATCGGGCCGAGGCCGGCCGGCGGCGCGACACGCGGGACTTGCCCTTCGGCCCGCGCAAAAGTTAGGCTTGGCCGCCTATCGGGACGCCCCGCCTTGCGGGCGTCCGCCATCCGTCCCCCGACGAAGAGTCCGGATGTCGAGACCGCTTGATCGCCGTGCCTTGTCCTTCCAAGCGGAGACCGCCGCATGAAGTGCGTCCGCTCGGCGCGCCTCCATCTCAGGCAGGACGCCTCCGACAAGGTGTACGAGGTCGATCTCGTCGAGAACGATGCCCTGTCCGAACCCGAGCGCTACCTCGTCAACGTCCGCTACGGCCGCCGGGGCGCGATCCTGCGCGAGGGAACGAAGACGCCCCAGCCCGTCGCGGAAGCGGCGGCCATGCGGGTGTTCGAGAGTGTGGTCGTCTCCAGGTGCAATGCCGGCTACCGCCGGACGGAGCGGGGATCCCCGGCCGAGACCGGCGAGGCCGGTGTCGATGGACGCGACGCCGTGCTGCTCAGGCGCCTCGCGACCTGCCGGCGGGAACGATGGTCGGGCACCATGCGCGACCGCCTGCTCTGGCGCATCGGCCAGTTGCGGATCGCGCGGGCGGCGCCGGATCTCGTCGCCCTGGCACAGGAAACCGATCCGGTCCAGGCGAGCTATTCCCTGGTCTGGGCCCTGGCACGGGCGGGCGGTGCGAACGCCGTGCCGGCGTTGGAGGAGATCGCCGCCGGTTCGGGTAGCGCCGTGATCCGCGACCTCGCCCGCTTCGCCCTCGCGGCAACACCGTCCGGGTCCGAGAGCGGTGAAGCCGAACTGCCGCCTGCCGTGGCGGATGCGGCCGAGGCCGGTGATGTCGCGGGCCTGTGCACCGCCCTCGCCGAACAGGACGCCAGCCAAGTCGGACCAGCCTTGATGGCCCTCGGGCGGCGGGGCCGACGGGAGCCCCGTTTGCACGCGACCCTGTGCGCGGCGCTGGCCCGGCTCCCGGCCCGGCCGCCCTACCTGCTCGGCCTGCGTCGCCTGTTCAAGCATGCGGAGATGGCCGACGATGCCGGCCTGTTCGGCGCCACCGCCCACAGGTTCGAGACCGCGACCGCGATGTACCGCTCGGGCCGCGAGACGGCCTACGTGCCGGAACTCGGCCGCGTCATCACCCTGCGGACGGCTCGGGGCGTGCCGGATCGGCGGATCGGCCTGTCCTCGGCCACGCACCTCTATCTCAAGCGTCGGATCTGGCGTGCGCTCCGCAAGCGCGGCGAGGTGGACGATCCGGCCTTCGCCGAGATGGCCGCCGCCTTCCTGCTGTGCTTTTCCCCGGCGGATCTCGACCGGCGGACCGCCTGGAGTGTCTGGACGCGCGCGCCGGACGGCACCTGGAGCCGTGAGCCCCGCGCCCAGGGACCGTTGGGACGCCAGTGGAGCGTCAGTCAACTCCTCTTCCGCCATGCCGCCGGGGCGATGCCGCGCCCCCGTTCCCTCACCGTTCTGGAACGGGCCGAGCCCGATCCCGACAGCCGCGACGAGGCGTTTCCGCATCTCTGGAGCGCCCGCCCCGATCTGGCGCTGCGTCTGGCGTCGGAAGCGCGGGTCGAGCCCGTGGCCCAACTCGGCGTGCGGCTGCTGCGGGCCGACCCGGCGGCGCGGGCCGCTCTGACGACCGCCGAACTCGGGCGGCTCCTGATCGCATCGGTCCCGGCAGCGCAGCAACTCGGCTTCGAGACGGTGCGGGACCGGTTCGCCGCGGGCGCCGTCGATCCCGCTCTGCTCGCGGTCCTCGTCACCGCCGCTCTGCCCGAGGCGCGCGGTCTCGCCCTGCGGCGGATCGAGGCCGATCCGGCCTTGCCATGGTCGGAGACGGCCTTGGCCTTCGCCCTGCTGACCAGTCCCGAACCGGATGTCGCGGCGGCGGTGGCGCATCTCGCCGGTACCCGCGCGCCGCCCCCGGAGGCGGCGACGGCTGTGGCCCGGCGACTGGTGGACTGGCTGCGGGCGATGCCGTCGACCCCCGATGAGAGGACGGTCGCGGCGATCCGGGCGATGCGGGCGGGTCTCGTTCTGCTTTGGCCGAATGCCGGCCTTCCAGTCCCGGGCGAAGCCGTGATCGACCTGATGACGCATCCGGCCACGGAGGTCGCCGCCGCCGGCATCGATCTGTTGCGCCGCTCCGAGATCGACGTCGCGCACCTGCCGGCGGATCTGTGGGACAGGTTGCTGGATGCGGAGGCCGAGGAGGTCCGGGCGGCGGCCCTCGGCCTCATGGCCCGGCTCGATGCGACCGGGCTCGAACGCCAGGCCGCGCCTGTCCTCGGTCTCGCGCAGGGCGCCGCCCCGGCCTTGCGCCGGGCGGCCCGCCCCCTCGTCCGGCGCCTGGCGGAGGCCGACCCTGCCCTTGCCGCGCGCCTCGCACGGGATGTGATCGACAGCCTGTTCCGCACGGCGCCGGACGAGGCTTACCCCGCCGACATGGTGGCGCTCCTCACCGAGGCGGTTCCGGGCGAACTCGCCGCCCTCGATGCCGGCACCGTGTGGCGGTTGCTCCAGGCGCGGGCGAAGGGCGCCCAGCTCCTCGGCGCGACGGTGCTGGCCGAGCGCGCGCCCCAAGCGTTCAGCGTGCGCCAGATCGCGCGGCTCGGCGGCCACCCGCATCGCGCCGTACGGCGCTGGGCCATGGCCGCCTTCGCGGCCGAGCCGAACCGCTTTCAGGCCGAGGCGGCCGACGCCGTGCTGCTCGTGGAGAGCGCGTGGCCGGATGCCCTCGCCTTCGCCCGCGCCCATTTCGAGGCGTGGCCGGAGGAGGCGTGGACGCCGGACGTGCTCGCCGTCGTCACCGACAGCGTCAAACCCGAGGTGCTGGCCTTCGCCCGACACCTCCTGCGCAGCCGCCTCCGGCCCGAGGACGCGGAGGCGCAGCTCCTGCGCCTGCTCGAACACCCCTCGCCCGCGATGCATCTCCTGATCACCGAACTCCTGACCGAGCGGGCGCTCGCCAGCGAGGACGCCTTCGCACGACTGATCCCCCTGGCGCGCATCGTGATGTTGCAGGTGCTGAAGGGCCGGGTCGCCAAGGACAGGATGGCGGCCTTCCTGCGGGGGCAGGCCCTCGGCGACCGCGCGCGGGCGCAGACGCTGCTTCCACTCTTCGCCGACCTGTCCTTGAGCGGCACCGCCCGCGACCGCGCGGCCGCGATCCTGGCCTTGCGCGATATCGCGGACGCCTATCCGGACCTCGACACGCCCCTCGTGCGCCGTCCGTCCGAGGCGCGGGCATCGACCGCCGGCGCGGGAGCCACCCGATGAACTTCGTCCATCGCTACCTCGGCGAGAGCCGCGCCGTCTCCGACGCGGGCGCGACCCGAATCGGCTTCGTGCCCGACACCTTGCGCGACCCGACCTTCTTCACCGGCAAGGTCGCCCGCCACCTGCCGTTCCGGGAAGCGATCTCGGCGCTGCATCACGTCGTCGTCGCGGACCTGCGCTTCAAGCCCAAGGACCGCAGTGCCTATCTCGCCTGGCTCCAGGCCAACGAACAGCACTTGCTCGCCGAGGCGCTGGCCGAGAAGGACGCGATCCGCGCCGAGATCGAGGGCTTGCGCCGCGAGCTGAAGGACATCGACGCGCGGGCCGACACGGTGATGCGCCCGTTCTATCAGGCGCGGCAGCGTTACTTCGACCGGCTCTACAAGGAGGATCTCGACGCCTGGATCGTGCTCGATCCCGTCATCACCGTCCACCCGGACGAGATCTTCTTCGAGTGCTTCAGCCTCGACGAATCGAGCTACGGCCGCCTGTCCTGCGACCACGACACCTTCGCGCGGGTCGGCGCCATGGCCTGCGGCACCACCAACATCGACTACAGCCACGCCCTCCACGACGAATTCCAGAAGATCCGCAGCTATCGCGATACCGAGCTGTCCATCGATCCGACCGGCTTCGAGGTGCAGACGACCGGCGAGTCGGCCTATCGCGAGGACAAGATCGAGCTCCCAGATTCCTGGATGCGCGGTTTCCTCCAGGTGTCGAGCGCCATGGCGCAGCCCGCGCATGTCGTCGATCTCCATCCCGTTGACATGCACGCGATCCTGACCCGCCTCGCCGCGCGGAAGGAACGGCACGGGCCGCGCTCCCTGCGCTTCCTGCTGGAGCCGGACCGGCCCGTCTGCGTGGTCATCGAACCCTGGAACGAGCGGCTGACGTTCCGCCGGTCCATCTACAAGGGGAGCACGGGGGCCGAGATCCGCCTGTGGGGGCGGAGGCGGCTGGCGATCCTCGGCCGCGCCCTGCCGTTGGCGAAATCCGTGCGGTTGCACCTCCTCGGCACCGGCTTGCCCTCGTTCGCGGTGGTGGATTTCGGCGGCCTTCGCTTCACGCTGGGCCTGTCCGGCTGGACCGCCAACGATTGGTCGCGGGCGGGTCGGTTCGATCTCCTGGCGCCGCGACACACGGTCGAACCCGACACCGCCGCCCGCGTCTTCGCGGCCCTGCGACGGCACCATGTCGCGGATACCGACACGCTGGCCGCCGAGACCGGGCTCGACCGGGCGACGGTGGAAGCCGCCCTCGGTGGTTACGTCCAGGCAGGGCGGGCGATGTTCGACCTCGACAAGCGGGTCTACCGCCTGCGCGAACTCACCCGCGAGCCCCTCGATCCGGGTGCCCTGCGCTTCGCCTCGGAACAGGAGGCGAAGGCCGACCGCTTCCTCGCCGCCGGGCTCGTCACCCTCGAATCCGTGGACCAGGCGAGCGGCCGGCGCCGCCTCTCCGGCACGGTGCTGGACGACGGCCACGCGCTCCGCCCCGCCATCGCCCTCGACGCGGACGACCGCATGGTCGAGGGCACCTGCGGCTGTGGCTTCTTCCTCCGCAACCGACTGATGCGCGGACCCTGCGAGCACATGCTGGCCCTGCGCCGATTCTTCCATGGACAGGTCTTGCACGATCAGGTCGAGGACCGGTCATGAAAGGGGCAACCCGATTGATGCGGGATTCGACTTGGCCTAACGTCGCCGTCACGAGGGGCGTCGGCGGGGGCGGACCTTGCATTCCGGGCGGCGTTTCGCCGTCCCTGCTCCCTGCCCGGCAAAGCGTCACCGGCCCACTCTTCACTGGGCCGGCACTGACCACCCCGGCGCGTTCTCGATTTGGGTTCCTTGAACCCAAACGCGCCGGGGTGGTCGTGCCGGCTTCGAGTGGAGTGCGCCGGTCCCGAGACTTGACGAAGACATCCCGGCCGGCGCCCCTCGTCCCCGGTCTTATCCTGCGCGGGGTCCGCCCATGAGCGCGCAGCCCGGCTCCCTCACCCGCCAGCAACTCTACGACCGCATCCGCGAAAGCTCGAAGGACGAGGTCGTGCTGGAGGAGATGATCCGGCTCGGCTACTGGCCGGACGGGACGGATCAGCCGAACCTGTCGGACGACCTCATCCGCCGACGCGGCGAGATCACCCGCGCCCTCGGCGATCTGCACCGGCGCGAAGCCCTCTGGCGCGATCCCGACGCCGCCCTGAAGGAGATGCACCGCCGCCGCAAGAAGGCGGCGCTGGAGCGGCGGCGCGAGACGAAGCTGCGCAACGCACGGAGCCGCCACGAGCGGGCGCTCGCCTGGCACGCCCGCCGCGACGACGAACTGCTCCATCTCGGCGAGGGCGTCTCGGCCGGGCTGTCGGCACCGGCCGAGGGCCGGGATCTCCCTCCGGGCCTGCCGCCCCTGGCGACCCCGAAGGCGCTGGCGCAGGCCATGGGCATCTCCATGGCCGAGCTGCGCTTCCTCGCCTACGACCGGGCCCTCGCCACGGTGAGCCACTACCGGCGCTTCACGATTCCCAAGAAGGCCGGCGGCCTGCGCACCATCTCGGCGCCGATGCCCCGGCTGAAGCGGGCACAATACTGGGTGCTCGACGCGGTGCTGGCCCAGGCGCCGATCCACGAGGCCGCCCACGGCTTCGTTCCCGGCCGTTCCATCGTGACCAATGCCGGCGCCCATGTCGGGCGGGACGTGGTGGTCAATCTCGACCTCAAGGACTTCTTCCCGAGCCTCGATTATCGCCGGATCAAGGGCAAGTTCCGGGGCCTGGGCTATGCCGAGCCCGTCGCCACCGTGCTGGCGCTGATCTGCACCGAGCCGGACGTCGACGCGGTTGAGCTCGACGGGCAGTCCCTCTACGCCGCGCGGGGACCGCGCCGGTTGCCGCAGGGCGCGCCGAGCAGTCCGGCCCTGACCAATCTCATCTGCACCCGGCTCGATGCGCGGCTGTCCGGCCTCGCCCGCAGCCTCGGCTTCACCTACACCCGCTATGCCGACGACCTGACCTTTTCCGCGTCCGGCGCGGCGGCGGCGAAGGTCGGCGCCCTGCTCGCCCACGTTCACGAGATCGTCGCGGCGGAAGGCTTCACCGTCCATCCCGACAAGACCCGGGTGATGCGTCGCGGCCGGCATCAGGAGGTGACGGGCCTGACGGTGAACGAGCGGATCGGCGTGCCCCGCGAAACCCTGCGCCGCTTCCGCGCCCTGCTGCACGGTCTCGAGCGGCACGGACCCGCCGGTCGCGCCTGGGGCCGCAGTGGCGAGGCCGGCGTGCTCCGTGCCGCCCTGGGGTTCGCGCGGTTCGTCCAGATGGTCACACCGGAGGTCGGCGCGCCCCTGGTCGCACGGGCGAAGGCGCTTGCCGAACGCGACGGCGTGCCGGCGACGGCCGCACCGCCGCGCCTGTCTCCGTTTCGCGAGCGGGCGGCGCGGGGCGTCGCGCCGCTGCCGAACTGGTGGGCGCCGGCGGCACGGCCCGCGCCCGAACCCGATCCGATTCTGGTGGAGGCCGCGGCGGACGCTGCGGCGCGGCTCCTCTCAGGCGCCTCGACGGGGCGCAGCGGCGTGCCGGCCATCGGTCGTGGCGCCACACCCCCCGCCGTCGAGCCGGCGCCGGTGCCTCACGACGATCCGGACGCCGCGCCGATGAAGCCCTGGATGGTGGTGCTGGGCCTCTTCGTCGTGTTCAATGCCGGCGCGATGATCCATCCGGCCCTCGGGTTCTCCACCCTCGGCATCGCGCTCGTGATCGGCTTGAGCCGTTGGCTGAAGCGGCGCCGCAAGCGATAGCGACAGGTCGGACGCCCTGTGCAATGCGACCGGCGGCGACGCACCGTCGCCGCCGGTCGATCGACACTCCCTATTCACACTCGCTCAGCGATCGTTCCACGGAGGAGGCGGCCAGCTTGATGCCTGCGCTCGCGATCTTCTGCATGTCGGGATCGGTCGCATTCAGGTAATTGTTATAGTACTTGATTTCGCGCATCATGCTCGACGCGGCGAGCCGGCAGCTCATGTCGTAGTCCTTCTGCTTGGCGAGCTGGCCGACGATCGTGTTCACCTCCTCGAGGCCGGAGCGGCTTTTCTCCTGGAAGGCGGATTTGGCGCGCTCGTGCAGCTTGGTGAGGCGTTCCTGAATGGGAAGGGCCGCGTCCCCGCCGCCCGTGCCCGCCTCCGCAATCTTCGCAGCGGGTTTTCCTTGAGGAGCCGTCTCCGCCACGACGGGCTGGGCGTTGCCCTGGGGCGGCTTGAGGCAAGCGGCCCGATCCGCGTCGATCTTCCGCTCGGCATCCACGCTCTGCGCCTTCAGCGTGGCTTTCATGGCATCCGGCATGTCCTCCAGAGCCTCCTCGGGCACGGTGGCGGAGGCTGCGCTCTGCATGGCGATGAGAGCCGTCCGGCAGGTCTTCGACAACCCGTCGGTTTTGACGAGGGCCCCGAATCTCTGAAGGATTGCGGGCAACTGCGCAGCCGGAGCTGTTTTCGCCTGAGCGCGGAGCGCATCGCCCTTGGCGAGCGTCTCAAGATCGACGCTGCTTTGCCCCAAGGCAGCCGTCGAGACCATGAGATACACCGCGAAAGCTGGATAAAAGCCCTTTGCTGGCATCATAAGATTTTCCCCGCCTGAATCCATCACACACCGAAGTGTCTCGATTTTATCCGATCAATCGGCCTTCTTTTTTCCAAGCGCGATGATTTTACCAAGCCTGATCTTGAGTTTGTATTGATCGCACACTTCGGAAACCGGAACCTTGTTGTCGGCGGCCAGGTCCGCGAGCGTCTGCTCCTCGCCGTCGAGGTAGGCCATGCCGTCACGCCCCTTCTGCTCATGAAGATCGCCTTTCGGCGTGTTGGATTGTTTGCCGAAGATCTCATCCATCCCGGCCGCGAAGAATTGTGCCGAATCCGGCGGGAGCATGCCCTTGCTGCTGCAATACGCGATGAGGCCGAGATCGTTTCTCTGCTCGAGATAGTCCCGGTTGCTGTCCTGTGCGAAAGCGCTCGTCAGGGGGGCGATGGCCAGGAGAAGTGCCGGCATCCACTTCATGGTTTTTCCTTTGTCCATTTGAGTGATGGGAGATGACCTATTTTTTGACGAGATCGGGCGTGGTGACATCGCCCCCGATGGCGGGATGGACGAGGTCTTCCCTGAAGGCCATGGCAGGTCAGTCATTGGCCTGTACGGAGAGGCCGAGCATCTGTGCCAGCTTCTCGGGCTGGCTCTGGGCCGCCACCAGGACGGCGTCGGCCGGCGCGGGTGACGCCGGGGCGAGCGTGAGGGTCAGTGATCGAGGATCCGAGAGGTAAGCGTCGACGGCTTTCAAGATTGCGGTCGCCAGGGGCTTTCCGAGGATCGGGGTATACTTCGGGGCCTCGCCCGCGGCGGCGATCTTGAGGGCCACGATCAGTTGCGCCGGCGAGAGCTTCTGCTTCTCGGCCAGAAACGCGAAGAGCCGTTTCGTCAGGCCGCCGTCTTCGAAGCGGAGGGAGGCGCGGTTGATGGCGAGCCCTGACAGCATTTGCAGCAGCGCCGCCTGCGCAGCGCTCGACGGCTTCCGCGCGCTGCCTTTCGCTTCGGTCACGGCCTGATCGACGCTTTTCTGCATGCCGTAGAGCGCATCCAGCGTGTAGCCGGAAATGTCGACTCCGACGGCGAGACGGCCGAAACCGTCCAGGGCCAATTGGCCCTCATCGAGGGCCAGGCGCCCGTCGGCCAGCGTCCAGCTTCCCTTCAGGCTGGCTTTGCCCCGAGATTTCGGAAGGCCGACCGCCTGCCACTCCTCACCCTGTGCCGACGCGCCGAGGGCCTCGAAATTGTAGGTGAGGCCGTCGGCCACGAACGCGAAGGCCAGCCCGCTGTCGCCGGGCAGATCGTCGATCGTGTAGGTCAGTTGCCGGAGCGACGCGAGGGGGGGGCCATGACCCGCGCCGATTTCGGCCGGCCCCATGGTGAACGAACGACAATAGGTCAGATCCCGCAGCGTCTTGCCTTCGGGCTTGGCGGCGATCTGGCACCCGGCAATGACGGTCTTACGGAGAAAGAAGTGACTGGCGTCGTCATCGACGGCGATGTCGGGTATGGCGATGCGCTCGATCGTGTAACCGCCATCCGCCCGCTGCTCGACGCCTTCGAGCGTCAGGTTGCCGGCGTCCACGGGTGGCAGATCCTGACCCGTGACGGTGATCTTGAGGCCGTGAAGAACCAGGTTGCGCCCCGCTTCCTCGACGCGTTCGGCCGTCAGGACGAAGCCGGATCGTTCCGTTTGCAAGCGCGCCTTGGCGAGGAGGTCGTTGCCATCGAGGGCCGCAGCCGGGCGGGCGCCGAGAACGGACAGAGCCGCGATCAAGACGGCCATCGAAACTGAGGATCGTGTCGTCAAAGTATCTTCCTTCTCGGCCAGTCCGGGCTTCTCACCGTGCTTTGCGTGAAACACGGGTCCGGGCAGCACAGGATTCGGGTCGCGAGCGCGATTTTCCCTCGGATGATCAGGTTTCTTTGTGTGCATACTTCCTGAGAAAGAAAAACAGCAAATACATCCCTAAGCAGAGACACAGAACTCCGAATACGGGAAACTTCCTGGTGAGGATGCCGAGAATGACATCCGCCGAGCCGACGACCAGAATGAGCCATGCGGAGACGGTGATCGTCTTGATTTGCTTGACGCTGTATTTAGGCACGTCTTCCTCCTTCGCGCTCCCGGTTCCAGCCAGTAACCCCATCGATGTTCCGAGTGCGGAGAAGAGCATCGCGAACATCAGGATCCGTTCGCAATACGCCTCGACGAACTCTTCTCCGGCAAACCCGCCGGCTAAGCGTTCCAGCGCCTCGTCCCTCGCGAGAGGACTATCTCCTGTGTCGAGGATATACCTGAGCAGAAGATCGCTGATCAGACCTCCGACGAAAGTAATGACAAGATATGTCCCGCAGAACCAGAGAAATCCGGCCCCTATTCGCCTTATGATTGGCATATCATGCGCGGCGAACGGAATGGGACAGGCAGAGCCTGCTCGCAGACGTCCCCGGAATGGTGCCATCCGCTCGAAATGGAACAGTCATACGAAGTCCGATTGCCTCCTTCGGAATAGCCGAGCTCGGTTGTCCTCAAGCACCGCCCTGGCTCGCCGATCCGGCGACGGCTCCGATCAAGCGGACGCCGTATCACCCGCGTCAAGGGACCGGATGGGCACTCATGAGGGGGTACAAGACGACCTCTCCTTCGCAGGGCCTTCATCGAAACAGTCATGCAACGCGACGAGGAGTACGAAGCGAGGCCAAGGCGAAGCTCGCTATCTTCTGCCGTACATGTTGCAGAGGGCGAAATACGTCTTCCGGCTGCAATCCAGCGTGAGGACGTCGTACTTCACCTCTCGCGTGGCGGTCTTGATCACGAGGGTTGCGCCCACGGTGACGAACACCGCCGACAGGCTGTGCCAATCATTGGCAACCACCTCGCCCCAGGGAATGATCGGCTGGCCGGTGACCGTAATGCCGTCCTTCGAAAGCGTGAGAACCGGCTGTCCAAGCTTCAACCACATGGGCAGGACACGGACGAGGAACAGGAGGACAGCAAACGCGGAGAGCCCTGCGATCCAATAGAATGCCGAATCCAGGGGGGCAGACGCGCGGTGGGTGTATCGTTCGAGCGCAATCCACCCGAGGGTTGCAGCGAAGCCAAGCACGATTGCAGAGAGAACTCCAATCTTCACCGGAGAGAGATACAATGTTTTTATCTCATGATTTTTATCTATTCCAATCATAAGAGGCGCCTTAAATTATGTTTGCTGACAAACCAAATTTCGCTTCACGCGATCATTGGTGTGATTTGTTTGTGTGGCGCCATACTGAAAAACTATTCATGGCGCAACCTTCGAAAAATTTTTTATGCCAAATTACGGGACAGCATGGTCGTGTCCTGGGGTGAGGTGTAGCTTGGAGGTTGTCATCGGCAGCCGCCGAATTGTTGGCGGGTTGCGACGACCAACCCCGAACCCGACAGGCTCCGATGACCGACGAGATGATGAGCCTTGATGTTTGATCCGAGGGTTTGATGGTGCATTCGTCACGCTGGCGTGGAGGGACGCGCGATGGGCCGAGTTCTTCACGGCAGCGCCACCACGACGGAGGCAGTCCGTCGAGCGATCCAGCAGAGTCAAGCAAGCCTGAGGGCGCTCTCGAAGCGCTACGGGATCAACCCGAAGACGGTCGCCAAATGGCGGCAGCGGACCTCGGTCGCCGACCAGCGCACGGGCCCGAAGGATCCCCGCTCGACGCTGCTGTTACCCGAGGACGAGGCGGTCGTCGTTGCCTTTGGCCGACATACGCTCCTTCCGTTGGACGATTGCCTCTACGCGCTCCAGGCAACGATCCCGCACCTGACCCGTTCGCCGCTGCATCGCTGCCTGCAGCGCCACGGCATCAGCCGACTGCCAGAGGTCGACGGTGACAAGCCCAAGCGGTCCCGCTTCGAGGCATACCCGCTCGGCTACTTCCACATCGATCTGGCCGAGGTTCACACGGCCCAAGGGCGGCTTTACCTGCTCGTCGCCATCGACCGCACGACCAAGTTCGCCTTCGTCGAGCTTCACGAAAAGGCCACGCGGCCGGTCGCAGGTGACTTCCTTCGCCATCTCATCGAGGCCGTGCCTTACAAGGTGCACACGGTGCTCACCGACAACGGCACCCACTTCACCACGCCCGGCAACGTCGCCTCGGCCGCCTTCATCATCAATGAAGCGATTGCAGCCGGCGAGACCTTCCCAGCCCACAGCTTCGAACTTGCCTGCGCCCGCAACGATATCGACCATCGGCTGACCAAACCGCGCCATCCCTGGCCCCGCGCATCCAGGGCGTGACGGAAGACAGCGCTGTTGCAGGCAGCTGAACCGCCCCGGGTTTCCCGGAGACTGCAAATTTTTAGAGGATGGAGCTATGACGAAGCGAAGACGAACAAACATGACGAGAAAACCTAAGCGGCGAAAGTATTATTCGACGACGCAGCCCGACAGCGATGAAGAAAAATCATCCCTGTCAGAAATCAGCCCATCGACACCGCTTCGCCGTGACCTGTCCACGTAACCCGCGGGAGAGCCGTGAAACCAAGGTAGAATCAGTCTCGGCTCATCGTCGATCTAAAGATCGACGGACATCGACAGCAGGTAGGTCCGAGGGGCTCCTTGGAAGAAGGTTCCGAACGAGGCCACGCCGGCCCAGTAGTTCGCTCCGGTCACGTTCAGCACATTGGCGCGCAGCGTCGTACGATGTCCCGCAACGAGCGTCGTGTAGCGCAGGCCGAGATCGAGGCGCGCCCAATCCGGGAGCGCCTGGGTATTCGCCGTGTCGACGAACTGGCGACCGGTATAGGTCAGGGCGCCGTTCAGGGTCAGGCCCGGAACCCAGGGCAGATCCCACTCGGCACCCATGTTCAGCTGGACGCCGGGAACGCCGATCGGCGTGTTGCCGACATTGGTTGCCAAAGCCGTCCGGGTCAGAACACCGTCGAGCAGCGTCAGACCGCCGAGGACGCGCAGCTGCGGCGAGAGTTCGCCGTAGACGCTGAACTCCAGACCGCTGACCCGCTGCTCGCCCGTCTGCGCAAACCGGCGTTGGGGACTGAGTTCGCCGATCGGTCGCGTGATCTGGAAGGCGCTGAACGTGGTGCCGACGGTGCCCCAGTCCACCTTGAGGCCGGCTTCGACCTGATGGGCGACATAGGGTGCGAGGATCTCGCCGAAGTTGCTCGCCGCGGCCGGCGCGACGTCTCCGCGGCTCAAGCCCTCGATGTAGTTGCCGTAGAGCGAGACGTTCTCCCACGGCCGGACCACGAGGCCCACCAGCGGGCTCGTCGCCGTCTTGTCGTAGGAGGAGGCCAGCGTGCCGACATTGGAGGTGTAGTTGTGCGCCTCGATCCCCTGCTGTCGGACGCCGAGCGTCAGGAGGATGTGCTCGTCGAAGACCGACAGCGTGTCCGCGACCGAGACGCCGGTCAGTCTGCTGTCATAGAAGCGCGGCCGCGAGTCGATCACGGTCGGGGCGATGTAGGGCGCCAGCAGCGGCTCGTAGATGTTGGAGCGATAGCTGCCGCGGCCAGCCGGAAGGCGACGGGCCGCGTCCTCCTGATACAGGGACGCCTGCATCACGACGGCGTGGCGGACGAAACCGGTCTCGAAGCGGGCCCGCAAGCCGCCCTCCGCGGTGTAACGGTCGATGCCGAGACTGTAGAATTGCGGGGTCGTGGTCGTGTCGCCGCCGACGTTGGTGATCGTCGGGGCGGAGGCGAAATAGCGTTCGACGCCGGTCTGTGAGCCGCCGATATTGCCGAACAGCGTGATCCGGTCGGTGAGATCGTATTCCAGCCGCAGCAGAGAGCCGCGGTCGTCGATGTCCGAGTATTCCCAAGGCTGGCTCACGTTGCGGCGGCCGTCGGGCGCCCGCGGCACGGGGATTCCGGCCCTGAGGAGGAAGGGCCGCAGGGGGGCGTCGAACCGGTCGGTCTGCGCCAGCATGTACAGCCAGGCCCGGAACCGGTCCCCCTGGTAGTCCAGCGCGAGGGCCCCGACACCGCTCGTTTCGGACTGCCGATCGAAGGGCGTATCGCCGGCGCGCAGGCTGCCGACGAAGCGGGCGCCCCATTCCCGGCCCGGGCCGTAGCGCCGGGCGAGATCGAACTGTCCCCCGCCTCGGGCGGTCGATCCGTAATCCAGGGTGAGGCGCGTCAGATCCTCTCCGGCCCGCTTCGGGACGATGTTGATCACGCCGCCGATCCCGCCGTTCGGTGCGACCCCCGAGAGGGCGGCGGAGGGTCCCTTGAGGACCTCGATGCGCTCGGCATAGTCCGTGAAGACCCGGAAGCTCGGGGCGACGCCGTAGACGCCGTCGAAGGCGAACTCGCCGCTGGTGTTCTCGTTGATGGGGAATCCGCGGATGTAGAACGAGTCGAACGGGGCCCCCGTCGTCTGCGTGGCGCGCACGGACGGGTCGAGGGCGAGGGCCTCGGAGGCCGTATGCGCCTGTCGGTCGCGGATGAACCGTTCGGTGTAGCTCGTCACGCTGAAGGGCGATTTCTTGATGTCCGTGTTGCCGAGGAGGCCGAGGCGCCCGCCCTGTGCCACCTGTCCCCCGGCATAGGTCGGGGGGAGCCGCGACGCCGCCGGCCCCGGCTCGCGCCTCTGGGCCTCGACCGACAGTTCATCCAGCACGACGCCCCCCGGTGGAACCGCGCCCTGGAGCTGGACGTAGCGCGGGTTCACCAGGGTGATCGTCGAGGCGCCGGCCGTGCGGTAGGTCAGCCCCGTTCCGGCCAGGAGTTCGACCAGGGCGTCCAGGGGGCGGAATTCACCCGCGATGCCCGGCGTCGTCAGCCCCGCGACCAGCGCCGTCTCGTAACCGAGGGTGATGGCGGTCTGCTTCGCCAGGAGCTTCAGGGCGTCGTCGAGGGGGCCCGGTTCGATGGCGACGCGCACGCGAGCCGCAGACCCGCCCGCAGGATTGGGGGCAGCATCCGCCGCGAGGGGCACGATGCTGATCCGGCCTCCGACATCCGGCGCCGTGCGTGGTGCGGGCCTGTCCTGGGCCGACGCCGCATGGCTCATCGTGGCCATCAGCGATGCGCTCGCCATCTTCGACAGCCAGAACGCGCCCCCACGGATCCGCATCACCATCCCGTTCCCCCGTTGCCGCCGAGGGCGTGCGCTTTGCGCGCTCTCGTCCCTCAGAGGGAAAGACCAACGAGCCCGGCGATGCCGAACGTGGTCGACGCGAAAATCGCCGCGGCTGTCAGGCAGCGGCGCGCACGATGACGAGGAAGGGAGTCACGCGGGTGATCGTGAGCCGCAGGCTCGCGGCCAGCACGGCCAGCGCGTCGTCGGTGTCGCGCACATTGAGCGTGCCGCTGAACCGCCGGGCGCCGAGGGCGGCATCGAGCAGCAGGATGCGTCCATGCCGATAGCGGTCGAGGTCCGCCAGGATCGTCGCGAGCGGCTGTCCGGAGACGACCAGCTTGCCGTCCCGCCAGGCGGTGGCCCGATCGACATCGGCCGGCCGCACGGCCAGTCGGTCGTCCGCTTCCCGCCGCACGACTTCGCCGGCCCCGATCGTCGTGTGGCCGGCCCTCGTCTCGGCCACGACACGCCCCTCGGCCACGCCCACCGCCTCGGGATCGCCGGTGACGCTGACAAAGAAGCGCGTCCCCACCGCGCGCACGCTCAAACCCGATCCGCGAACGACGAACGGCCGGTTGCGGTCGGGGACGACGTCGAACACTGCCTCGCCGCGCAGTAACGCGACGCCGCGTTCGTCCGATGTGAAGCGCAACGCGACGGCCGTGTCCGTGTTGAGGTCGATCCGGCTGCCATCGGCCAGGACGGACGTCTTGATCCCCCCCACGCCCGTCCAATCATCGGCCCGGAGCCGATCGATCAGCCCCTCTTCGTGGATGGCCGCGGCGGACAAACCCAGCGCGACGGCAAGGGCAGCCAAGCCCTTGGGCGAGGTCAGTCTGCGCTGGCGCGGGTCGGGGACCCGCCCCATGGTGCCCCGCCATGTCTCCAACGCGGCGTACGCGTCGGCATGCGCCGGATCGGCCGCGCGCCAGACCTCGAAGGCAGCCCGGTCCGCATCGGTCGCATCGGGCGAAGACAGGCGGGCCACCCAGACGGCGCCCTCGAACAAGATCGGATCGTGCTCGGCCTCTTCAGAGGCGTCGGGGTCCTTGCCCTCGGTCATGCCGGCTCGCCATCCTGTACGCTGCCCTGCTCCATAGAGACCGGCGAGGGGGAAAAGACCGGCTGTCGCGGATCAGAAAAAGTCTCGGCAGCGCTGATACGTCTCGAGCACGGCCTTTGCGACGTGCTTCTCGACCATGCGCTGACTGATGCCGAGCCGGGTCGCGATCTCGCCGTTGGCGAGTCCGTCGAAGGCGCTGAGCAGGAACACCTCGCGGCAGCGGGGCGGCAGGTCATCGACGGCTGCGGCAACCAGGCGAAGCTGCTGGCGCGCGATGATCTGCTGCTCGGTACGCACCTGCTCGTCGGCGCGGTCGGCGACATCCAGATCCGTCGCCGAGCGAAACAGGTTCGCCTCGAAGCGGCGGCGCTTGCCCAAGCTGGCGGCGACGTTGCGCGCGACGAAGAACAGGAAGACGCGCGGCTGCTCGATCTCCGCCCGGCCGAGGGCCTTGATCAAGCGAAGATAGGTTTCCTGGCGCGCGTCTGCGGCATCGGCGGGATTGCCGAGAAGGCGCAGCAGAAAGCGTTGAAGGGCGACCCCCTCGCTACGATGCAGGGCATCGATCGACACCGCCGCCATGACACCGGCCCTCGTCTCCACGGACGAATTGCAACACCGCTTGTCCGCATGCCGTTCTAGTAGAGGGATTTGAATAAAATAGGCAAGCCTGACAGTAGTTTATACGATTTCTAAGCTGTACATCGGGTTCGGCGATAAATCCTTGAGCTGCCGAAACATCTGCAATGGTAGGATTGGACAAGATAGTTCCGGAAGATGGTCTAGGATCGGAAAATTTCGGGTCGTGTTGCGGCCGGATCACACAGAGGCGGCTTGGATTGCCTGAACAGCGACGTGGGCCTGGGTAAGTGGAGTCCTGCCGGGGTTCAAGGCTGCCGCGGGATGCGGCAGCCTGTCGAAGTCGGTTTGGCCGGTCGTGCGCCGATCCAGGCTCAATGGGGCCTGCGCTGATTGTATAGCCTGCCACTGATCGTCCCCCGCTTTCACGGACACCTCTGATACGCTCCTTGCGGGCGGGGAAGGTGTTTGATGGCCAAGACGCGGCGAGTTCACCCCCGAGTTCAAACGCGAGGCGGTGGCCCTCCCGGAAAGCAGCGGTCGGCCGCAGATGCAGATCGCAGCCGAACTTGGGATCCAACCCTCGATGCTGAGGCAGTGGCGCTCGGCGCTGATGGGAGGCTCCCCACCACCGCGGGCAGCAGGGTCACCCGGGAGCCGCGCCTGCGCGCCCGGTGGCGTCCCCCTCCGACCAAGCCGCCGAGATCGCCCGTCTGCGGCGTGAACTCGATCGGACGCGCATGGAGCGCGACGTCCTAAAAAAGCGATCGGCATCTTCGCGGAGATGCTTGAACGACGTTCGCCTTTATCGAGCAGCATGCGAGCACCTGGCCGGTGCGTCTCATGTGCCGCGTGCTCGCAGCCTCCCCCAGCGGCGACGACGGATGGCGGTCACGCCCCGAGAGCGCCCGGTCGGTGTCGAACCGTCCGCTCCTCGACGACGTTCGGCGGATCCATGCCGAGCATCGTAAGCGCTATGGCTCGCCTCGGGTGCATGCGGCCCTGCGCGCGGAGGGCCGAACGGTCAGTCGCGGGCGAGTGGAGCGCCTGATGCGCCAGCATGGTATCCGGGCCCTGGCAGGGCGTCGGTTCCGACCCTGCACGACCGACAGCCGCCACGACCTGCCGATCGCGCCCCATCTGCTTGAGCAACAGTTCTCGGCCGCCCGACCCAACACGGTCTGCCTGACGGAACCGAAGGACCGCGCAGCGACATCACCTACCTGTCCACCGGCGAGGGCTGGCTCTACCTGGCCGCCGTCCTCGATCTCGCCACCCGCAGAATCGTCGGCTGATCCATGCGCGACCACATGCGGACCGAACTGACGCAGGCTGCCCTGATGATGGCGACCCAACGACAAAGACCGGGGGCCGGCCTCATCTGCCATTCGGATCGCGGTAGCCAATATGCCGCCGAGGCGTATCGCAAGCAGCTCGCGGACATGAAGGCGACACCCTCCATGAGCCGGACGGGCTGCTGTTACGACAACGCTCCGATGGAGAGCTTCTTCCACACCCTCAAGGTCGAACTCGTCCACCAACGACGATGGGCGACTCGGGACGAGGCCCGACGCGACCTGTTCGCCGACATCGAGGGCGACATCGATCGGCAGCGCATCCCCTCGGCACTTGGTTACATCACACCAGAGCAGGTCAAGCGGAACGCGAGCTAACCCCCGTGTCCGTGGAAGCGGGGGACGATCAATGAGGCGCGGGCGGACGTATTCGACTCCATCGCGCGCTTCTACAACGAGGCACGGCGGCACTCGACGCTCGGCTACCTCAGCCCTTTCGCGTTCGAAAGCCAAGCCCAGTGAGCTCCAGACGGTGTCCACCAAACCGGCTGCAGATCAGGATCTGGAATGGCGAAGAATTCAGTCGCGGTGCTGGGCATCGACCTCGGTAAGAACAGCTGCAGCCTCGTGGGTCTCGATGCGACTGGGGCGGTGGTGCTGCGACGGCGTGCGCGACAAGAGACGGTCGTCGGCCTGACGGCCAAACTGCCTGCCTGTGTGGTGGCGATGGAGGCCTGCTGCGGTGCTCATCACCTCGGCCGGCTGCGCCGCCCAGGGACACGCCGTCCGGCTGATGTCGCCCGAGTACGTCCGCCCCTACGTCAAAGCGCAAAAGAACGATGACCGCGATGCCGAGGCGATCGCCGAGGCCGCCACGCGTCCGACCATGCGCTTCGTGCCCCTGAAGGCGCAGGAGCAACTCGATATGCAGAGCCTGCACCGGGTCCGGCCGCGGCTGGTCGGCATGCGCACCACGCTGATGAACCAGCTGCGGGCGATCCTGCTGGAGCGCGGCTGCGTCTTCCCCCAGGGCCGGCGCAAGTTCGAAACAGCAGTCAGCGGCCTCCTGACGGACCCCGAGGCGCGGATGGGCACGCGCATCCGGTCCCTCGTCGCCGAGATCCGCGAGGAGTGGGTGGGTCTTGACCGCCGCATCGACGCGCTCGACCGGGAGTTCGTCGCGCACGCCCGCGCCGATGAGGCGGCATGCCGCCTGGTATCGATCCCGGGTGTGGGGCCGATGACGGGCACAGCCTTGCGCGTGACCGTCGACGATGGCAGCGCCTTGGCATCTGCACGCGATCTGCGTGCCTGGCTCGGCCTCGTCCGGAGCCGGCTCACGCCTGAGGCATCGAACGGGATCGACTCGAGCCCGGGCCTGACCGCTCGCCGCGGGTCCCTGAGGTCTGCGGGAGGATACTGAAGATGGCCTGACGGTCGAGTGGCGTCGCGGAAGCCTGGCAAAAAAGCGGTCCGTCGAGGCCGTCATGCTTATGAGGCCCGGGGCGTGCGGCTCTCGATCTTGGCGGCGGCCACCGTGCCGACATGCCGGATACGTTTGTGCAGACCGGTCACAGGCGACTTCATCGACCACCTTGCGGACGGGGCGGGCCATACGTTTTTTAGGACGTCGCGCTCCATGCGCGTCCGGTCGAGTTCACGCCGCAGACGGGCGATCTCGGCGGCTTGGTCGGAGGGGGACGCCACCGGGTGCGCTGGCACGGCTCCCGGTGACCCAGCTGCCCGCGGTGGTGGGCAGACACCCATCAGCGCCGAGCGCCATTGCCTCAGTATCGAGGTGTTGGATCCCGAGATCGGCTGCGATCTGCATAGTCGAGCGGTGGTGGCCCAGTACCAACGGCAGCTACCGGATCGGAAATGCCACCCACACCCTGCGCGCGGCCAAGAGCGGCGGCGCCACGACGAAATGCGCGCTGAAGCAGCCCGACGACAAGGCGGGCAAGGGCGACCGGAAGGCCGGCGACTAACGATACGGCGCTGGCCTATCGCTGCGCGGTCTTAATCCATCAGCATCTCAAGAAGTGGAAGAGAGCCAAAGGCTATCAGACCAAGTCCGACCGCTTCGATGCCGATCCGGAATATTGTCTTAGCGCTCTTCAGCAAGCCGTCTGCAAAGTGCTCGTCCGGCTCCGGCAAATGCCCATTGTCGAAATACTGCATCGCAAAATCTCGCTGACTTGGTAGCGCGATAATAAGGCGGTGATCTTGTTTTTCAAACACTGGGAAAATACGCATGACCATCACTGAGATCCAGCGTGCTCCCTTGGCGCGCGGGTACGACATCGACATGGATCTGAGCGCCATCGGCGAAGCCGTGCTCATCGCCCGCGAGGGCCGCCGGCTGAAGGCCTACCGCGATTCGGTCGGCGTCTGGACCATCGGCATCGGCGTCACCACCGTCGAGGGCCGCAAGGTCACGCCCGGCATGACCATCACCTCGGCCGAGTGCGACAGGCTGTTCGCCGTCACGCTCGCCCGCACCGTCGCGGCGGTGAACCGGGGCCTGAAGGTAGCGGCGCCCCTGCACGTGTTCGATGCCCTGGTGAGCGTCTGCTACAACATCGGCATCGGCACCCCGAACCCTAAGCCCGGCCAGAACCCCGGCTTCCTCGGCTCCACCTTCCTGAAGCGGCTCAATGCCGGCGACACGGCCGGCGCCCGCGGCGCGATCCTACTATGGCGGAAGCTCGCCGCCATCGTCACCCGGCGCCAAGCCGAGGCCGAGCAGCTCGTGACGCCCTACGCCGTCGCCCTGCCGCGCGCGACGACGACGCAGAAGCCCATCGTGGTCGCGGCCCCCGTCACCGCCGTGCTGCGCCCCGACGTCGCCACGCCCGTCATCGCCCCCGTGGCCCCTCCCGTCACCGCCCGGCCGAACTTCCTGATGCGGGTCCTGCGCTGGATCGACGACACCTATGGCGACGGCGGGACCGCCTCCGCCAACGATGCAGGCCTGCCGGCGATCCGCACGGCCCGATCCAAGTTCCCGAGCCCGGCCGGGTCCGCCGCGCCCCCTGACACGAAAGCTTCCCCATGATCCGCACGTTCCTCGTGGCGCTGGTGCTCGCCTGTGCCCTCTCCAGCAATGCCTTCGCGGCCGAGGCCGTCACCGCCGTCGTCGTTCCGTGGGGCGAGTACATCGTCTCCGGCGGGCAGCTCTCTCCGCGATCCTGCTGCCCGTCCTCGTCGGCCTCGTGAGCCGCGCCGTCTATCAGGTCGCCCCGTGGGCGCGCCTGGTGCTGACGCAGGCCCGCCTCAAGCAGATGACGAAGGCCGTCACCGACTACGCCCTCAACGCCGTCGCGGGCGCGGCGAAGGGGCAGGTACTCACCATCCCGGTCGGCTCGGCCGTCATCGCCAAGGCGGTGCAACGCGCGGTGGACGCCGCCCCCAAGGCGGTGGTCGCAGCGGCCGGCGGCCCGAACGGTGTCGCCGAACTCGTCTTCCGGACCCTCAAGCTCGAGGACGGTGCCAACGCCGGCAACACCCTGGCGCCGGCGCAGGCCGCCTTCGCGAAATAACCCTGAGCCCGCCCGCGCGACCCGATCGTGCGGGCGGGCTCCACCGCCTCGGGGGCCGCGATCTCACCCGGTCGCGGCCCCCCCAAGACTGTGAAAGTTTCACAGGCTTCCCTGCCTTGTCCCGCGTCCGGATCCCCGGCGCCTCTGGCCTTGGGGGCCGATCATGATCCCTGCCGTGTTTCAGCCCGTCGGCGAGTTGGCCAAGAACGTGGCCGCCGCCCTCGGGGTCGGAGGCGTGATCTTCTCCGCCTATGCCTCGGCCGGCCTACCGATCCCGGCCTCCCAGGCCTTCGTCGAGACCAAGGTCAGCGCCGTCGTCGACCGCATCAACGAGTCCGACGTCGCCACGGGCAAGAAGATCGACGGCCTGGCGGCCACCACGCTGGAGCTGCAGCGCAAGTCCATCGTGCAGCAGCGGGCGCGCCTGCGCTACGAGTTCGGGGCCAACACCGCCTTGACCGCGAAGGCCGATGCCGTGCGCCGGGTGGCGCTGGAGCGCCGCCCGGCCGAGATCAGAGACGAACTCGCCGAACTCGATCGGGACGACGTCGATCTGCGCGCGCGCATCGACAAACTGCGTCAGCCGTAGGAGCAAACCCAATCAGCTTGACCGTGCGAAAGGCCGTTGCGGGTGGTAGAACGAACCCGCTTACGCGGGATGGGTGGCAGCTTCGAGGTTTGCGGATTGAGACGACAGCCCTGCGCTGATTGAGCGTCGCCCGGCCTGGGCGGACGATCCTGGCTCCCTTCCATCGAGTGGAGCCGGTTCCATGACCATCCTTGCCGTTCCCGCCGCTTCCGTCGGCTCGCTGCGTCAGCGCCTGGTCGACGACATGACCCTGCGTCGGTTCTCCCGTGAGACGCAGCGCAACTACATCCGCGACGTCGGGCGTCTGGCGACGTTCCTGCGGCGCTCGCCCGACACGGCGACCGTCGACGACCTGCGCCGCTTCCAGATCGCGCAGCAGGAGGTCGGCCTCGGGGTTCCGACGATGAACGCCATCGTCTCGGCCCTGCGCTTCTTCTTCGTCCATACGATTGAGCGGCCCGATCTCGCTCGCAGGCTGATCCGTCTCAACCATCCGCGCCCGCTGCCCGACGTCCTCTCCGCCGACGAGGTGCGCCGGCTGCTCGGCGCCATGGTCTGCCTCAAGCATCTGGCGGCCCTGTCGGTCGCCTACGGCGCGGGATTGCGGGTGGCCGAGGTCGCGGCGCTCAAGGTCGGCGATGTCGATTCGACGCGCATGCTCCTGCGGGTCGAGCGTGGCAAAGGCGGCCGCGACCGCAACGCGATGCTGTCCGCCGATCTTCTGGGTCTCCTGCGGCGCTGGTGGACCGAGGGGCACCGGCAGGGCGTCCTGCATCGCGAGGGCTGGCTGTTTCCCGGCCAGGACTGGGCTCGGTCGATCAGTACCCGCCAGCTTCACCGCATCGTGGTGGAGGCGGCCCGGTCGGCCGGGATCCCCAAGCACGTCGGTCCTCACACCCTGCGCCACTCCTTCGCCACCCATCTCCTGGAGGACGGCGTCGACATCCGCGTCATCCAGGTGCTGCTCGGACACACCCGGCTCGACACGACGGCGCTCTACGCCAAGGTCGCCACCCGGACGGTGCGGGCCGTGACGAGCCCCCTCGACAAGCTCGCCCTGTTCCACACGAACGGCCCGGCACCGGGTTGAGGCGATGCCGGCCGTGATCGAGCTGGCCGACGTCTTCCGCGCCGCCGGTCCCGCCTATCGCGCCGATGGGGCCGGGCACCTGGACCTGGCCGCGCTGAAGGTGATGGCGGCGATCGAACAGTGCCGCACGGCCAGCCTCGGCGGGCATGTCGAGGGCTGCGACGCGTGCGGCCACCTGCGCCTCGCCTACAACTCCTGCCGCAACCGGCACTGCCCACGCTGCCAGGGCGCGGCGGCGCGCGACTGGCTCGCCGCCCGCGAGGCCGACCTCCTCCCGGTCGGCTACTTCCACGTCGTCTTCACCCTGCCCGCCGAGATCGCCGCCATCGCCTTCCAGAACAAGGCCGCCGTCTACGACCTGCTGTTCCGGGCCGCGAGCGCGACCCTGACGCGGATCGCCGCCGATCCGAAGCATCTCGGTGCCCGCATCGGCCTCACCGCCGTGCTCCACACCTGGGGCTCGGCCATGACCCACCATCCCCATCTCCACATGATCGTGCCCGGCGGCGGCCTCTCGTCGGACGGGACCCGATGGATCGCGTCACGCCCGGCTTTCCTCCTGCCGGTGCGGGTGCTGGGCATGCTGTTCCGCCGCCTGTTCCTCGAAGGGCTCACCGCCCTCCACGAGGCCGGGACGCTCGCCTTCTTCGGCACCCTGGCCCCACTCTCCGACGCCAAGGCCTTCGTCCGCGCGCTCGCCCCGGTGCGCGGTAAGCGCTGGGTCGTCTACGCCAAGCCGCCCTTCGCCGGACCGAAGGCCGTGCTCGCCTACCTGTCGCGCTACACCCACCGCGTCGCCATCTCCAGCCGGCGCGTCCTCGCCTTCGACGGGAAAAACGTCAGCTTCCGGGTCAAGGACTACCGGCGCGAAGAGGGCGGGCAGGCGCGGGTCATGACCCTGGCCGCCGGGGAGTTCATCCGACGCTTTCTCCTCCATGTCCTGCCGCGCGGCTTTCACCGCATCCGGCACTACGGCTTCCTCACCGGCTCGAACCGGAAGGCTGGTCTGGCGCACATCCGCACGATCCTCGGTGTCCCAGCCCCGCCGCCATCCACCGACCCCGAGCCGGACACGCTAGGCGCTGCGAGCGACGTGCGAGCGCCTTGCCCCTGCTGCGGCGGTCCCATGAGAACCGTCGGCGCCTTCGCCGGCTGGTACCAGCCGCGTGGGCCGCCGTTCCGCCCCGCGCCGAACCGGGCGTGTACGCCATGACCCGGCATGGCCCGATGCCACCAACCACCCGAGGACCAGCATCTCGGGGCCCGCCTCTCCGCGCGCCCAACGCCGGGATGAGCCTCGCGAACACTGCCTCTCGACCTTCGGGCCCTTCGTCGAACGCCGGTGACCGGGCAATACGGAACCGCTCAAGGACCCGGGCAGCGGCATTCACACGCCTTCCGTCCCACACTGGGGACGACGCCCAGCCAAAATCCCCATAGCTCGGCGTCCGCCATCCCGCGGGTTCGTTCTTCCAAGACTTTCGTACGCCTCTCGGCGCCCGAAACTCTTCAGGTAAGCGGTCTGGCCGCTTTTGAGTACAGGATGTGCCGACGCGGACGGTGTCACCTGTCAAATAGCTCAGGAAAGGAAGAACGAAGCTTTACCGTCTCCTGCATTGGGGGCGTTTCAGCAGCCTGTACAAATCGCTGCGCGGATGGCGCGGCTCAGACGCATGTCGGCCGTCGCTAAGTGCGGCGAGGTACCAAGGCGCTGATCCACGGGCGCGCCCAGCGGCTTGGTGGTTCCATTGGAAGCCACGTGTCGGAACAGGGTCGTCGCCCTGGGAAGGAAGGTGCTCGCGGGTGGAAGGGCCGCCTCCGATGTGCGGGCCATGGCGAAGGGCGCTGAGCTCGTCAGTACAAGTGCGACGACGACGGAGCGAAGGATGGTGAGCATGGCGGGTCTCCAAGTGCCGATGCTTGAAATTCGTGGCCTACGACGATGCGTCACCTGATCGACGGCCTCTTCGTGTGATCCCGCACCATCATTATGCCCGCCCAGAGAGGGTAAGGACGGTGGCGTGCCGGCGGAACATCGCGTCCTCCACGGTTCCACCGCGTTCTGGCGTCAGGCGTTCCCTGACACGATGCCCGCGATTCGGATGCCGAGCCGCTCGGGACCACGCAGGGAGGCTCCGGGCCTGTAGGGCGGCGGGTCGGCCATGAGCCGGGGGGCGACGAGGCGGCGGCCGAGGGCCACCAGGGCGATCTCGGCTTCGATCCGCGCGAGCGGGGCGCCCATGCAGTAGTGCAATCCGCCGCCGAAGCCGAAATGCTGGTTGTCGTCCCGATCCGGGTCGAAACGATCCGGATCCCTGAAGCGGGCCGGATCGCGGTTGGCGGCGGCGAAGAGCAGGATGACGGGCGCGCCCTTCGGAATGGTCTGGCCCGCGATCTCGATGGCCCCGAGGGCCTTCCGGGTCCGAAAATGCACGGGCGGCTCGTAGCGGAGCAACTCCTCGATCACCCGCGGCGCCCGCTCCGGATCGGCGCGCAGGCGTTCCAGCTCCCGAGGATGGCGCAGCAGGGTCAGCATGCCGTTGGTGATCAGGTTCACCGTGGTCTCGTGGCCCGCGACCAGCAGGAGGATCGCCGTCGAGATCAGGTCGAACTCGCCCATCACGGCCTTCCCGTCGGGACCCGGTGCGGCGAGGGCGCTGAGCAGGTCGGCGGTGGGGCGTCGGCGCTTGGCCCGGATCAGGGCGCGCATGTAGGCGGAGATCGCGTCGAAGGCCGCCACCGTCCGGTGCCGGCTGGCCTCGTCGTGGCGGGCATCGGGCTCAAGGGCAGTGGCGAGTTGCGTCGCCCAGGCCTGGAACTGCGGCTCGTCCGCCTCCGGTACGCCGAGCATGTCGCAGATCACCGAGACCGGGAGCGGATAGGACAGGTCCTCCACGAGGCAGACCTCGTCGCGCCCCCGGCAGGCGTCGATGAGGGCGTCCACGTCGCGGCCGACGCGCCGCCGCAGCGCCTGCACCCGCGCCACCGAGAATTCGCGCATCACCGCGTGGCGTAGGGTGTCGTGATCGGGGGGATCGCGGAAGATCAGCGGACGGTGGGCCGTGGCGATCCGGTCCTTGATCGGGTTCAGAAGCCAGTCCTTGAGCGGGTTGCCCGTGCGCGGGCGACGGGAGGGCGGCAGGTCCTCGGAACTGAGGCGGGGATCGAAGATCAGGCTGCGGATCGCAGCGTAGCCGCTCACCACGATGCTGCCGTCGCGCTGGCGCGAGACCGGGTTCTCGCGAAGCCGCGCGTAGATCGGATAGGGATCGGCCCGGTTGGCGGGGTCGAGCACCTCGGAAAACAGCGTGTCCTCAGCCATGACGGGCCTCGATGCGCATGGACGTGGCACGGGGCGGCGGGAAGCCCGGTGCCAGGGAGAGGAAGCCGCCCTGGTCGGTCGCCTCGCGGATCGGCGGAAACGCCTGTCCGGCCGCGATCGCCTCTGCGTAGGCGGGGAGCCAGCGGGCCTGATCGAACGACACGGCCGCGATGCTGCGTCCGGCGCGGCCATAGACGGCGAGGAAGCGCCGTGACGCCCGCGAGCCCTGCACGATCGCCACCGCGTCGGCGCCGTCGCTCAGGCCGACGGCCTTGAGGTTAATCCCGAACTGGCTCGACCAGAAGGCCGGCAGGTGGTGGTAGGGCTGCTGGTCCTCGGCCGGCATCAACATGTTGCGTGCGGCGTGCGCGGCCTGCGCGACGGCGTTGCCCCAATGCTCCACCACCATCAGCCGGCCGCCGTACAGGGGGTTCGGCCAGCGCGCGACATCCCCGGCGGCATAGATGTCCGGACACGGCGTCCCATCGGCGCCGAGGACCCGGCAGGCGCTGTCGCAGGTCACGCCGCCGGAATCGGCCGTCAGGCCTGCCGCCGAGAGCCAGTGCGTGGCGCGCGTGGCGCCGAGCGCCACGATCACGAGGTCGGCCTCGACCGTGCTGCCATCCGCCAGATGGGCGCGAACGACCCGGCCCGAGGCGTCGCCCGCGAAGCGAAGCACCTGTGCGCCGGCCTGAAAGGTCACGCCGGCATCCCGCAGGCAATCGGCGATGACGCCGCCGACCCAGGTGCCGAGCGAGCGGGCGAGCGGCGTCGGATTGGGATCGACCAAGGTGACGGGCAGTCCGAGATCGCGGCAGCAGGACGCCGCCTCGCAGCCGATCAGGCCGGCGCCGACGATGAGGACGCGCCGGGGCCCTTCGGACAATGCGCGTCGCAGGCGGGCGGTATCGTCCCGGCCGCGCAGGGTGAAGATCCCGGCGAGCCCACCGCCCGAAGCGGCGGGCCAGGGGCGCGCTTGCGCCCCGGTGGCGACGAGCAGGCGCTCGTAGGCGAGCCCCGTCCCGTCCGCGAGGACGATCGAGCGCTTATCCCGGTCGAGGGCGACCGCCGCATGGCCCAGACGCCATTGGGCATCGAGGGCGACGAGTTCCGGCAGCGCGGTGGCATCCGGCGCCAATTCGCCCGACAGGACGTGCTTCGACAGGGGCGGCCGGTCGTAGGGGCGATACGGTTCGTCGCCCACGATCGTGAGCCGGCCGGCATAGCCGTTGCGGCGCAGGGCCTCCGCGCCCCGGAGGCCGGCGAGCGACGCGCCGACGACGACGATGCCGGCCGTCTCCGCCTTGCTCACGAGGCGTCTCCGAATGCGACCTGAAGGCTGATGGCGCGGACGGGGCAGGCCTGGACGGCCCGCTCGATCTCTCCCCGCCGCGCGCGGGGGGGAGCCGGATCGTAGAACAGGATCTCGTGGCCTCGGACCTCGAAGGCGCCGGGCGCCGCATAGCAGCACTGCGCGTAGCCCTGGCACTGGTTGAGGTCGACCACTACGCGAAGCGGCGCGGCTCCGGATGAAACGGGCCTGGTGGGGTCGGTCATGGCGATACCTCGCTGGCGCTCAGAGGCCGAGGAACGGATCGGACGGATCGTCGTCCTGCGGGATCAGGGTGGCGACCGATGTTGGGGGCAGGCCGGTCAGGACAGCGAGGACGAGGGTCGCGGCGAACACGATCGGTCTGGGTGTTTGCCCACCGTCGCGGGTTCGGTTCACCGTCGTTCCGGCCAGGGCTCCGACGGGGGCAGGGCCGAAGATCGGGAGGGTGCTCATGCGGCGATCCCCCGGAGGATCGAGCGGGTGCGAACCACGTCGTCGATGCCAGCGAGCATCGCCGACCCGGCGTCCAGCCCCGCGAAGGCGCGCGCCAGGGATGCGGCCCGTGCGCGGTAGCAGGAGCGGGCCAGCACCGCCGCGATCGCCTCGCGCAAAGCCGGGATCGACGGCGCGTTGGTCGCGAGATTGAGCCCGGCGCCCGACCAGCCGATGCGAGCGCCGATTTCCGCCTTGTCCTCGGTCAGCCCGGCCGAGACGATCGGCACGCCGGCCGCGAGGGCCTGCGAGACGCTGCCATATCCGCCGTTCGTAACGAGCAGGGACACCTCCGGCAGCATCGCGTCGAAGGGCAGGAACGGTGCCACCCGGACATTCGCCGGAAGCGGGCCGCGCACGGCCTCGATGGGGCGTCCGCCCGTGGTCGCCACCACCAGCAGGTCGTCTCGGTCCGCCAGGGCCGTGAGGGTCGGCTCGATCAGTTCGCCGAAATCGGCATTCGCCAGGGTGCCCTGTGTGACGAGGACGACGGGCTTGGCCCGGTCGCGCGCCTGCCACCAATCGGGGAGCGCCACCTCGGCCTTCGGCGCCGGCAGCAGGCCGGTGAAGCGCACGTTGGGCGGCAGCGTCCCGAAATCGTACTCGAACGCGGGCACGGTCGGCTGGAGGAACAGGTCCGGCAGCACGGCGATGGAGTGCGGCAGCGAAGCCGGCAGGGGCGGCAGGCCGAGTTGCGCCAGCTGTGCGTCCGCGTAGGCGCGCACCGGATCGACGAAGGCGGCATCCATCCCGGCCTTCAGCAACGCGTAATGCGCCCGCTCCTCGGCGCTCCGGGCCGGCGGCAATCCGAGGCCGACGGGTGCGTGGTCCGGCCGATCGAGGAACAGGAAGCTGACGTTGAGGACGACGACGGGGGGACGCGGCTCGGTCCGCAGCAGCAGCGGCAGCACGCCGAGGAACAGGCTGCCGGCGACGATCACGTCGGGCCGCTCCGCTTCGATAAGGCGACGCAGGACCTCGCTCTGAACCGGGATCGGATCGATGAAGCGGCGGGCGAATTCGCGCCGGTAGCGCTCGGGGCCGGCCGGCAGGCCGGTCTCGCGGTACGACGCGGCATCGCCGTCGTCGTAAGCCGAGAAGCGCAGGCCCGCCGCCTCGATCTTTTCGCGAAACCGTTCGGCGGTGGTCATGACGACGCTGTCGCCGCGGGCCGCGAGGAGCCGGCCGACGGTGAGCAAGGGGTTGATGTGCCCGGTCAGGGCGGTGGCTGCGATCAGCACCTTCATGGCGGCGGGTGTCCTCACTGCATCGATTGCGTTGCAGGGAGAATCGCTGCGGCGCACAGTCAGGTTACAGACGTGCGCTCGAATGGGTGCGCTGGCGCACCCGGTTTCGGGGGACGGCTCATGTCGGCCCCCCGCCGCCATTCCCGGTCCAGGCCAGCAACCGGCCCTCGGCAAGGGCCTCCTTGGTGTGGCGGTAGCCGATCCCCGCGATGGCCTCGAAGCTCGACCAGGCTCGGAGGTCGATGCCGGCCAGCGGCGGCTTGAGCAGGGCGGCGGCGTGGCCGACCGCCAGCATCGACTGCGCATCGCCCGACACGGTCGCGGCCCGCAGCAGCAGGGGCGCGATGCCCGGCATGGCGACGGGCGCGCCGAGCATCCGCCGGATCAGGCGTCCGCGCCAGGAACGTACCGGCATGTCGCCGAAGGCGCGGTCGCTGCCGACATCGATGGCGAGCACCGGTCCCCGCTCCAGGCCGGCCAGCACGTCGGCCGGCAGGTTGTTCATCATACCCCCATCCACCAGGACGCCCTCCTCAGTGCAGACCGGCGGGAGCAGGCCCGGAATCGCAATGCTGGCGCGTAAGGCTCCCTGTAGGTCGCCTCTTCGGTGAATCATCGCGGTGCCGGTCGTCAGGTTGGAGGAGACGCAGAGGAAGGGGAGCCAGAGATCCTCGATCCGGGCCCCGCCGAACCATGCGGCGAGACCCGCGTCGACCTTCGATCCACGGGTCAGCGCGTGGTAGGGCAGGGTGTAGTCGTTGAGGGGATTGTTGCCGACGAAGAACGCGACCGTCCGTGCGCGGATGTGGTCGATCCCGAGCCCCATGGCGAGGCTCGCCGCGACCACCGCGCCCATGCTGGTTCCGCCGACGAAGTCGGGGGCGCAGCCGGCCTCGTCGAGGGCCTTCAGCACCCCGAGATGGGCAAGGCCGCGCGCGCCGCCGCCGCCGAGGACGAGGCCCCGGGCCGTGCCGCTGGCCAGGCGCGCGAGGCGGTGCAGATCACCCGCATGGCCGGCCCGCACCGGAATGCGCAGGGCGGCGGGCGAGGCCGCGACATCAGGATGGACAGGGCGGGGCAGAACCGCATCCGCGTCCTGCTGGACGGCGAGATCCATCCGAATCCAGTCCGACCGCAGGCTTCCGAGCCAGGCGGCGGCTCCGTCGCGGGGCGGCCGGCCGGGCTCGGCGAGCAGCAGGACGTGGTCCGCGTGGCGCAGGCAGAGCCGGCACCACGGGCAACCGACCTCGTGGGCCACGAAGATCGTGCGGGCGTGGCGGGTCTCGTAGTCGTGGAACCAGGTTTCGTCCGCGTCCTCCGGCCAGCGTGTCAGGCAGCCGGTGCGGCCCGGCAGGGTGGCGTCGAAGGCCGCCGCCAAGGCAGTCCCGAAAGCCGTCGCATCGAGCCCTTCGGTGACGGCGAGCACGGCGAAACTGCGCGGCCTATGCCGCACCGTCTCGCCCTCCTGCCCGGCACGGATGCGCTCGGTCAGTGCCTGCGCGAAGTAGAGCAGCATCCGGGGATGATGCGCGACCACCGCCTCGAAATCCGCGCGGGCCAGCCGCAGCAGATGGGAATCCCGCAGGGCCGTGGCGGTGGCGGATCGGGGGGCCGGCGAGAGCAGGGCCATCTCGCCGAAGCTCTCGGGCGGGTTCAGCCGGGCGATCCGGCGGGACGGCCCGATGGCACCGTCGGTCGAGATCCCGATGGCGCCGGACACCAGGGTATAGAGCGCGTCCCCGGCCTCGCCTTGCGCGAACAGCATGCTTCCGCCCGCCACCGCCACCGGGACCATGCGCGCCCGCACCGCAGCGGCGGCCTCCGGGTCCAGGCCGGCCAGGAACGGGATCTCCGGTGCCGTCATGGCTGCCGCTTGAGCATGGCGGCGGCCCGGGCATATCCGCCGTCGGCGCCATCGACGAAATGGACATGGTCGTCGCGCAGCACGGAGGGCGTGATGCAGGTCACCACCGCGGCCTCCTGACGGTGCAGGCCGTACCGCACCAGCCCGGCCGTCCGTGCCGTGGCGAGCCGTGCCTCGATCCGATCCGCCGTCGCGACCGGACACGTCACGGTCAGGCGGAGCCCGTCCTCGTATTTCCGGAAGTCGGCATTGGCGGCCAGCCGCCGTCGATAGCGGCGCGGCGAGAAGCGACCGAACGGCACGCCGAGGCGGAACAACGCGAAGGTCGCGCTGCGCGACAGGAACAGGCTCGCCGAGCGAAGCCAGCGCGACCCCGCCGATGGATCCAGTCCGCGCGCGTCCTCCCGGAGGCCCGACCAGGGCGGCCGCATCGCAGGCCCGGAATCCGGCAGGGGGCGCCCCATGCCGGGGCTCGCCTCGACGATGGCCAGTACGTCGCCGAGGATCGCCGTCACGGCGCTCCGGTCGGCGCCCGCCTCGGGCAGGACGATGAGGGAGAGAACCAGGCCACCCTGGGCCGGCACCGCCTCGAACCGGCAGGACAGGCCGGTGAGATCGGGCTTCGCGCCACTTGCGGCCGCTGGGATCGCATGGAGCCCCCCCTTCAGCGCAGCCTCCGCGTAGGCGAGGCCGCCGCCGGAGAACATCGCGTAATCGACCTTGGGAGAGGCGGCGTAGCGCGCGATCCGGAGGTCGTGTCCGGCGGCCCGCACCGCCGAGACCGGCATCAGCCCGGCCCGCAAGGTGAGGTCGAGCGTCTCGCCGACCCAGGTTACCGTCGCGGCCAGAACCGCCTCGACCGTCCGGCGATGCTCGGGCGAGACCAGCACGGTCGCACCGTCGCCCCCGAAGACGAACGGCGTGTCGGCCTCCGGCAGGGCATTGCGCACGCCCGCGACCAGAGCGGCCCCGGCGATGTTCACGGACCGGTAGCGCCCCTCTTCGATCGCGCGGGTGGACATCACCACGTCGCAGAGCGCGATCCACCACGTGTCCGGCACCGGGACGTAGAAGGTTTCATCGAGCACGTCCGAGAACCGCGTCAGGCGCGGAACGGCGGCGTAGCGGAAAGGGAGCGGGGCGAGGGTTCTCTCAGGCTCCATCGGCAGACCACGGGGCATGGCCGAAGCGGCCACGCCGTCGGGGCGGACTTGCTGCGCAGGCATCGCCGAGCATCCCTTCTCCTCCGATGGCGATCGGCCCCCCGGAGACCTTTTCAGGGCGAGCGTGCATCCTTGACGAGGTTTCGCCGACCGACCCGTCACGGTTACGTGGAGATCGAAATTCTCACCTGCGCGTCGCGCGCGGCAGACGGAGATCCGCCGCCCGGACGCGATTCGGTCAGCTTCGCTCAACTGAATCGTCGAGAACAGCGTTACGGTTCAACGACGTCACCGCCCTCGATCGCGCGAAGACCCGCGCGCCGGTCGGTGCCCGATGCGAGTGGACTGGACCCCGGGCGGACCCGGCCATCCTCGCCTTCCTGCGCCGCTTCAGACGCTTCGGGATCCTGCTCGTGGCCGTCTACGAACCCGGCCTGCCGCGCGGCGAAACCCTGCCGGAGTTTCTGACGCCGGCAACGCTCCGCGCCACCATCGAGTGAGCGGAGCGCGAAAGCGCAGACAAGATCACGACGGAATCTTCCCCCTGACCTGTAACCGTCGTCGGTGCCCCGCCGAAACACCGGCCAGTACCGCCGAGATGTCGGTACCCCCCAGAAGGATCGCCGCACATGAGCACTCTCTTCCGCGTCGCCGCTGCTCTCGTTCTCGCCACCACCGTCTCCGCGGCCCCGGCTTATGCCGTCGAGTCCATGGCCAAGGACAGCATGGGTAAGGACAGCATGGCGAAAGACTCCATGGCCAAGGACGGCATGAAGAAGGACGGAATGAGCAAGGATTCCATGGCCAAGGACGGGATGGCCAAGGATGCGATGGGTAAGGACGGCATGGCCAAGGACTCGATGAAGAAGTAAGTTCGGATTCATGCGGACGGTGCGGGTCGGCCTTCGGGGCCGCCCGTTCCTCGTTCCGGGGTTCTTCCCGGCTCGCCCCGCAGCGTCCGGAATCCCCGATCCCATGCCCGTTCGATCAGTGGCACTGTCCGGCGAGGCGTCCCTGTCCGCCGCGATGCAGGCGGCGCAGGTCGGCGATGCCGCCGCTTACCGGGCGCTCCTGCGCGATTGCGTGCCGGTGATCTCCGCGATGGCACGGGCCAAGGGGGTTCAGGGAGCAGCCCTCGACGACGTGGTGCAGGACACTCTGCTCACCCTCCATCGGGCACGGGCGACCTACGATCCGGCCCGGCCGTTCCTGCCCTGGTTGCGCGCCATCACACAGCGGCGTGCCATCGACGCGTTGCGCCGCAGGGGGCGTCGTCCGCGGGAAGTCCACGAGCCGCTCGCCTATGAGGCGCAGGCCGACGACGGCCCCATGCCGGGTGACGACCTGGAACGTCGCGAGCGCGCAACGAGTCTTGCCGAGGCCATCGCGCATCTCCCCGAGGGACAGCGGGAGGCGATCGAGCACATCGCCCTGCGCGAATTGTCCCTCGACGAAACATCGACGCTCACCGGGCGAACCAAAGGGGCGCTCAAGGTCAATTTCCATCGCGGTCTCAAGGCCCTGCGCGCCTCTCTCTCATCCGGTAAGGAGGGTACGGATGTCTGATCCGGCCACGCACGACCGATCCACCCGAATTCCGTCCACTCGAGTCCCGTCCACCCACGATCTCGTCGAGGATCTGGCCCGATCGCTCACGCCGGTCCGGCGGCTTCCGAGCCCAGGATGGCGGACCCTCATCTGGTCCGGTGCGGTGCTCACGGTGGGGCTGCTCCTCCTGCCGATGTCCGACCTGTCGGGATTGCGGGCGCGCCTCGCCGTGCCGGACCTGCACTGGGCGGCCCTGGGCGCGATCCTCACGGCCCTCGCGGCTGCGCTCGCCGCCTTCCAGAGCAGCGTTCCCGGCCGAAGCGCGGCCTGGTCCTGGCTGCCGCTTCCCCCCCTCGTGCTCTGGCTCGGCGCCAGTGGCCTCGGCTGCCTGCGCGGTTGGCTCGCGCCGGCCGCCAACCTCGCCGAGCCGGAGGAGATGCGGGGCTGCTTCGTGTTCCTGATGGGAGTCTCGCTGCCGCTCTCCGTCCTGCTGGTGCTGATGCTGCGCCGGGCCTGCCCGCTTCGCCCCAATCTTACGGCGGCCCTCGGGGGACTCGCCGCAGCCGCGGCGGCGGCGGCCTTGCTGGTGCCGTTCCATCCGCACGATGCCACCGCGACGGACTTGCTGGTCCACCTCGTGGCCGTCCTCCTCGTCGTCGGCTTGAACGGTCTCTTGGGTGGGCGCCTTCTCGACAGAAATGCCGGGCCGCGACGCTTGCCTGTAACCGGATCGATCCGCAGGGCGAATGACTGACCAGAGCCTCCGGCAAGGAGCGCGGTCTGAAGGAACCCAGCACCATGGACCGCAGACAGATCCTCACCGCCGGCGTCTCGGCCCTCGGCATCCTGACGTTCCTTCGCGCCGCCGGAGGGTCCCTGGTCGGCGGCCCCGCAGCGGCCGAAACCTTCGCCGTCGTGAAGAGCGAGGCCGCCTGGCGGGCGCAGCTCGGGTCCGCCGCCTACGCGGTCCTGCGCCGGCACGGCACCGAACGCGCCGGTTCGAGCCCGCTCGACGCCGAAAAGCGCACCGGTCGTTTCGTCTGCGCCGGTTGCGATCAGCCGCTCTTCGCCTCGAGTGCGAAGTTCGAGAGCGGAACCGGCTGGCCGAGCTTCACTGCCCCCCTGGCGGAGGCCGTGGGAACGACGACGGATTCCAGCCTGGGGATGAGCCGGACGGAGGTGCATTGCCGCCGCTGCGGCGGGCATCTCGGCCACGTCTTCGCCGACGGACCCGCTCCCACGGGACTTCGCTACTGCATGAACGGCGTCGCACTGCGCTTCGAGCCCGCCTGACGCGACCCCGCTCCTCGGGCCAGACGCTTCGCAAGGCCGCAACCCCTCAGGACGGTGTCGATGCATCCCCTTCCACTGCGGGCCGAGCGCCCGATCCACCCCCTCGTCGTGCGGATCACCCACTGGGTGAACGCCCTGGCCATGCTGATCATGATCACCAGCGGATGGCACATCTACAACGCCTCGCCGATCTTCGGGGAGTGGGCCTTCCCGAAGGCCATCACCCTCGGCGGCTGGCTCGGAGGCGCCCTGCAATGGCACTTCGCAGGGATGTGGCTTCTCGTCGCCAACGGCCTCGTCTACCTGACCTACGGTCTGATCTCGGGCCACCTGCGTCGGCGCCTCACGCCCCTGCGGCCGCGCGAGATCGGGCAGGATTTCGTCGCCGCCCTGAGGTTCAGGCTTCCCCACGACCCGGGCGTCTACAACGCCGTTCAGCGTCTCCTCTACGTCGCGGTCCTGCTCATCGGAATCGTCATCGTGCTCTCCGGTCTCGCGATCTGGAAGCCCGTCCAATTCGCGCCCCTGACGGCCCTGATGGGCGGCTACGACACGGCGCGGATCGTCCATTTCCTCGCCATGGCGGGCATCGCCGGCTTCGTGGCGGTGCATCTCGCCCTGGTGCTCCTGGTTCCCCGGACCCTGCCGACGATGATCATCGGCCGGGAGATCCATTGGCGCCGCAACCGCGTGGTGAAGCCATGACGCCCCTCGATCGCCTTCTGCGCCGCCCGCGTCCGGTTCTCACGGTCCCCGGGACGCCCCTGGTCCGGGCCGATCGCCGCCTGTTCCTGCGCGGCGGCCTCGTTGCGGCCGGGAGCCTCGCCCTCGGCGGTTGCGACATCTCCGACAACTCGCAGGTGGAGGGCATCCTCGGTGGAATCTCGCGGCTGAACGATCGCGTCCAGGGCGCCCTCTTCGGGGGCTCGCGTCTCGCCCCGACCTTCGACGTTTCGCAGATCACCCCGGACTTTCCCTTCAACGCCTCTTATCCGGCGAGCAAGATCCGGGTGATCGACGGGTCGACCTGGAAGCTCGAACTCGCCGGTCTCGTTTCCGACAAGGCGCCGTGGACGCTTCATCGCCTGAGGACCCTGCCGCAGGAAGCGCAGATCACCCGCCACGTCTGCGTCGAGGGCTGGAGCGCCATCGGGCAATGGTCGGGGGTCCCGTTCCGGACCTTCCTTGAACGGATCGGGGCCGACACGACGGCACGCTACGTCCGCTTCGCCTGCGGGGACGATTATTGGACGAGCATCGACATGCCGAGCGCGCTTCACCCTCAGACGATCCTGGCCCTGGACTACGCCGGCGCACCCCTGCCGCCGAAATACGGCTTCCCGGTCAAGCTGCGCATTCCGACGAAGCTCGGGTTCAAGAACCCGAAGCACATCATGGCCATCACGGTGACGAACGATTATCCGGGCGGATACTGGGAAGACCAGGGCTACAACTGGTTTTCCGGGCTGTAGCGAGTCTGAACGCGAATCACCCGATCTCCGCCGATCGATGTCATGTGGACCGCCGCCAAACAGGTGTTATCGAGCGGTTTGGCGGCCACCGGCTCCCGGACCGGCATGAGGTTTTGAAATGCTGAAATTCTTCTTCAACGGCTCTCCGAACCCGACGAAGGTCGCGCTGCTGCTGGAGGAGCTCGGGCTGCCCTACGAGCCCGTCCCGATCGACACCCGCAAGGGTGACCAGTTCGCGCCTGATTTCCTGGCCCTCAATCCGAACGGCAAGGTGCCGGTCCTCGTCGACGACGCGGACGTGATCTTCGACAGCAATGCCATCCTGCTCTACCTCGCCGAGAAGACCGGACGATTCCTGCCGCCCTCGGGTGGAGACCGGGCTCAACTCCTGTCCTGGCTGATGTTCGTCGCGACGGGCGTCGGGCCGTTCTCCGGCCAAGCGGTCCATTTCCGGCACTTCGCCCCGGAACAGGTGCCCTATGCCCAGGCGCGCTACAGCTTCGAGGCGCGCCGTCACTACGACATCCTGAACGCACACCTCGCCGAGCGCCGCTATCTCGTGGGCGACGCCTACACCATCGCGGACATGAGCGCCTGGGGATGGGCCCGCATGATCCCCTTCGTCCTCGGCGAGACGGCCTGGGCGGAGCTGCCCCACCTCAAGCGCCACCACGACGAGATTGCCGCCCGCCCGGCCGCCGCGCGTGCTGCCGGTCTCAAGGACCGCTTCGCCTTCAAGCCCGAGATGGACGACGAGGCGCGCGCCAACATGTTTCGGCACCTCAAGTCCTGACGATCACCATCCTGGAACGCCCCCGTTGCTGGCCGTCGCGCCGGCACTGTCGTCTCGGCACTCCGAGAAAAGCCTCATAATGCTTCCTTAGCGAACGGCTGCTTCTGGGCACACGGCTGCTTCCGGGCACGCTGCAAATTGGCCTGTTCGACACTGCTGGGTCGAAAACGGACCCTCGCATTGCCATGCTGATGGAGGTTGGGCCCATCGTGGCCGTCCTCCGCGTCTCTGTCGCTCCAGGCGCCCTTCGGCTCAGGCCGGAGGGCGCCCTTCGCCGTTTCGGGGCTTCCGTTCCCGTCTCTCCCGCGCCTCGCCTCACCGCACCCGCCGGCCATCCTCCGGGATCTGGGACAGGTCGATGTCGTAGCCCTGGGCCGCCAGGGCGGCGAGGATCAGGTATCGCACCGTGACGCCTTTCACCGCGGCCTCCTGCCGGAGCGTGATGGCGAGCGCCCGCGGGACCATCACCTTGAGCGACACCTCCGCCGGGGCAACTGCCCCTTTGGGTATTTGCCCACTTGGGCTTTCGGTTGCGTCAACGCGATCCGGTGGTGTGGAGGCCCGCGTGAACCCGAGGTCGCCTGCGGCATTCGCCAGGCGGTCGGCCTCTCCCGGGCTGGTGCGGGGCTTGGGGCGCGGTGCCGGCTGGAACGGGGGCTTGCTCATCACGCAGCCTGTGCCTGGGCGGCGAGGATCTCCAGGACCTCGTCGAGGACACCGGTGATCTCGGCGCGGGCCTTGGGATCGCCGTCGGCATGGGCCGGTGTCAGTCCGGTGAAGTGCATCGCGGCGTAGGCCGCGCGTTGAAGAATCTCGGTACGTAGGACCGGGAGATCGGCGCCGCGGATCTCCTGCCGCGCATGCTGGCTCACGTTGCTCCGAAGCGAGGGCATCTGCGTGAGCAGGATCCGGGCGGGGATCGCCCGGCGCAGCATCCGCTCGGCGCGTTGAACCACCTCGTAGGTCCGGAACACCTCCTGGAGGTCCATGCCGGAAATCTTCGAGGGGATCAGCACGAGGTCCGACTCGGCGATCGCGTAGGTGACCGCCTGGGAGGCCGCGCCTTCCAGATCGACGAGGACGAGGCCGTACTGGCTGGCGGCCTCGGCGACCCGATCGAGGATCGTCTTCTCGGTGACGCCTGTGATGACATCGCCCCCGCACGCCTCCCCTGCCCGCTCGCGCCACGTCGCGACATGACCGTTGGGATCGGCGTCGATCACCGCGACGCGTCCGCCCTGCCGGGCGAAGGCATCGGCGAGGCAGATGACGAGCGTCGTCTTCCCGACGCCTCCCTTGGTGTTGCACACGCTGATGACAGCCACGATGGCCTCCGGCGATGATGGGCTCTTGGGCAAGAGATCATCTGCCCAAGTGGTCAAACGGGCGTAAAACCAAGCGGGCGGATGTGCAAAAGGGATCTTGCCCCTGAGTTGGTTCGTAGCCCTGCGTCTCCGGGCGGAAACCGTCCGGCCTGGACATCATCCCAACGTCGAGCTTGACCGTGGAACCGAATGCGCGCTTGTTCTCTTTCTGTTCTATGACAGAAGGAGCCGAATGTGGGCATTTTTCAGGTGTAGGAACTGGCGCGGGATGGGGACACACTCGTCCGCGTCTCCATCATGGGGCAGGCGCTCTACGCGGGTTTCCCCTCGCCGGCCGACGACTTTCTGGAAAGCTCGCTCGAACTGCCGCGCTCACTTGTGACGAACCCGCCTGCCACCTTCGCCTGGAACATATCGGGCGATTCCATGCGGGCGGCTGGCATCTTCGATCGCGACCTCGCCGTGGTGGATCGCAGCCTGAAGCTGGGCCAACGGCAGCGTCGTCGTGGCTGCCATCGATGGCGAGATGTCGGTGAAGCGCCTGCGCCTCAAGGGCAACGTGGTGCGCCTTGCCTTCGAGAACCCGGACTTACCGGCCTTCGCCGTGGAGGAGGCGGCCGCGGGCGAGATCTGGGGCCTAGTGCGCTTCTCGATCCGGTGGCACATCGCGCGCGCCGGCCTCGTCCGATGAGCCGGGCCATCGCCCTCATCGACGACAACAGCTTCTATTGCTCGTGCGAGCGCGTGTTCGACCCGAAGCTGGCGCGCATGCCGGTGATCGTGCTGAGCAATAATGATGGATTCTGTAATCGGCCCCCCTCCGTCAAGCCTTGTTTTGCGCCTCTCCGATTCGCGAAAGTGGACGTGAAGTTCGATTTTTACCTGTCTGACGGCCCATACAAAGACATAGTAAAATTGTTGTATCGAATGCGCTTTCCTGGCTGATGATACGCCCTCTTTGCATAGAGCGGAGTTCTCGGATCCCCTCCATCACGCACCACGAAAAAGTCAACCATTATCAGTCGCCGAGAGCCTTTCCGCTTCCAACGTCGTAGGACGAGCTTGCGATACGCTCCACTGCGTGGACGTTTTATCTTTTCTGTCTGGCTTCTCCGAAACTGGTGTTTTGTCAGTCTCATCCTATTCGTCTCACGGGGCTCTTGGCTTTTGTCCGTAGTCGGCACGGTGACCGCCACATGATCGCGTTCCGATGAGAGGCGAGCCTATATGCGACAGCGGACTTGGCCAAAGGCCAGCACACCCGTCATTCCGGCTTCACCTCCCGCCCGTCCCCGTGAGGACGACCCTTCGAGGTCAGGCGCGCCCGGCCTCAATCCTTCATGGCGATAGGCCGCTCACGCAGCGGCAGCAGCGGGTGGCTCCACCACGCTGAAGCGGAACGTGGTGCCATCGACCCACATCCGGTGCATCACCACCGCCATCTTGCGTGCCAGCGCCACCGTCGCGCGCTTGTTGCCCTGGCGCTGCGCCACCTTCGTCGCCCACGCCTTCAGCCCGGACCACTTCTTGACCCGATGGAGCATCACGTGCGCCGCCTCGAACAGCCCCGCCCGCGCCTCGGTGTCGCCGGTCTTGGTGATCCGCCCGTTCCGGTCGATCTCGCCGGACTGGTGCTTGCGCGGGACCAAGCCGAAGATGGCTCCGACCGAGCGCGACTTGGCGAACCGGGCGGGATCCTCGATGGCC
>Ga0182226_1000008_pt1 | contig 45013 bp, 53 predicted proteins | sample G6R1MG_27_FD_129658 | JGI IMG/M metagenome (GOLD analysis project Ga0182226, IMG submission 129658) | Miscanthus phyllosphere microbial communities from Michigan, USA - G6R1_MAIN_07NOV2016_LD1 MG | ecosystem: Host-associated > Plants > Phyllosphere > Phylloplane/Leaf | place: USA: Michigan...
ACGCCGTCTGGCCATCGCCAGAAAAGCTGATCACTTCGTTGCCCGAGACGTGCAGACCGACAACCGAATTCTCGGCCCCGTACTGCACGTAGATGGCAACCCTTTCCGCCGAGCCGATACCAGCGCCGCACCCGCAGGCGATAAACCTGTTGTCCTTGATCGAATTGTTCTCGGTGACGCCGCCCCCGCCGGCAAGCGCGCCGCTGGCAACGAACCCGTTCTTCCCGCAGTTGACGATCAGGTTACGCTCGAAGGTGTTGAACGAGCATGGCGCGCCCGACTGGCCCAGCGAGAACCCGGAACCGAACGTCGTCGCCTCTCGAAGGGTGTTGCCCACCACACGACCGAACGAGGACTGAACGTAGCCCAGCAGGTCGCCCGCGCCCGTCATGGCCTGAACGTTCGACAGCGTGGGCAGCGCGTTCGAGGACGTGTCCACGGTGATCTGCGTCGCGCTGTCGACGCTCACGATGCGCCACTCGCCTCCGCCGTTGGCGACGAAGAAGTTGCCGCGCCGCAGGCCTGAGAAGTTCGGACCACTAACCCAAGTGACCGTAGAGACCGACGTGTTCACGTACTGACGCGCGCCCGGCTTGCCGAAGAACTGTCCGATCAGCGTATTGCCCTGAACGGTGCAGTAATTGGAATTGGCGACGCTGACGCAACCCCACCCAACATCAGTCACAACGTTGTCTGAGATTTCATTGTAGGCGTCGAGATCGGTGCCGTAGGCGATGATCCCGTAGTTGTAAAAGTTCGAGACGCGGTTGCCGATGATCTTGTTGTTAGTGCCGGCGTTGATGACGACAGCATAGCCGCCAAAGTTGCGCAGAACGTTCCCGCGAACGACACAGTTGCTGGAATTGCCCACGCGGATGCCGGCAAACGGGCCGGTGTCCGGGTTCCCCGCCCAGTTGCCGTCAATCACGACATCCCGGATTTCGGAGCCGTTGCCCATGACGAACTGGTCGTAAAGGTTCTTGCCGCTCTTTTGCGTGAACGAGCCGGTCTTGTTTCCGATCAGCTTCACGCCGTCGGGGACCGAAATGGTGGCGTCATAGACAAGCGCCTGCGACCCATGCAGGACGGTCCTGAAAGCGAGGTTCGCAGCGAGCGTCAGAGCGGCCTGGATCGCCGCCGTGTCCACATCGAACGTCAGTCCGAACCACGAGATGCGAACGCCCGTCGTCACCCAGTCGCCGAGACGAACCCAGCACCCGAACGCTGCGGCAATGGTATTGGCTTTGACGTAGCAGCCACCCCTCGGATCCGTCGAGATGGGATAGCTGAAATTACCGGCCGTCCAGGCGAACAGGCCCGCGCGACCGTCTTCGGTCAGGTTTGCGAGCGCTCCGTCCCTCGGAACGATTGCCTGCAACAGGGCGATGCTCGCAACCTTTGTCGCGACATTGCTGGCGAGGAACGCCAGAGAATTGCTCGCCGCTGCGGCATCGGGGACGACGGACAAGGCGGACGCATCGACAACCGGAGGGCTCGTCTTCGCGATGATGTCCGCGAGCTTCTGGCCGGCAGGACTTGAGGATCCGGGCGGGTTCGTGGCCCCTTGAGAGGAAGAACCGCCACCCTGAGCGCCGAGGTAGCTTGGCGCACCGACGAGCCCGCCCGAGCCTTCCGCATAATTCGCCACGCTTAAACCTCCGGCCGATACACCGCGTTCTGCGTATCCTCATGGCGCTCGCCGCGCAACTCAGCGCGGGTGCGGGCAACGTCGCGCGGTCCGACCGGCATAGCGAACGTGAGGGCCAGGGCGTCGGCGCGATCCGGAGACGCATGGCCGCCGCCCGTCGTTCCCTCGCGCTTGCGCATGTCGTCTTTGCTTTCCAGCATGATCGCGTGCTTGTCGGTGTAGAAGTATTCGCGCGTCGTTAGCTGCGTCTGAATGATATCGTCGTCGGGCAGTGCGCCGTATGCTTCGATCCACTCGCGCGTTTTGCCGTACATGTACGATCCGCGATTGTGATATTTCCCGTCCGGCGAGCGCCCGCCGAACAGAACCGGCGTCACGTTCGGCACGTTCAGTTGGAACAGCCGCTCGGGCACGCCAGCGCCTACGCCGCCACCATCAATGAAGATCGCGTCGGGCATCTCGGACAGGGCAAGCTCTGCGATCTTGCCGGCGACGTGCATCAGCCAGTCGCGCCGCCCACCTTCCGGGCGCATGATGATCGGCGGATGAGAACGCGCGTCATTCCCGCGCCTGCGATAGATAACGGTCTCGTCTCCTCCGGTGTGACCGATATCGACCCCGTAAATAAGAGGGTCAAACGGTGTCGAAGCAGCTTCTCGCTTTCTTGCTTGCTCAACATCTTGAGTTGCGATAAACTGATCCGTTGATTGACGCGGAAACTCGCCTCGTATTTTAACGCGGATATAGTCGCTGTCTTCGCCATAGGTCTCTACATCCTCTTTCAGCTTATCTTTGTTCGGGATGCGCGCCTCTCGACTATCGACCTTGAACCCTTTGTATAGACGAGCAATCTTGCTGTTCATGTGGGTGTCGTAGAAATACCCACTGTTACGCGTGGCATTCCCGAACAGGAACTGCATAGGCTCGCCGTCCGTCAGCCCGCCGTCTTGCGTCTCGAAGATGTTGCGCTCAATCGCCGACGCCTCATCGTTGATGTAGAACGACGTGCTGTCCACCGCGTGCTGGCCGGCAAAGGCCTCGGGGGTCTCTTTGCGCCACGGGATCGCGTCGCAGCGCCATGTGCCGGGATGCTGACGGTGGACGCGGCGCAGGTTGCCCTTGCTGTTCGAGAAGTTGAACCAGCGCTGCGTCAGGCCGCGCTTGTGCCACTTGCCGATCTCCGACCACGTCTTGGTCTCAAGCTGCGGCGACGAGTTCGCGGTAACGATGCCCTTCGAGTGAGGGCGCGTGCTTTGGATGAAGTCGACGATCCAGGCGACGAGGCCCGACTTGCCGACGCCGTGGCCTGCTCGCGTGCTGAACCGGATCGGGCGCACGGATCGCGAGCCGTCGAACCCGCGCTCGCGGATCTGCTCGCCCCACTCGACGAGGAAGTCCACCTGCCAGAGATCGGGGCCAGGGTGGTGCAGAAGCTCGCCCTCGCCCCACCCGTAATTGTAGAGGACGAACCCCAGGGGATTATCCCAGAGGTCCGCCATGTCGTGCGCGAGATCGCGGTCGGTTAGGTCGTTCACAGATCAAGCGTGCCCGGTACGATCCACTGACATCGAGAAGGCCACTGTCCTCGCCCGTAAGACACCACGACTGGCAAAGGACGCCCGGCGCGGTCCTCGCCAGATATCACCGTGTGGTAGCTCCACCTCATTCCCGCGCCGCCTCAATCTCAGCGTTCGAGCGATACACGCCGTCGACATACGCGCCGAGGCCGTCAGCGCTTCCGTCGAGGGAATACCCCGCCTCGAACTCGCCCTTGGGCGACCACGACAGGTAGCCCTCCGGCTGGTAGCGCACGAGGTAGTCGCCCGGCTGGGGCTCGCCGCGTGCGAAGAACCCGATGGGCATGATGATGGTGTGATCGTTGCTCGCGTCATCCTTGATGGTGACGGTGTTGTCGGACGGGCTCGCGCGCAGGATCGGCGCGGCCTCAACGACCTTGTGGCTCCGGTATCGCTTCATTGGATCACCTCCCGCCCGTAGTTCGCCTGAACGTCATCGTTCAGCCGCCGTCCGGCCTTGGTGCCGAAAGTGCCGTCAGCCTGACGCGGGATCGCCTCGCCCACGCCCTGCATCTGCCCATCGTAGCGCACGACGACAGGCACGCCGTTCTTGTCGAAGCCATCCACCTCGAACGCGAACGTCACCGCAAGCTCGGGGCCGGACACGATTGCGCCCGAGAACCCGTGCCACTGCTTGATATCGCAGATCTGGTGCTTGCCGTCCGGCGCTTGGAACAGCACCTGACGTGCTTCGAGGTTGATCGCGAGGATTTGGCCGCCCTGGTCCGCGATCATGCGTCGTCCTCGGGGTCTTCTTCGAGCGCCATGGTCGCAAGTTCCATGGCCGAAATGATCTCGTCGTTTTCGAGCCCGGCGTTCTGCGCCTCGCAGACTAACTCTCCGAGCTTGATGTTGAGGTCATCGAACGTCATCACTTATCCCCCTCTGCCGGCGCAGGCTCAAGGCCCGCCCGCTCGCGACGCTTCCGGCGGATCTCGTCGGCCACGTCGATGGTCACGGAAACCTGCTGGTCCCCTGTGATCATCTTACGGATTTGCGCCAACTTGCCAAGCGCTTCAATTTTCGGCCACATCTTCGCTTCCATCTTGAGGACGGATCGCGGCTGGTCGGGATCGTCTCCGGGCGACTGCACGAGTTCGCACTTGAACGATTGCAGGCCGGCAAGAGTGTCAGCGTCGGCCTCAGAGAAATCGAGGTACGCCGAGCCGTCCTCTTGCACGCGCATGATCGCGCCGAGGGTGGCGAACGCGACCTTGGCGATTTCCTCTTCGATCCGCTCCGGCGTGACCTGTAGGCGGCGCAGGCGTTCCTGCTGGCGGGCGTGGATGATGCTCGACACGCGCGGATCCTTCATCAGCCGCATGCCGCCGGTCGAAGCCTGCTCACCCTCGAACCCGGCTTCGCGGTAGGCGCGGGTCACGCTGTTCGTGCGCAGGTACGCCAGGATGAAGCGGCGGTACTTCTCGGGCATGACGACGAGTTGCGTCGCGAGGAGTTCTTCGGCCTCGATGCCGTCGAGCGGTGATGTGGTGGTGTCGTCGGCCATGTGGTCCCCAAAAATGGAACAGGCCCGCCGATCCGCCTCAGCGTCCGACGAGCCCGTTATCTTCGGCGCTTGTGTCCAGGGCGACGGCCCCTGCTTGCGGCCTGCATGCTAGGCCAATCTACACATGGTGCCTGAAAATGAAAGAGCCCCGGCGCGTCCAAACGCATTTCCGGGGCTCCCTCTCGACGACCGACCGCATCGCAGCCTTCGCCAAGCGCCCCGAGGGGCAGGCCTGCAATCTACACCGCCGCGCGCAAAAGAAAAGGCCCCGCCGAAGCGAGGCCCGAAGTCCAGGAAGGAAACGCCCAAGAGGGGCAAGCACGTCGTCGCACGGATCAGATGACGGTGCAACAGCCGGGGAAGACCTTGCGCTCGACGCCGCTGTCCGAGCGCACGACGACGTGCTTGCCGTTGAACGACATCACCACACCCTCGTACGGCGTGCGTTTCGGCCCGCTGGTGAACTTGACGCGCTTGTTCATAATGTGGCTGACCTGGGCGTTCATGGTGTCTCCCTGTGAAGTCTGTTGACGCTTCGATCTAGTACGATCTCCCCACGCGGAGCAAGTTCGCCTCGCGCAGTTTCGTGCCGCTCACGTTCATGGCGTTCTGCCGCCGCGTCGCCCATGAGAGGTTGACCCGGCGGCAGTCGAGCGTGTGGCCGTTCTGGTGGTCACTCATGTAGTTCGGGAGGGGCGGCGCGCCGTGCGCGCGGAACGTGATCTCGCGGTGCAGGTACAGCGTCCGGCCGCCCACCGTCTTGCGCGCGTAGATGCCATCAGGACGCTGCATGATGCCCGTCTCAGGGCACATGTCGCCCGAGCCGTATGTGTGGCACCAGAGGCCGCTGCCGAGGCCCTTGGCCCACTCGTAGTCGATGCGGTCAAGGATGGCGTAGCAGTCGATGCGCGAGGACAGGTGCAGGTAGCACACGTCCTCGGGCTCATCGCGTGGCCAGTCTCGCGGGTCGAAGGGGTCAGTCACGCGAGAGTGCGACGGCTGGACATGATCTGGTCCGCATAAGGTGGCGGCACTCCTCGGGGTCCACCTCCCACGCTCGACGATTGCGCTCGTCTCGATACCGCTTCGGCGCGTCCTCGGGCTTGAGCTTGACGTGAACGCGGAAACGGTTGCGATCAGGCGCGTCATCGGCCCATGCGACGCTAGTCTCCCGATCCTGAAACGAGCCCACGTCGCAGAACTTCACCCCTCCGACATATGTGTAGACGTACACGTTCGCCCACCCCTCGCGACGCTCACTCATCCTCAACCCCTCCGAAATCGCGCTCCACACGCGAGCGCCGCATAAGCTCTGCCATGGTCGAGACGCCGGCAGAGGCGCGAGGCCGATGCCGCGTGACCAACCCCTCAGGCAGCGGCTGACGAGTTAGGACCGGCGAGGCCCGCTCGCACAGTTCTCGACACTCGACGCCACCCTTAGCCCGCTCCTGGCATCCGAGGCGCATGCAGGCGTCGTACTGACGCTCGCCCGGTCGCTTCTCCGCGTAGATCTCGCCGATGGTTCTGCCCTTGTAGCTCATCACCGCTTCTCCCCCAGTCTAGTCGCGCCAGTCACAAGCGCCAGCAGCCGAGCTTCGACCGCGCGCTCGCAAATGGGCCGGCAAGCAAGCTGACCCGCTTTGATGTCGTACCTGTAGCACCCGAACGACATGCAGCCTCGATACCTCGCCGCAGCCTCACCCTCGAAAACCTGCCGCACGACAGGACGCGCCCAGGTCATGACCGAATGTCCCGACAGTGCGAGGCGAGGAGGAGGCCGAACCCGATTGCGAGCGGTCCACCGTACCAGTCACCAGACAACGCGCAGACGGTGAAGCCGACGACGTTGAAGCTGCCCAGAGCAATCCAGAACATCACTTCGCCGCCTCGATCAGGAGTTCGCCGAGACGACGGATTTCGAAGCGCGCACGCTCTAACTCAGGGCTGGTTTTATCCCACACCGACATAATATCGGCCATTGCCTCGAACGATCCGGTCGGCACGTCAGAGGCGTACCCAATCAGGATCGACATTGCCACTTCGGGCCTTCGCTGCATCGTCTCCGCAATACGAGCCATGGCGTTAACCTGTTCACGTTTCATGACCATCTCCATCAGTCCCAGGCCCCACGATCCATCTAATTCACCACCATGTCAACTTATCGAAACATACCGCACGGTCGGTTGGTAAAATCCGTGGGAAAATTTCCCACTTTTTAACGCGACCGAAAAAACCCTTTTGAGACGCCGGAGTGCTCACCTCTCTTTTTTTTTCTTAGCATTATCAATATCTTACTCTATGAGACATGAGAGACAGTAGTTTATAAACCCTATAAGGGATGATACTTGTTTTAGTACATATGTGGCATATTTGGTGATCGTTAGTGTAGGCGTGGGACACATGATATAGGAACGCTATAACAAGTGTGTCTGAGTATAGGACTTTGTTTGGGGGCGTCCCATACCTAGAGACACAGGTGTAAGCCTATGAGATCGCAGTGAAATCCTGATATGGCCGCCAAAAACGCGGAAAATGCTAAACGCGCCCCCCTTAGAAATTTCCGAAAATGACATTGCTTTGGCAAATCCCGGCGTCCAGAACATGTGTCTGACACCATTTTGAAGGATCCAGAGCATGTCCCACCTTACCGACACGAGCCTGCTGACCCGAGCGCAGGTCGGGGAGATTTTGACCCGGTTCGCGGACGCATTTTCGAGCGACACGGACGCGGCAAAGGCCCTTGGGATCAGCACCGCGACGCTGTCACAAGCGGTGAACGGGCAGACCAAGATTGGCCCCGTGCTGCTCGAATTCCTCGGCTTGGAGCGCGTCGACCGATACCGCGTAAACCGCTTGACGTGCGGGCTCGAACAGGCGATGACAGATAAAGTTATCCCTAGATCGGTGGAATACGATGACGCGAGACGAAGTGCTGAACGAAGCGCGGAAAATGGTGAAGACGGTTGGCTCGCAAGCGGTGCTGGCGGAACGGGCCGGGTTGACGCCGACGTACGTGTCCCAGAACATCAGGGGGCTTCAGCCCTTGCAGCCCGCGTTTCTCGACGCCATCGGGTTCGAAAGGGTCGAGACCTACCAGAGGAAGGCCCGCGTACCGCTGCCGGCGACCTTGGACGACGCAAGCGTCTGAACCTCGAGCAGATAGTCGAGATCGTAGACAGCGGGCGCGAGCCGACTGCGTTGGAACGCCGGCAGATGAGCCAGACACTGCGGATCCTCTGCCATCCGAACAGCCGGGCGCACGAGACCACGCGGGCCGAGGCGTTGAGGCTGTACCAGAAGATGGCCGGTAAGCCGCCAGTGCATCAGCCGCGCAGGCTCACCAAAGACCCCCGCGCCTTGACACCCATGGCGATCCGGCGGGCACGGGTTCGGCTTGAGAAAGACCTGCTGGACACCGGCCTCGTCGTCGTCACAGCAGACACCCCGGCGCTCCTGGCGGCGGCTGATGAATTGGTCCTCGACGGTCTTGCGCAGGCGATATCGGACAGGATCGAGCGCGTGCGGGGCGGACCCGTTGCGGCCGGAGCGTCGACGCGACGCGAGCGGCGTGTGTTGAAGATCACAGGGGACCAGCGGATATGACTAGAGAAGAAAAAATCCGGGTTATTGTAAATAATTGGATCTTTCATGGCCGATCTGTTGGGCCAAAGCGACACATTGAAGGTTGCAACTTTGACGACCTGATTAAGTCGCTAGATAAAGGTCTCGGTTGCTCAACAACACAAGACCATGACCAGCAAGACGTCTCGACCGGACAGAGGGGGGACGGAGAACTGCGCGAGGCGCTTGAAGCGTACCTGACGGCACTCGATGCCGAGCCCGAAAAGGACTGCTGGGACACCGAAACAGGCGAGGAAGAGCCGGGCGCTCATAAGTTCGCCTCCGATTGGGCGTGGTCCGATTGGCATGAGGCGAAAGACGCCGCCCTGATGAACCTCCGCGCTGTTTTCGCCGCTGCGCCCACCCCCACCGAGGCAACCCCGAGCGAGGGGGACGGGATCGTCGCATGGCTGGAAAAGCGAATTGAGGTCGCCGAGCAAGATAGCGCGGCGCATCCGAAGGACTGCTCGCTGAACGCTTTCTACGGCGGTCAAGCCATCGCCTACGAGAACGCGCTGAGTGCCGTCCTCTCGCGCCAGAACGAACCCGCCCGCCCCGTGGGTGAGGATGCGCTGCGGGAGGCGTTAGAGTTCTACGCGACGGCCTGGGAATACGATTGCGACGCCCAGCTCATCGGCCCTGGCGTGTGGGACGGCGGGTCCATCTCGTGCGACCCGTCCGATGAACTGCGAGCAGACAAAGGTGAGATGGCTCGCAAGGCCCTCGCATCCCCGACCCAACAGGCACCCGATCAGGGTGAGGTGGAGCGTAGCCCGATAGGCGGGTTACCACTGGCAAACTTTGAAAACGAAGCTCGCGAGGTTCAGAACGCTATCGTTGACGATAATGGGCCTAGTTTCCATGAATTGACAGAAGACCATCGTGGCTGGGTATGTGCCATTGTCCGAGAAACACTCGCAAGGCAGCACCAGATTCACACGAACGTCCCCGCCACCCCCAAAGCCAACACCGGGGAGGCCTAAGCGATGGCCGACACACAGAAGGCCGCCCCTCCCGCAATCCACGACCTGCGCGAGGCGGTGGCTGGAGCGCTGTACGACGCCGAATTCCCCACCTTGCCGCCTATCTGGACGTGGGCGACGGCAAACGAACGCGAGCGATCCGAATACCTCGCGAAGGCCGACATTCTGATTGCCGGCTCCATCGCCTCCGAACACGCGCGCCTCACGGAACGCGCTGAGAAGGCCGAGGCTGGTCAAGCTGAGCGCCAAGCGATTTGCGCGGCGCTAGGCTGCATCGACAAGCCGGGATTACCGCTGGAGTTCGTCAAGGACCTACAGCGCCAATTGACCAAATCCTATGCTCGCAATGACGAGCTTCTCCGGTCCTGGGATCGCGCCACGCCGACCGAGCGTCAAGAACTCGACCGGATGCGGCGCGGCTGGGGCCCATCATCGCCAACAGAGCGCGCTCGCCGGCAGGAGGACGTGGCTGTGTGCGTGCGGGCCTTGGGCGGCGCGCTCACCGAACTGTCCGTCTCTGAGGAAGATGCGAACTCAGTGCCCGAAGAAGCGCAGGCGTACCTCGATGCCGCTCATGATCGCGTGGAGAAGGCGTACTTCGCGGCAATCGCGGTGACGGAGGCGATACGGAAAGACCCCGACGAGTGGCCGGATATCAAGGCCGCAGAGGAGCGTGGAGCCTTCGCCGCCGAAGACGAACTCACCACCCTCAAGGCCGCAGCGGCCCGTGATGCGGAGGTGATCGCGCGGATGCGAGATGGCCTTAAAGCGGCCGAACAGCGCTTCTCTGACATTTCCGCCGGCTGGGCCTTCCAGCCGAGACTGCACGCTGCGACTGGCGCCACCGAAGCCCGCGCCATCCTCACCAGCCCGGAGAACGCCGATGTCTGAGGTAATGAGGGCTATAGATAGTATCGCGGCCGAGCGCCGTCGTCAGGTCGAGGCCGAGGGCTGGACGCCCGAGCATGATGACGCTCACGACAAATGTGAACTGGCCCGTGCCGCAGCTTGCTACGCGCTCGCACCGTCTCCGCTCGGGATAGAGCGCGAGTGGGTATATCCCGGCTCGCCGAAGGGCTGGCCGTGGAGCGGAACATGGTGGAAGCCGGGCTTCTATCGCCGCAACCTCGTGAAGGCCGGTGCCCTCATCGTCGCTGAAATTGAGAGATGGGATCGGCTTAACGGCGTCGTCAGAGAGCATCCTGTTCAGGGTCGCGACGACCACGCCGCCGCCCTCGCCAGCACCACGCCCGAGACGCCATCCGCTAACTTGACAGAAGGCGCAAGTTAGCGGATGTTCCGCAAGCCGACGAACCGCGAAGGGCTCTTGTCCGACGCGGATCACTACGCCGAGGCAGCCCGCGCGCAGAGGCGTCGAGCGGCAAGGCAGGCGACGGCAGCAGATCGCGCGGAGTGTATAGCCCGTGCGATCCTGTACGAGGACAAGGCGCGCGAGCGCCGGCAGAAAGCACAGGGGACCAAACGATGACCGTCATCCGCCACACCTACGCACCGCTGTTCGATGACACAGAGTTCACGCGTCGGATCGTTCACGACCAGCAATTCATGGACTTGTCCGAGCGCTATGATCCGCTTGAGCCGTCGCCGGAGACCGAGCCGGCCAACGTCTTCACGCGCCAAGAATGGGCGCTCATCATCGTGGCATGGGCCTGCGCGCTCACCGTCTGGATTTTGTGATCCGCGCCCGAGGGCGTAATCCGATCAGCCAGGGACCAGCGGGCGGGGCGACGTGCCGAAATTCGATACCGATCAAATCAGGCGCGACGTTGCCCTGTCCGAATACCTCCCGACGCGTGGGATCGAGCTTAAGCGCGACGGCTCAGAATGGCTCGCCTGCTGTCCGTTCCACTCCGATAAAACCGCTTCGTTTCAGGTCTATCAGGGCGGCAAGGGTACGCAGGAATTCAAGTGTCAGGGTTGCGGCGTCTCAGGCGACGTGATCGAGTTCGTACAGCAGTGGGATACCGCGTCGTTCACAGAAGCATGCGAGATCCTGGGCGGCGAGCGCACTATATCCAGCCGCGCCCCGGTCTCCGGGCCTGTCAGCAAGGTCGACTTTTACGCGGCGTGGGTCGCCAAGCTGCCACCGCCGGACGCGCCTGTTATCAACGCCGGGCGCCGCACTCCGCAGCTTTTCAACCCCAAGCGCATCGACAAGCCTGTCACGTCCTACGTGCCGAGCATGGTGTTTCCCTACCGCATGCCGGACGGACGCTTGATCGGTTACGTGCTGCGGATCGACTTGCCGGATCACAAGATCACGCCCTGCATCCTCTGGTGCGAGAACGCGGAAACGGGCGAGATCGGGTGGTGCCACCGGCCGATGGCGCAAGAAGGCCGCCGCCCATACGGCGTCGAGCGGCTATCCCAACACCCGAGCGCGCAAGTCCTCATTGTCGAGGGCGAGAAATCCGCAGACGCGGCGGCGCGCCTGCTGCCGGGCATGGCGCCTCTGGCGTGGGTCGGAGGCACACAGAACGTCAGCAAAACCGATTGGAGCCACGTCGCCGGCCGTGAGGTCATTATCTGGCCCGACAACGACGAGCCCGGCACAGCCTGCGCCGCGCAGCTTGCCGGCCTTGTGACAGCAGCCGGGGCGCTCCGGGTCAAGGTTCTGACGCCGCCGGGCGAAGACAAGCCCAAGGGATGGGACATCGCCGACGCCGAAGAGGAAGGATGGACGACGCGAGAATGTATGACCTGGGCTCGCCCGCGCGCCCGCCAGTGGCCGTTCGAGGAAGAGACCGCCGAAGCTGCCCCGGAACAGCCCGAGGCCGCCAGCGACGAGCCTCGCGAAGATGACGCCCGGTTCAGCGCGCCGCCGGCAGAGCCTGAGGCGGTCGAGCAGTTGAGGACCACCGACAACGTCGTCCCCCTGCCAGTGAAGAAGCGCCGCGAGCCGCGCGACGACGGCCCGCGCGAGCCAATCCGGGGGGATGTCTGGCGGCATCTGATCCTGACCGATGACAAGCGCGCGCCCAAGACAAAGGTGATGACGAACTTCGTCGCCATGCTCACCCATCACGAGGCGATGGAAGGCGTTCTGGCGCAGAACAGCTTCAGCCACGAAACCACGCTCCTGCGCCGTCCGCCGTGGGATCGAGGAACCGGGCGCTGGCATATCCGCAAGTTCGAGGACAACGACCAGACGATGGCGATGGTGTGGCTGGAAAAGGCGGGCTTGCAGCCGACACACTCAGCAGTGGGACCGGCAGTGATGGCAGCAGCAAGAGCAAACGAGTTCAACCCGGTGCGCGCGTACTTCGATGGGTTGAAGTGGGACGGTTTCCCACGTGTGCAGGGCGGTGAAGGCGTCATGCCGTGGCTGTCCGAGTACATGGGCGTGGCACAGTCCAATCACGGCGTCGAGCGCGCGTTTGGCATGCGATGGCTGATTGCCGCCGTGGCCCGGAACTTGTCGGACAAGCCGGCGGGGGAGAAGGTCGACAACATGCTCATCATCGAGGGCGCGCAAGGCAAGATGAAGTCGACCGCCCTCGAAGTGTTGGGCACGATGAACGGCGAACGGTACTTCACCGACGACTTGGGCGACATCGGGTCGAAAGACGCGGTGATGCAGCTACAGGGCAACGTCATCGTCGAGATCGCCGAGCTTGACGCGCTGAACAAGGCTGACGCCGAGACCATCAAGAAGTGGGTCGCGCGCAAGGTCGATGCGATCCGCCTGCCATATGGCAAGATCGTCGTCGACATGCCCCGTCGCTGTGTTCTGGCCGGCACGGTGAACCCAAGCGGGCGCGGCTACCTCAAGGACGCCACGGGCGCGCGCCGGTTCTGGCCGGTGCTGGTCAAGGGTGACATCGACATCGCCGGCCTGACGCGTGACCGAGACCAGATATGGGCCGAGGCGGTCCACCTCTACCGGCAGGGCGAGCCCTGGTGGTTGCAAGGCGATGAGGTAGAGGCCGCCGCCGCCGTACAGGCCCTGCGCTATTCAGACGACCCGTGGGCCGAGTTGATCGACGAATACCTGCGGACGCACGTTGGAACGACGCCGATCACCACCCGCGTGATCCTGACGAAGGTTCTCGAAGTCCCCAAGCACCAGCAGCGCGACGAGCACGAAAAGCGCGTCGTCGCCCACCTCAAGAGCCGAGGGTATGAGGCCTACAAGCCCCGGATTGACGGGGCGCAGACACGAGCTTACCGGAAGGTGGAACGGTAATGGCGAAGCACAGCCTCGTAAACCAGATCAGCACGCTTGATTGTCTCGAAGCGAGACTGCCGAAGATCTTCGCACCGCCGCACGAGGACGCTCGGCTGACAGAATACAGGCTCGACGTAATCAAGTCGATACGCGCGACGCTGGCGTTCATGCAAGAGCACGAGGCTGTCATCCGCGCGGCGATAGCGCTTGACCGCGAGAAGCGCGCCGAGTAGTGAGGTAGCCACGGTTTCAGAACCGCTCACGGTCCCCCTGTGAGAGACCCCCGGCGCTCACCACGCCGGGGGTTTTCGGTTTTAGAGCAGCGCGGCCGGCGGGTCGAACAACGCCTCGCCTTCCTCAACGGTGCGAATGATGCCCGCGATGCCGCCGGCTTCTTGAACCATCTCTCGGAACGCGTGCTGCTCTTTCGTTGTGCCCGTCCGACCGTTCTTAATCTCTGCGGAGGTAAACAGCCCGACCGTGCTGCCGATCATGGCCGGCGTCACCACTCGGCGCGTCAGGCCGATAATGTCTCCGGAACCGACGCACAAGCCGGCATGAAGAGGCCGGGCTGCGCGGATCACCACATCGCCAGGATTAACGCGCACGGTCGCGGCGTGGCTGAACCGCTCAGATTTACCAACCCACCCGAGCCCCACGTTCTGACGGAACCAGCGGTGCCCGGCCTTACTCGCCCGCAGCAAGAGCGGGTTCATCACCTCTTTTTCAGACATCAGACCACCGGAGCCGCGAGAATACCGAAGCCGGATTTGGCGGCCGATTTCAGCGCCTCCGCTCCCCTGACCCCAGACGAGAACAGAGCGGTGCCGTTGGATGGCGAAACGCCCTCGCTTCCGTCCGGTCGCAAAAACCTGATCTTGCGCGTGAACAAAACGGCGTCGGCTTTCTGCCATGCGGACCAGAACCAGGGGGCCGACGTGCGATCCGGCGCGAGCGCAACGCCGTTCCCGTGGTCGAAGAACCGCGTCAGCCACGGCTCGATGCCGTTGCGCCCACCGAACGGCGGGTTCATCCAGACGAAGCCGTGCCAGGGGAGGGCAAGGCCATCGCCAAGCAGTTTCCGATCCGCAGGCGTGTGGTCGCTGCCGGGCAACGCGTCCGGAATTGCACGCGGGGTGAAGTCGGCGGCGCTGGCCTTTCCAAGGGCGACCTGAAGTTCATGGGCCTGCCGTCGAAGCTCCTCCTGCTCGATGCACCAGACGCGGGCGAGATCAGGCGTGCCGTAGCGCGCAGGCGCTACGTCAAGATCGAACCTGCATCCGAGCGCGGCGAAGACCTGAGGTGTGGTATACCACTCGTCAGAGCGGCCGGGAGTGTCCCAATATCCCATGACTATCGCCTCATCCCCGCAGCCTGTTCTTCGCGCCATTTCGGTGCGCGTTGGCCGTTGCGCTGCTTCGCCTCGAAGACATGCCTCGCCCAGGCTTCCGGCTTCTCATACCCGCGCGCCCGGCCAACCTCGATGTAGTCCAGCAGGGTCTGGCACGCCGCTTCCTGAGCCCGCCGCATGGTGCGCAGCGCGACCGGGTCGACCGGCGCAAGCTCGTCCTCAGTCTCGCCCAACACGCGGTCACCACCACCGAACGGCGCGCCGCAATTGGTGCATTTCAGCGCCCCGGCCCGGCACTGCGCAAAGCAATTGAGGCACACGCGCGGCGTCGGCGCGGTCGGCGCGCCAGCCTTGGGCTTGGTCTTCTTCTTCCCCTCAAGCGACCACTCGCGTTCGTCGTCCGGCAGCCCGTGGCGCATCACATTGCCGGCATGGTCGAGGATGATCGCAGGCTGATCTTTTGGCCGGAGCGCGCGTCCAACCTGCTGCATGTACATGGCGAGCGATTGCGTCGGTCGCGCGAGCCCGACCGCCTCAATCGTCACGTCTCTGCCGGCTTGCGCAGCCAGATCGTAGCCTTCGCCGAGCAGGCCGACGTTGCAGATCACATCCACCTCGCCAATCGCCATCCCACGCGCGGCGGACCTGCGCTCGTCCCACGTTGAGGATCCGTCGATGTGGACCGCCGACACCCCGGCCCGACGAAACTCGGCCGCGATGTGCTGACTATGCGCGATGGATACCGCGAAGTAGACGGCGCGCTTGCCAGGGGCCAGGGTCTTGTAGTGCCCGACCATGTTACCGACGAGCGTGTCTTTATCCATCTTGGCGGCAAGCTCGTCCGCCTTGAAGTCGCCGCCGCGCGTGCCGATGCCCGTGAGGTCCGGCATCGTCGGCGCGAACGCGAGGTATCGAGACAGGTAGCCCTGCCCAATCAGCCACTCGACAGACGGCCCGAGCACGAGGTGCTGATAGAACTCGTCGAGACCTTTGCCGTCGAGACGCTCTGGCGTGGCCGAGACGCCGACGACCTTGCATCCCTTGTCGATGAGCCAGCGCAGCACCTTGAGCCACGTACCCGCGCAAGAATGGTGCGCCTCGTCGACGAACACGACGGTCGGCAGGCGGTCGGCCGGCACGCGGTCGAGGCGCGAGCGCAGCGTATCGATGGCGCAGACCTGTGCGTCGGCCCACGGGTTCCAGCGGCGACCTGCGGCGATGAACGCATGATCAACGCCGACGCGCGTGAGCGTCTTCGAGGTCTGATCTACGAGGAAGTCGCGGTTCATCACGAACCACGGACGGCCGCACTTTTTGACCGCAGCCTGCATCATGGACGCGACGACCTGTGTCTTGCCCGCGCCTGTCGGGGCCTGGAAGAGCACAGCGCTGTGACGGCGCAGACCCTCGCGGATCCTGTCGATGCCCTCAAGCTGGTACGGGCGAAGCTGGATCGGTTCCGGCGCGGTATTATCGAGCATTGCCGGCCGCCAGGATATCGGAGCCGGCAATCTCCTGCCCGCACGTCGGGCACGTAGGCACCCGCAGGATGCCCACCAACGCGTCACGCGGTATGCCAGCTTGATCGCACGCGAACAGCACCTTGTCGTTGTGGATCGGTGGCACTTCCCCGGCAACGATTTTCCGCTCAGGGCAACCATGCCGCCAGCGCGAAACCTCAGACGGATGCAAGCCTGATAATTCGCAGAACCGCGTCGCCCCGTTGTTGCGCCTGCGAACCGCTCCCGTGCGTGTCGCCCGGCGGTTCGTTGCGAACATGCCTAGAAGCCGTTCCACCGGCTTGTCCACGTATTCCATCGAGTGCCCCTGAAATGTCGATCCGGTGACGATATCCTAACTTGACGTGGCGGGCAACTTGTCGGTAGATGAGCGCGGGACCAAAGGAGCGGACATGAAAACGACCCGTGAAATCTTGCAGATCATCGACGTCATGAACGCGCGGATGTCCATCTTCCGCAGGCTGACGGACTTCAGCACCAGCAGAGACCCGATGTGGCAGGTAGCCATTTCGGCGGACCGAGACGGCGTCAAGATAGAAGTCGCGTCTCAAAGCGGCTTCACCTTTGACGAGGCTCTTGCGAAGGCTTGGGCCAAGTTCGAGCCGGCAGTGCACGAGGGCCTTCCGGTCGCTGCGATCGAGCCACCTCGCGCTGTTGATCCAGGAGAAGACCCCGATGCGCCCCGTCTTGAGGACGCAGAGTTCGAGGAGATCTACTGATGGCTATCCGCTTTCACACCGAACTCACCCAAGGCACGCCCGAATGGCTTGCCGCCCGGTGCGGATTACTCACGGCGAGCGAGATGAAGCACATCCTCACGCCGACGCTCAAGGTCGCGTCGAACGAAAAGGAGCGCTCACATCTGTACGAACTCTTGGCGCAGCGCATCACCGGGTACGTCGAGCCCGGTTATATCAGCGACGACATGCTGCGCGGGATGCAGGACGAGGTCGACGCCATCGCCCTGTACGAGGAACACCACGCGCCGGTCGAGCGCGTTGGGTTCATAACGAACGACGAATGGGGCTTCACCATCGGGTATTCCCCTGACGGCGTGGTCGGCAAGAACGGTCTCGTCGAGGCCAAGTCGCGCCGGCAGAAGTTCCAGGTCGAAACGTTCGTGGTCCACGTCTTGGAGGGCACCACGCCGGCCGACTACCTCTTGCAGGTACAGACCGGGTTGCTAGTGACGGGCCGCGAGTGGTGCGACCTGATCTCGTATTCTGGCGGCTTGCCGATGGCGGTCATGCGCACCTACCCTGACCATGTCGTTCAGGGCGCGATCCTCACGGCGGCGCGCGAGTTCGAACACCGCCTGTCATTGGCGCTGCTGCGGTACGAGGAGGCCGTCACGTCGTCCGGCGCAATCCCGACGAAGCGTCGCGAGACCGAACAGGAGATGGTGCTTTGAGCTTCGATATGGCGGCATCCATCATTCCGAAGTCAGACCAGATGAATGCGGACGACCTGATTTCAGGACCGCGCACCATCACCATTACGCGCGTGTACGGCACGAACGCATCCGACCAACCCGTAGCGGTGTCGTTCGAGGGCGACAACAAGAAGCCGTACAAGCCCGGCAAATCCATGCGGCGCGTCATGGTCGCCGCGTGGGGCGTAGATGTGGCTCAGTATGTCGGCCGACGCATGACGCTCTACAACGACCCTGGCGTCATGTTTGGCGGAATGCAGGTTGGCGGCATCCGCATTAGCCATATGTCAGATCTCGAACGAGACCTGACGCTGCTGTTGACCACGACGAAGTCAAAGCGTTCGCCATTCACGGTCAAGCGCCTCGTCGAGGACGCGCCCCGGATCAGCAACCGCGAGCGCATGTTCACGGCAGCGCGAGTAGCGGCCGGCAAGGGTGTCGAAGCCTTGGCTGCCTTCCGTGCAGGCCTACAGCCCCCCGCGCTTGAAGCCCTCGCCGAGATCGGAGACGAACTCGACAAGGCCGCCCAGGCTGCGACCAATCCTGCCCCTGCCCAAGAGACGAGCAAGGCCAGCGAGCCCGCTGTCGATGACGACATGCGGATCTGAAACCACCACAGGAGCACACCCACATGGCAAAGCGCGAACACGGCTACGTCATCACCCTCAAGATGTTTGTCCCGGTCGACAGGTCGAGCCTCAAGGACACCCGCGAGAAGGCCGACGCGGTCGAGGCGGCACAGTCCTCGAACGATCTGTCTGGCCTCGTCGGCGTCGGCGACATCATGTCCGTCGCGCACCGCTGGACGAGCCGCGAAGCCGCCGAGGCGGCTGTCGTTCACGAGCCGGCCGAGACGGTGCAGGAGATCGCAGGGCAGGCCGGCGTCGAGATCGCGGACGAGCCCCAGCCCGAGCCCGTCGAGCCCCAGCAGACCGGCCCGGCCAGCGAGGGCGAGGCGCAGCAGGACGCCGTCGAGGAGGCAGCGACCGGCCGCAAGGGTCGCCGCAGCTAACTTGACAGCCGTGTTAAGTTAGGCGATACCACCCCTGCGGCCCGCGACTAGACGCACATGCCGCAGGGGAACGACCGATGAATAGAGATTACCTCATCCACCTTGGCGTTCCTTCGGCCGTGCGAACCCGCTACATCGATGGCGTGCCACAAGAGCCCGAGTGCCTAGGCTTCGTCGTTACCAAGCGCGATCGGTTTTTCCGCATCAACGGCAAGATCGTGCCACACGGCGTCGCAAAATCCGCAATTAGATCCGGCGTCGCGACTTTTAAGGCAGACGCATGACCCACCACTGCCTTGAATGCGGGTCATCCTTCGAGCCGCGCCGCACAGCCGCAGAGGGCGAAAGCCTGTTCTGCTCGACGCCGTGCCGCAAGACCTTCAACAACCGCCGCATGACCAGAGGCGCGCAGGTCTATGACCTGTTCATGGCACTGCGATATCAGCGCGGCGTCGCCAAGATGTACGGCGTCTGGACGATCCTCTGCCGCGTCGCTCAAGACTGGCGCGAAGAGGACATGCGAGAGAGGGCCGGCAGAGTGTCGTGGCGGCCATACGAGAAACTTCACGACGGTCTCGCGACACTCCGCGCCGAGAAGCTGTCGAGCATGGATTACAACGCGCATCGAACCGCCGTCGAGAACAGCATCTCGGCGCGGTCACTGAGGGGGTCGTGATGACGGAAGAGGAATTAAAGATGTTCGTTATATTTGTGGCAACATTGTGCCACAATATGTATCAAGACAAAAGTCCGGCCGAATATATATCCGGCCGAGAAGACTTCGTGATTGGCACATTCCGAGACATGAAGTCAGATGACGACTTTGTATTGACAGCCTGGCAGGCCGGATCTGATATTTGCGAGGGACGGGCTTAAGCTCCGCACCCCGGCAGGTTCTTAAGCCGGTCGCATAGCGTGTCGAGATGGTCGTTCAGCGTCCGCATCTCCCGGTGACGCATATCGCCGATCTCGCGCGCCTGCCGGATTTCCTGTTCTCGGACAAGCGTGCATCGGTCCTGCGACGCAGCCATGTTGTTGAGCGCGGTGACGATGTCCTCGCCCAACTGCCGGCCCATCACCATGCCACCAAGCGCGGCCATGCCGGACGATCCAACGCCCGGCGGGTCTGCGATGTGCGCGGGCTTTTCGTGTTTGGCTTTCATCCAGCCGACGACGGCGAGAAGGACAGCGCCGCCGCCCCCCACTGACATCAATGCAACAAGCATGTCGATCCAGGGCTTCACATCGTCAGCGGACATTACGCGTCGGCGCTCCGTTGGATAGCGACCCTGACTTGTTCATGTCATATCCGGTCGCGAGCGTACACCACCCCTCGAATACAAAAAACACGACATAGAACCCCATGCCCGCCGGTAGGCGACTGTCCTCGACGACTGACCCGGCATACATCAAGAACCCGATGCTCATCCAGCAGAGCCCGCCAACGAAAGCGCCGACAAACCGGACGAGGGGCGTGCGCTTCCACCACCCATTGATCGCGAGCCCCAAGCATCGGAGCGCGCCGACGCTGACCGCCGCCGATCCCCACGATGTTTCGCGCATGACGGATGACATCACGCGATAGGCCGGCAGGTCGAAGTATGGGTCGGGCCGCAACAAGGTCGCGCCCCACATGATCATGCAGCAGGCGAGCAGCCATTCGAGCGGGCGGGTCATGTGCATCGCCGTCGCTGTATGGTTCTGCGTCACGCGGTCTTCCTCCCGAGCAACGAACCCAGCAGGCCACTAAGAGCCCCAGAGGCCGCAGGTTCCGCCGAGGCGGGCTCGGGCTCGCCATTGTGAAGGCCAGTCCTCTCGGCCGCGACGCGGGCCTTGACGATGCCCTGCGCCGCCAGGGCGCTGTAGGCCAGCGGCACGAACGCCAGAAGGTACGGCGCTACGGCCGAGATGATCGAGCCGAACGGGGGCGGGATCAGCCCGAGCACGACGGACGATCCGAACGGCAGATCAGCCGGCGCGGTATAAGCCGCGTGCGCCGCGCCGGCCAAGGCCAGTAGCAGCCCGCCGACGCTCGTCCACGTCACGCGGTTGCCTTCTATGGCGATGACCGAGCCCTGGTTCCGCAGATCCTTGGCTGTCGTGTTGGCGCGGGCCTCCGAGACCACGCGCCTGTTCGTGTCGTCAGCAAGGGCGGCCTTGGTCTCCGGCCCGTAATGCCCGTCTGCCGTGATGCCCGCTTGGGTCTGTAAGGCGATGATCGCCGACCGGGTCGAGATGCCCCAATCGCCGTCGACCTTGCCCACCATGAAGTACCCGAGCGCCCGCAGGCGCTCTTGCACTGCGCGCACCTCGAACACGGCGAGCGTGTCTTCTGCCCACTGGCGCTGCACCTCTGCCATCGAAGCGGGACGCTTCGGAGGGGGCGGGGCAGACACGGTAATGGGCAGGCCCGTCATGGCCGTGTACGCCTGCCCTGCGTAATTGTAGCGGCTCGGGTAATGCTTCACGCCAGCCCGCTCGAACGCGGCCTCGAACGCCCGCACCTTGGCCTCAAGGCCCTTGCCGGCTTTCACCGCCGGGATTGCCTTGGCCTCCGTCGTCTCAAGTTCATGTTTGAGGAACCCGAAATTCGCTTCGTCCGAAGACGGGTCGAGCCCCTTGGCCGCAACCCACGCCTCGAACGCTCGGCGACGCGGCCCGGTCCACTGTGCCCACCCCCAGCCGCCGCGCGATCCGGCAACAAGGGGCTTCTTCTCCTGAAGGAATTTGAAGCCTCCGCTTTCGTGGCCGAGGTTGCCGAGGATCGCGGCAGCGCTCAACTCGTCAAGGCTGAACGCGGCCATGAGGTCGCGCCCGATCTTCGGAGCCTTCTCAACAAACAAGGTCATGGTCCCCTCACTGATTGCGCGTGTCGCCGAACGAACGCCGGCCGAACAACAGGTCGCGAGCCTTGAAGTTGTTCTCGTCCAACCCTTGCCACACGTTGGACCCTGTGCCAACGGCCTGACCCAGCGGCAACCCAAATGTGTACCCCGCAAGCTCTGCCGCACGCTTGGCGACTAGACGCGGCTCTACATCCTCGCCGCCCGCCACCTTGCGGCCGTCCTGCACCAGCTTGACAGCGAGGTCTCCGAACCGGCTCAGGGGCGACATCTGATAGGCGAGACCGCTGTCCAGGGATCCGGCGATATCACGCGCCACAGGCACGGACATCAGCGGGTAAAGCGCGGCCTTGCGGAAAGCCCACCACCCCAGCGTTTCGTCATCGTCCTTCCATTTGCCAACGAGCGCGTCCGCCATGATCGCCGGCAGGACGACGAGGAACAGAGACCGGGCGAGCAAGTGCGGGATATCCTCATACTCGCCGTCTTGCAGCATAATCCGAGTGTCGCGCCCGAGCGTGCGGAGCCGGTTATAGTACAGGTTAAAATACGAATAGAACATCGTGTAAACCTGTAGCGCCTCGTTCTTGTTGCCCATAATCGATGACAAGTCTTTCGGGGCACCAGAACCTTGCGTCAGTCGAACGGCCCGGTCGCCCGCTCGTACCGCCCCAGCCTCGTCTGTCGGGTACGCGGCGAGGTGCTGATTGTACCCGCCCAACCACGTCGGCGCGGCAACCATGCGATCCGCCATCGCCGTGCCGTAGAACGCGAACCGGCGCACGCTATCGACGACGCCCGTCTTGCCTTCCAGCCGGGCCAGGGCCGAGCGCACGTCACGGTCGAGGTTGTTAGTGCGATCACGCATCTCGCCGGACTTCGAGACGATGGTGTCCCAGGTCTCGACAGGGTGACGCACGATTGCCGCCAGAGCCCCCGCCATATGCGACGGACGCACAAGCTCCATTGCGTTCGACCAGCCGGCAAGCTGTGACACAGCGGTCGTGAGCCGGAACCCCATCGCGTACATGCTGATGTTGCCGCGAGCCCCAGCAAGCATGCGCGAGACCGCAGCCGAGGCCGGCGGTTGCCCCCGCTCATTCGCGATCCGTTGCAGCCATGCGTACATCTCGCGATAGACCGGACGGCCCATCGTGTCCGCGATGGCGGCCGACACCTCACCGTCCGAGATCAGCTTGAGCGTATCGCGCACGGCCTCGCGGTGCGTGATGTTGTGAATGGACGCGTCGATGTGGCCGGTCAACGCGCGCAGATCCAGCAGTACCGGCCGCGCGTAATTGTCCACGCGGGCTTTCGTGAACCCGTGCGCGACTGCCGGCCGAGACATGACCGAGTTGTCGAAGAACTTCGCCTCATCCTGCGCCGCACGCTGCTCGACATCGAACGCCTGAGCCGGGTCGTACACCATCGGGTAATAGCCGCCCGCGTACTCCCCAAACGCCGTCACGACCTTGCGGCGCTCCAAGCGCGGCGGCTCGACGCCGGTCAGTCGACGCTCAAGCGCGGCGGTCTCAGGCCAGAACCCTTCGAGCACATCCCACATGGATTGGATGCGGTCCCAATCATCTTTAGTGAGGAGAGACAGCGCGCTGTCCATTTCCTGTTCGGTGCGAAAACTGTTCTTCGCCGAGAACTCCCCCTTGAGAAGCTTGGCCCGGTTGCTTTCCGTGCCCTGATTGAGCGCGATGGCGTAGATCTCTGAGCGGAGGAACGAAAGCTCAGGCCGCGCCGGAACGGCTTTCCGTTCGTTCAGATACCCAGCATCAAGCCCGTCGAGGATCGCCTTCAGCTTCTCGGAAACGGCAAGCTGCATCTCGCCCTTGCGGTTTTGAGCGTCCACGAACTTCTGAAAAATGATCCGCGTGAATGCGCCGTTCACGTCGCCCAGGTCGAGCCATTGGAAGACCTGTTCCATCTTCAACAGGTAGGCATCGACGCCGGCCGTGAGCATGCCGAACCGTTCGAGTGCATCGGGGTTGCGCGCCTTGATCCCCTTCTTCGATGGCGTCGCGCGAGCCTGCGCAACAAGCTCGTCGCGCGCATTCTGGAACGACACGAGCCGGCCCTTTTCCAGCAGACGGTTCTTCAGGCGGCCCAAGTGCTCGATGTTTTTGACCACGTCGCGCAGAGCCGATAGGTCTTCCATCGTCATGTCTTTGTACGAGACGAGGGCGGCCTTATCGAGAAGGTCTTGCGGGATCAGCAGGGCGTCGCCGCGCGCCTCGGCTTCGGCCACGAATGCGGCCAGCGACTTGCGCCGCTCGATGGCCGGCAGGCTGGTGGATCGCTTGAACTCGAACCGCTCAAGGATGCCTTCGATCTGATCGAGGTAATCCGGGTCGACACCACCCGGCCGCTTCCGATCCGAGAACTTATCGAGGTAGCGCCGGATCTGTTCGGCCTCGTCGCGCGCGTTCTGCGCCTCAATCGTCAGGTAGTGGTTGAAGATCTGCTGCCGTTTTGCTTCGGCCGCCGCCGTCCAATCGCCGCGCAGCATGGCGCTTTCCGCTTTGCGCGCGGCCTTGTCGCGCGCGCGGGCGAACACAGCGACCCGGCCAGCCTCGCCGGCCTTTTTCCCTCGGATCATGTCGCGCGCCATCTGGCGAGCGAACTTCTGAGGCAGGATCTTGCCAGACTTGATCTTGGCTTTCGACGCGAGCGCCTGCAATTCCAATTCGAGGAACGGCACACGCACGTCATTGTGGAACGCTTCCGTTGCCGCTTCCGCAGCGGCGGCTTGGTTCGACAGAAGGTCGCCATTCCGCTCCCGCATACGCACATCCGTCTCGGCCACGACGGCGCGCTGAAACGGAACGGCCGACATCATCTCGTCGACCATCTGTTCGCCGGAGTTAAAGCCAAACCATTCGGCCATCTCGTCGGGGTCGAGACCGCGCTTCTCGACGTAGACCAGCCGGCCGGAGACCTTGGGGAGGCGCTTCAGAACGCCATCACCATAGCGCCGCACGAGCCAACTGCGGTCAAGCCGGCGCTCATCAACACCTGTCGGCACGACCTGATCTTGGTTCAGGACTTCTCCGGTTCTTATATAATGTTGCGCTTGGTATACCGGACGCGTGGATAGTTCATCGAAGACTTCCTGCCGGATCGCTTCTTTCTGCGCCTTCCATTCGGCCGTTTGCTCGCGGGCTTTTTCCGCCACCATGCGAGACATCAAATGCCCCTTGGCTGCGTCAGTAGCGGCTTCCCCTGCCTTCACCATCCGCGCCCACTGCGCGTCGGTCAGTCCGGCTTCCTCGGCGGTCTTGAACATGGGCATCACAGATGGATCGCGCTGGATCTCTGCAATTTCCTGATCCGTCGCGAGCATGCGGTCGAACAGGTCGCGGATTTCCGGCGAGATGGCCGGCAAGCCAATGGTCCGCTGAACACCCCGGTACACCCGCAGCATCCACGACTTGAACCGCTCAAACACGCCGCGCAGTTCGTCAGACGGGGCCTTGCCTTCCGATAGGTAGGTCTCGAACGCCTTTGCGAACTTTTCATGCGCCTCGACGGGGATCGGCCTGTTCTCTTCCGCGCCGATGTAGGCCAGTACCGTGCGCCAGTCGTCGCGGACTGCATCATTCGCACCCGGCTCGACTGGACGTTCTGCGACCTGCTTGGAGACTTCGAGGAATAGGTGCGCGCTTTCGTGCAAGAAAGTCGAGAGGTTCGCCGCCTGAAACAAGTTGATGATCGTCCGGCCCTCACCGAACTGGATAGACCCGCGTTTGTCAGGCTGCGGCCCGCCCAGGTCGAACCCCTGAAATAGCGCACCGTTCGTCGCGTCAACTGACGTTGCCTTCATCAATTCGGCGCGGATCTCGTCGTTCGTCATCGAAGCAGTATCAAGACCAAGCGCCGACATTTCGTCGGCCAGCGCCGCCACGCGCGCGAGTTGTGGGTCAATAGGAACGTCTTCGGCCGCGACCGAGAACAGCGGGCGACCTGCGATCTCCTCGTCCACCGCAGACAGCAGAGCTTCGACCAACCCCTCGCGATTGATCGAGCCGTCTTCGTTCATAGCGTTCGGGAAGTACCCCGCCTCGGCCGCCGCGAACGAGGCGTCGTCGAGGTTCATGCCCCTGCCCTTACGCCCAAGCAGCCTCTTGCCCTTCAGGTCGCGCGCGCGGAGTTCGCCGGCAAAGCTGTCGGTCTCGACGAGCCCGCCCTTCGAGCGCAGGAACCCCGACAGGCTCGCGCCCTGCCCGCGCTTACGCATTCTGCCGGCCCGCTCTGCGTCGCCCTTGCGGATCGCGTCAAGGGCGAGATCGAGTTCGTCCGTCTTCCGATAGTCGAGCCCGTCCGGCATGGCCCGGCGAATGTCGAGCCCTTGGTCGTTGAACAGCTTGAGCGGGTCGATCCCGGCGCGCTGGCCTGTCGTGTCGAAGAACGCCGCCTGCAACTGCGCCTGCGCCCGAGCGGTCGCCGGAGCCTCGCCGATGTTGACCAGCATCCCGTAGACGGCCTCTTCGATCTGCTGGCGCGGCGCGGCCCGCGCGGCGTCAGCCTTCGCTGCTGCCATTGCCTCTTCGAGCATGGCGTCCTGCGCATCCCGCGCCTCGGCGAGGGCTTCCCGTGCCTCGGCAACGGTCGCCATCTCCGGGTGCCAGCGCTGGTGTTCGATAAGCTGTTCGCCGAGTGGCGTGCCCGCGATGGCTGCCTGATAGTCGGCCATGTTGATGTGCGTGTCGTTTCCAGTCGCAACGGCTTCCGCGTACCGGGCTGAGAACCCATCAATCCGTGCATCCAGATCTTGCGGCGTCAGGTCCATCGACTGGAACAATTCGGTCAGCTTGTCCGTCGAGACGTAGACGGTATCGCTGGCCTTGCCGTCGCCGAGAAATGCCTTGACCGCGTCAAGGTACTTTTCCGGCGCTCGCGTCTTGAGTTCCGTCTGTGCCGCGCTGTCGTTCGCGCTCTGGTAGATCGCGCGCATGTCCTCGCTGCGCTTCCACACGGTCAGGTCGCGCCCGAGGCGCGTCGAGCCGAGGGCCGGTGTCAGGATCAACATGGCCTGCGCCGTCTGCTCTGCCGTCTCGACGAGGCGCGAGGTGATCTCAGCGCCTTCCATCGGCTGGAATTCGCCCGCGCTCGCACGCTCTGTCGCGATCCGCGACATGATCGTCACGGCCTCCTGCAACACCTCCGTCCCAATCTCCGTCGCACCGCCGCGCAGAACGTTGCTTCCGAACGAGCGCAGCACGGCCTGGATCGAGGGCTTGCGGATCGCTTCCTTCAGCACCTCGCGCGAGCCGTTCAGCAGAAGCGCGGAAATCCCGATCTTGTCCATGCCCGGCACGAGGCGTTCGAGCGCCGCCTCGCCAATGCTTTCGAGTGCCGCGTTCGCCGCGCCCGCGATGATCGCTGCGCCCTTCGCAACATCGGCGTCGACCTGCTCGCCGCCGTCGCCACGGATCTGCAAGAATTCGGAGTACGCCCCGCCGGCCTCCTGCTTGAAACTGTCCGTCACCCGGCCGGCAATCATGCCTGTCGCCACGCCAGCCCCGAACCCCGTGACCGCGCCCGGCACCGCGCCGACGCCGCCCGCGAGCGAGCCGACAGCCGCGCCCGCAGCCGTCCCGAGCGTCGCGGCATACGGCACCTGTTGCAGCCCCGCGAGCGCTCCGCCCAGCATATTCGGCAACTGGTTCGCCGCCATTGGAATTGCGCCCTGGAAGAACCCTTCCGCGCCGTAATCGCGCTTTTCCTGACGGTCGAGTACGTCGGCCCGTGCGATCTCTTCCGACGTGGCACGACCGAAGATCTGCCGATACCGGATGTCGGCGGACTGCCGTTGCTCCCACCCGGCGGACCACTGCGCCGCGCTCGCTTCCATAAGCCAGCCGAGGCCGGACAGCCTGTGCAGATCGTCGAGCTTGACCGTGTTTGCGTTGTCGCCCGTCAGGAACCATTGCTTGAGTGAGGGGCTGGCCTCAAGGCTACGGCGCATGTCGTTTGCCGTCGCGCGCGTCTTGAGATCGTCGAGGTTCTGGGTCACGAACTCCATCGGGAGCCCGTCACGGGCGGCGATGCGGGCGGCTTCCGTGTACCGAACCGGGTCCGTCGTCCGCGCGGTCTCAAGCGCCGACGTGAGCCGTTGGTTGTCTTCTACCGCCACCTCTTCGACGGCAGCGTCAAACATGCCGCGCGCTGGCCCAGGCTGCCCCGTGGCCGGCGCGGGCATCCCCGGCGCAGCAGCGGGTGGCACAATGTCTTGCACCGGTCCTGGGGCCTGTACGACAGGAGCAGGCGTCGCAAGGTCAGCCGGCAGGCCCGGTAGTTCGTCTCCGGGGTTGAGCGGCGCGGCGGGCACGGGGGGCGGATCAAGCGTCGAGCCGGGCTGCGAGGCGCGGTCGGCCTTGTCCTCCCCGGCTGCAATCTCGTCGACAGCCGCGTCAAACATGCCCGCCATGTGATCCCCTAGAACGGTATGGCCGGTGTCGGCACGCTCGCCGCCGGCTTCGGCGTGAACAGGGACCGCAGCGTCCGGCTGTACACGTCCTGTATCTTAGCCTCGAACTCGGCCGAACGCGAGGAATCCGTCTGGATCGAAGCTCCGAACCGGCGGCGCAAGCTCGCGATGATCTCCGTCCGCGTCGGCCCGTCCGGCTTGGGCTGGCGTCCGGTCTCAAGCGACACGCTGTCGTTGAACAGCTGCATCGCCTGAGCCGGCGTCGGCGGCACGCCTCGCATGGCCGTGTGATTGTCGAGCAGCGTTTGCAGCGCGGCCTGCGGAATTTCCTCAAGCTTGCGCGCTGGTGCCACTGCACCGGACGTGCCGACGAGAGGTAGTTCGTTCCGCCGCCTGAACTCGTTCTCGCCTGCCGTGCCCTGCTCGAATAGGTATTGCGTCTTGCCGAAATAGTCACCGTTGTTGACCGGCGTCATCAGGTGCGAAATAGCCTCCTGAAACTCTGCCGGCTTCATCTCGCGCTTGTTTTCCTCGCGGAAAGCAGCACGCGCGGTATCGAGCCGCGACATAAACAGGCCGGATCGCCGGTTCGCCTCCGCATCGTCCTTGTCCGGAAAGATGCCAGCCGCCTTGAGGGCGCTCGATGCGATGGCCGTTTGCGCCTGGATCCCGTCCCACTTCTGCGCGTCGGCCGCCGTAGCCTTCGAAGCGGTTTTCTGACGGTCGCTGAACTTCTCGTAATCACTCTGCGACAGCCGCGCACGCCACGCGGTCAGGTCGAGATCGGCGAGCTTTTCATCATCGAGCGTCGCCAGGGTGTGATACGCCTCCGGGTCTGTCTTGTCCTTCCGCTTGCGGATGCGATCTTCCATCGCCGGCAGGGTGTCGGTGACAAACTTCGGGTCAAGCTCCGTCAGCGCGGAATAGATCTCCGGCGCGAGATCGTCCGAAGCCCCGCCACCCTGAACGTGCCGGATCGCATCCGACCGCAGATCACGCAGGGCAGACTTGCGCTGCCCCTCACGCGCGCGGATTTCGCGCTCCACCGCCGCCCGCGCCGCCGACTGTTTGGCCGGGCTGTCGAGGCGCGGGTCATTCGCCACCGCGTCGCGCCATGACTGCGCGTCGAAATCGTCGGGGATGCGGACGGACGACGACGTAGGCGCAGGCACCATGCCGCCGCTCTGGCCCGGCCCGAACGAAGCGCCCGCCGCCACGGACGAGACGGTTGGCGTCGGCGTGCCGACCAGGTCTCGCGCGTCTGGCGTCAGTGCAGGAGGGAGGAATGAGCGTCCCGTTCCACCAGGGCTGCCCGCAACTGGACGTAGTGCGCCCGTTGCCGCTCCTCCCGCAGCCGCACGCATCGAGGCAGGGACGGGGAGACCGTTAAGGGTTTCTGAAACAGCCACATCGGATGAACCAAGCGCAGGAACCGACATCGCGCCGCCGGCCCATTTGGGCATGGTGCCCCACGACCGCGCCTTGCCCGTATCCAAGTGGAGATGCCCGGACTTTCCTTCATAGAACCCGACCCCCGAAAACCCGACCGCGCGCGCGGTCTGCAAGAACTGCGCCTTCTGCGCTTCCGTCAGGCCCTGAACCTGAAAATCGAATGCGCGCCCGTGAAGGTGTTGCGAGTTGCCGACGTGCGGATTGTCGTCGGGGTCGGACGCGCCGCGCCGCTTGCCCGACGTGCCCGGCCCCGGCGTTGTATCATTGATCGCCACGCGAATTCCGGTCGCCTCGAAGAACTGCGACCCGAGGGCGTCAGCCATCGTCGCGGCGCGCGCATCGACCTGACGCCCGCCCGGCGTCGGAGCGAGCATGTCGTCGGGCTTGTAGAACTTGAGCGGCCACTTCTCGGCCGTGAACTTCTCGCCGGGCTTCGGTAGCGGCCCCATCCGCACGGTGTTGAACACGTCGGGTTTGCCGCCGACCACATCAGGCCCGCCGCCCGTCGCGTCCGCCAGCCGTGACATCACCTTGGGCACATAGGCCTGCGTTTCGGCCGGCAGAGACGAGAGGTCGTTCGGCCCCTTGCGCTCGCGCAGCCATCGTTCGGCCCGCTCCGGCCCGGCGTTGTAGGCCACCAGGGCGGTCGGGATATCCCCGCCGAACCGCTGCAACTGTGTGCGCAGGTAGTCCGTCCCGTAGGCGACCGAGACCTGCGGCTGTTTCAGGATTGTCCGTACCTGCGCATCTGTCGCGTCCGCCGGGATCAGCCCATCTCCGCGCTTGGCCGAAATCTCGCGCGCCGTGTCAGGCATGACCTGCAACAACCCGGCCGCGCCCTTCGGCGAGACAGCGTTCGGGTTGTTCGAGCTTTCCGTGCCAGCCACGGCGCGGACCAGCGGCGGCGCGGTCGACAGCGCCACGTCCGCGATTTGCCGGGTCATCGGGCCGGGCGCGCCTGTGATCTCCGTTGCGACCGCCTGCCCTTCCTGACGCGCCCGCATGGGCTCAAGCAACTTTTCGACCTTGATGTGATCCGCGCCCGCAATCTGCGGCTTCAGGCGTTCGTACATCGCGGCAGCCTGCGCCGGGCTATCGACGGCAATCCGCGAGATGCGCGCCGTTTGCAGGTCCGACCGGAACGCGACTTCGGCAGCCTTCACGGCCTCTGCCGGCAGGCCTGTGATATTCGAGCGGATCGCGGCGAGCCCCAGGTTCAGGTTCGTCTCGGCCGTCTTGTCGTCGTTCGCCACGTCGATAGCCGACTGCTTGGCGTTGTCGAGCGTCGTCTTGGCAATCGTCGTCGCGGCCTTCACGCGCTCGTCTGCGGCCCGACGCGCCACGGTGTCGAGGTTCGTGTCGCGCTGTGCCGAGACCACCTTGTCGAAGGCGAGGCGCTGCTTCGGATCCGTCAGCGTGCCCGATAGCTCTGCCGTCGTCGTCTTGAAGAAGTCCGCCGTCCGCTGCGTCCCGCCCAGAGCGTCGAGGCCCTGGCGTGCAAGCTCACCGCCTTGGCCGTCCTCGCCGTACTGGAACTTGCGCAGGCGGTCCTGTAGCCCGTTGGTGGCGTTCAGGACGTTGCGCGTGTCGTCTTCGGATTTCTGCCGCTCGGCCGCCTCGTTCAGCAGGCTTGCGCCCTGCTGGATCGCGTTGCCGCCCTGCTGTAGCGCGCGGCCTTCCAGCGCCCCGAATGCCTCTGGCGTCGCGCCTGCGTCGCTCTGGTACTGGTTGGGCGCGCGATCCGTCGCGACGGTGCGGTTCGTGACGGCTGGAACTGTGATCGCCATTGCCCGCCTACTTCATCTTGTACCAGTTTGCGGCGACCGTCTGGCCGCCACTCAGTAGCGACGACGCGCCACCGATAAACCCGGCGGTCGACGCGCTCGACGCCTTCATGTCGTTGAGGCCGGCAGAAGCCTGGAAGTTCGACGCCTTCGCCCGGTCCCCCATCGCCTCGCGCTCGGCGTTCGAGCGGATCGTCTGCGCATCGAGTTCGCCGAACTGCGCCGTGTCGCCGAGGATGTCGAGGGGCGAGCCGGTCCCGAGTTCGATGCCGCTGGACGCGACCGCCGCGCGCTGGCGGGCGAGCAGGACGGTGTTCTTCCGACGCTGCGTTGCTTCGGCCTCCGCACCGCGCTCGATGGCATCCTTGGCCGCACGCTGCGCCAAGATCGTGTTGTTCCGATCCACACCAGCTTGGTACTTCGCGGCCTGTGACTGCGCCTGCCCCTGCTGGATCGCACCCAGAGCGGACACGCCGGTCCCGACGATGCCGGCAACGGCCGAGAGGGTGGCAATCTCACACAACGGGCGCTCCTATCGAGAAACGGTGGAACGGGCGGCCCAGCGCGCCGTATGGCTTTGCATCGTGTATCACGAACCCCAGCCACCGCAGCCACCCAATCGTGCGCGTCGAACGCGCGTCGATATGGTTCTCCATCCACGGATAGGCCGCGAGCAGCCCCGGCATCGCAGATCGCGTGTACCTCAGAAACGGCCGGGGGTGCGTATCAATGAGGTCTGTCCCGAGTAGCCATGGAGCCCGACGCCGTGACAGGAAGGTGGCGCGCGATATGCCTGAGACGAACATTGGTTCGCCATCCAAAATGCCTGTCCAAGTGCGTTCAGAGGCGGCGAGGCATCGTTCGATGGCTCCGGCCGGGTCGGATAGAGATGTCGCTGAGATTTCGCGCTGGTCCACAGCGCGCAGGCTCCGAGCAAACAGAGCCACGTCACCGGGATCAGCAGGCCGCACCACAAGCCCATCATTCACTGTCTCCACCTGCCTCAAACTGCGGAACCACGGCGAGCACCGTAGCAGGCAGCAAAGCGGCGCGGAAGGTCAGTCGGCCGTTGTTGTTCCAGTCGCCATCAACGCGCGCCTCGAACGACCCGGTGAACAGCCCAGTCGCAAGCTCTTCGCCCTCGTCTTCGCGTGATGGCTTCTGGTAGAGGTCGCCGCCCGGCAGCCCGTATTCCAGGCCAGCCATCTTCTCGACGTGGATCACGATCTTCGTGATGTTGCGCAACTCACCGTTCAGTGAGACTTGCCCAACGTCGATATCGAGCGTTTCGAGCTCGGCGGTATAGGGCAGCCCGAGATGGATCTTCGTCCCTGATCGCGGCAGGTCCACCCGGCCGTTCGTCACCGGCAGGTTCCACACCGGGTTGCCGTTCACGAGGCCCGACACAAGCCGTCCCTCAAGGTGCCCCATACCGGAGACGGTCGCCGTCGCAGCCCCTTCGTAGGACAGGGCGCTGTCGACGAACACACCATCTTCGAGGCTATTGACACGCCGCGTCGTCCGGCGCTCCACGAACCGCCGCTGAACGCCGCCGACCGTGCGCCGAACGACGAAGTACGGCACATCCTCGTCGCCCTCTGCGACAACGGCCACACTCTCGAACGCGCCGTCCGTGACGTGCGGCGACCATGCCCATACCTCTTCTGACTTCAGGTAGGTGAAAGACAGCGCTCGCCCGTCCGACATCACGAAGATCAGCGTCGAGTACGGTGCCTGAGCGTAGGCCATCGCGACGACGCTTCTTCCCTCGAACAGGTGGCCGGCAAGCAGCGACAGGTTCACGCCCGCGTATTTGTTCTGACCGAAGTCATAGGCGATGCTGCGGACCTGCTGCCCCTTGGCCTGGACGAACACCACGTCGTCTTGAACGATCAGCGGCTGAATGTTCTCCGCGCAGCCATAGGACGACTGCTGCTTGGCATCGACGGCGTTCGGCGTGATCGAGCCTTGATCATTGCCGCGCACGCGCCACTCACCAGAAACGGTGAAGATCAGGAGATCTTCAAGCCCGAGCATAAACAGGATGTCCTGCCTCTGCCGGCCGGCGAGCGCGAATTCGATGGCGTCACTGTCCCGTGTGGGGAACGACGTGTTGAAGTTGTTGAAGTCGCCAGACTGCGACAGGTTAATCTTGTTCGCCTTCGATGACGGGCCGCCAAGCACCGCGCGCTGCTGGAAGTACGCAGAAGCACGCGGCCAGTTGCCCTCGCCGTTGAAAGGGTCTTTCTGCTTTGGCGGGCCGTTCGAGGTATCTGCCGTGAAGTTCTGGTCCTGATAAGCAATCTTCGGCCCGACTGTGGGCGGCTGGTCTTTCGACAGTGTTCCGATCAGGCCGTAAATCGTCTTGTCCGACTTGTAGACGTTAAAGCTTTCGGCCCCCGGAACCTTCGTGAAACGAAGCTCGTTCGAGAAGCCCCGGAGCGACAGGTCGTTGCTCACGGACACGTTCTGGCCCGGCTCGCTTTCCCGGCCATTCGCGTCGACGGACGTAACAGCATAGGCGGTCGACACCGGGTATGCTGTCTCGTTGGCTTCCGTGTCGAGGGGGCGCGTGTTCGCGATCACCTCAAGGTCGCTCGGAGCCGCAACAGTCGGCGTGACGATGATATCCGAGAACCGCCAATCAGTGTTGGAGTAGCGAGAAAGGTTCTGCGGCTTGTAGACGTTTGTCGTAATCTTGAGAACATCGTTCGACTGCTCGAACCTCAGAGCAAAGATCATGTCCGATGTATATGGCGTGGTAATCTTGTACGGCACGCCGCCCAGCATGATCGGCGCGCCGAGGCGATGCACGCGCATATACAGGTTGCCGAATTCGAGGACGCAGGTGTCCGTCGCGGATAGCTGAAATTCGACGAGCCGCACGCCGTTCGTCTCGTCCGCGCACGCGGCGACGAATTCCAGGCCCGGCCGGTTCGAAGCACCCCCGTAGGGGTGCACGAGCCAGTTGGTCAGCCGCGCCGCGCCTGTGGCGTACTTCGCCAAGTCGACGCGGGCGTGCAGTTTGGGGTCAAGCTCACCACCCGTGAATGACGCCTGAAGCTTCTTAGGCACGACGGGACACCTCGAACCACCCGCCGAACCGGCCGGCAAGCGTCAGGATCGAGTTCTGCACGGCATCGAACCGCCCGCCAGTGACGTTGACGTTACCACCAGCGAGGACGGAGCACGCCGCGAAGAACATAAGCTGGATCGTCTGACCGTCTGTCGCATTCAGGCCGATCTGCACGCTGCCAGCGCCAGAGCCTACCGCGACGCCGTTCCGCTTGATCGTCATCGTCGGGGCCGATTGGTAGCCCTCGCCCGTGTCGGCAAGCTCCACACCCACAAACTTGCCGGCGTTGGAAATTAGAGCCCACCCCGTCGCCGCCCGCGTGGGAGAACCACCCGTGAACTCTACGGTGTAGCCGCCAACCCCACCCGGCACTGAGGGTGCTGCAATGCCGGGGTCATAGTCCCCAGGGTTGCCAGCGTTCGCCACGGTGACGAAACGCACGCGCCCGGTGTAGAAGTCCTCAGAAGACGTGCGGATCGAGCGGATGTCCCCGGTTCCGGTGATGTTGATTTTCAGCGCCTCGTCGCGAATGACAAGCACGTTGCCGGATTGGACCGTGTTCTCGCCATCGGTCAGGGTGTGGACGTTGCCCGACTGATAGAGCTTGAAGCGAGACGCGCCTGAGAAGCCGCCACGGAAGTAGAACGCTGCGCCGGGCGAGCCGCCGTGAACGGTGTTGTTGCGGCAGGTCGTAACGTCGAACCCCTCGTTCACGATGATGCCAGTCGACGTGGCGTTGGGTAAGGTGATGACGTTGTCGTTGATCTGACCGCCGAAGCCGAGCGTTTCGAAAATGGCGACGATGCCGGCCCGCTCGATGCCGATCGCGTAGATCCCGACGCCGAGATTGTTGATAAGCACATTACCAACGACAGACGTGTATTGCCCGCCGCCGATATTGATCGCGAACCCGCTTTTGTTTGCGGTTGCACCTGTATCCTTGATGGTGTTCCCATAGATAGCGCAGTTGAACGCGCCGCCGGCATCGATCCCATAGTTGTCGTTATTCTCAAGGGAATTCGCGTAGAACGATGTCTGCTCCGCGTTCGCGCAAATGCCGCCGCCGGCCCCGGTGTTCGCGTTGCCGTTCCGTCGAGCGCGGTTGTCATGCACGGCGCTGTTCGCAACCTGCGCCAGGATGCCGTATCGAGCGTTCGCGTCGGTACGGTTCCCGGCAATCTCGGAGAAGCGAGACAAGGGAATGCCGGGCGCGAAGATGGGCCGCGCTCCCGTGCCCCCCGTATAGTATCCACGAACGTGGATCCCATCCTCACCATTCTGGTTGGCGGTATTGCCGACGATCTCAAGGCCGTCCGAAATACCCAAAACCGGCGGGAAGACTTCCTTGGCGAACTTGATGCCTGTCTGACCGTTCTTGTTCGCGCGCGAGTTCTTCACCGTCCAATTGCCGCCGCCCTGAACCTCAAGGCCACCACGGTCGTTGCCGGTGAAATCGCAGTCTTCGACCAGGGTCCGCGTTTCGTTGATGATGTCCGCCCCATCGAACACGAGCAGACCCGAGCCATAGCCGCCGACCGCCTTTGCCCCACGGGAGCGAACCCGTAGGAACGTGTTGTTGTACGGCCCGCCGACCGCCTGAATGTTGTTCGCGGGCATGGTCTGATTGGCCGCGTTGCCGTCGATATCGAGATCGATCAGCGTGACACCGGTTGCCCCGTCTTCGAGGCGGATGAAGCGGTCGACGCCCGAGTTGTCGGCCCGAACCCAACGCGTTCCATAGCGCGGCGCGCCGATGTGTGTCGTGTTCGAGGGGATCACCACATCGCGCAGCCGAAACGTACCGCGCGGCCAATAGATCGGTTTGCCGGCAGCCACGACTTGGGCAAGCTGAAACGCCGCATCCGACAGCGCCACGGGGCTCGACGGGGGCGCAGCATCTACAGAGGTGCCGCGACCAGACAGCGAGAACTCTACGAACGCGCCGTCGCCTGTCCCGTAACAGATCACGTTGTCTGCGAGGTTGACGAAGGGCTCGCCCTCAAGCAAGGGCCGGTTCTGGTTCCCGACGCCGGGCCGATATGACCCCTCGAACGAACGGCGGAACCGGAACAGGTCTACGTTGATGTTTGCGCCCGCGCTCATGCTGATCCCTCTCGCCCGCCGTCCACTGTGACGGTGAGCGTGCGTTTAAGCGTGATATCGTAATTGTCCGGCCGACCCGTGTTCTCGTCCGACTGGCTTTGCAGCCCCTCGCGCCCGCCGTCGACGGTGACGCTGAAGTCGGAACTCGCGAGCACGGGGAACGCCGGCTCTTTCGGTGCGGTTAGGCCGGGAATGTACGCGGCCTCAAGCTGCGACGGTGCGGGGCCGAGCATCGCCGGAGCCGGCGCGCCACTCTCGTTGGGCAGATAGTGAACGGCCGGCAGGTCGCCGTATCGACGCTCGCCCCAGCCAATCGACCGTTGCGCCCGCGTCAAGCTCTGGACCCCGCGCACGGCCAGCCAATCGGGCACAGGGTCTTCGCCGATGTCGTTCGTGTCTTCGTTCGCCGCGTCCGCCTGCGCCTTCGCCACAGCCTCGGCGGCCAACTTGCGCATGGCGTCAGTGAGCGACACCTTGCCCGTCAGCGGCATCGCGAGGTGCATTGCCAACAGGAACGACGCGGCCTCGACGAACTGCACGTCGTAGTCCGTCACGTCCTCGACAAGGACGGTGCAGCGGAACACCGGGGCAGTCGCGTTCGTGAAGATGACGCGGTCGCCGCCGAAGCGCGAAATCTCGTAAGGTGTCGGATCGCTCAACCGATCAGCGCGCGCGATCTCGCGAACGGCGAGGCACCCGGCCGGGTAGACGTAGCCAAAGCGATACCCCGGCGACGACGCGCCCCCGACCAGCACGCCCGGAACGAACGCGCGCGCGAACGGCCAATCCATGGCGCGCGTCGCCGTGTCGATGGCCTGCCGGTAGAACGTGCGGCACTGCTTACCGGCCGGGCTGCGCTCGTCGAATGACGCTATCGAGCCCTGGCGCAGGTGCCCGAGGGCGAGGTTGCAGATATCGATTTCACTGCCTGCCACACTCGCCCCCAACCGCGTCTAGTCGCGCTTCTCAGGATCGCCGCTTAAGCGACCTTGAACTTGTTGCGCGGGATCGGCTGGCCCTTGCCGTCGAGAGGCTGCATCCACGACGCCAGCGGCCCGGTGTAGCCCCGGATCACCTCGCCCTCGTTGCGGATGGCGTCGTCGTAGTAAGCCGACTTCGTGACCACGACGGTGGCGTTTTCCAGTTGCGGGTACTGGCGCGGGCGGATCACTCGGCCGGTGCGCTCGTCGCGTCCCCAGACGGTGTTCTCGTCGTCACTGAACTCGTAGGGGTCCGGCAAGCGAGAGGCGGTCCCGAGCGCCACCGGAGCCGGCTGGCCGAGCGGCGCGGAGGTGATGCCCGTCCCCGGCGTGCGCGCGACGGCGGCCGGATCGAACTGAGCACCGGGGCTCACGAGCAGGGTATCCTTCGGCTCGTCGGGGCTCAGGCCCTCGATGCCGCTCCGGCCCTGCGCGGCGGCGGTATCGCGCGCGAGGTCTTCCGGCTCCTGGCGCGCACCGATGGCCTGCTCTTCGGCCGAGCGCTCGTCCTGGCCCTGCGCCTCCTGCGCCTTCGCGCCGCTGGCCTCGGCGGCCTTGCGCGCGGTCTCGCGGGCCTTCTCGGCGGCGGCCTTGCGCTCTGCCTCGGTCTGCTGTGCCATGGTCTTGATCTCCGCTTGAGCGTCGCCGGTAGGCCGGCAGGGTCCGAGGGCGAGGGCGCTGTTACGCGCCGACGCTGTTGGGGAGGCCGTTGGTCAGGCGGGCCGAGAGCGCGCCGGCCGTGAACGGGCCGTTGGCGACCGTATAGACGAGGTCCACGTAGCGCTTGGCGTTCTCGGGCACGCGCAGCATGAGGTTCTTCGACCGCAGGCTGTTGCCCTTCTTCAGGTCCGCCACGGCGATGGCCGGCGACGTGGCGTGGATCTGGACGCCCGTCACCATGTCGGCGGTGTCGGCCGAGCGCACGGACACCTGAAGCGTCGCCGCGCCGGCCGCCGTGAAGTCCGCGAACACGTCGAAGAAGATCTGGCCGCCGCGATCCGTGCCGACGCTGTTGCCGGTGTAGGCGGGCGGACCCATGTCGAGCTGGTTCACCGAAGAGGCGGTGACGGTGATGACCTGACGGTCGCTGAATTCGTCCTGCTTGGAAAGGATCATGACTTGACGGGCTCCGTGCCTTAAGTGAAATTCGACGGATACCGGAGACCCGTCGAATGTTGAAGTCCGAATGCACTCCCGAGGAGTGGGAACGCTACCGAGCCTACCAGCGCGAGTACAGCCAGCGCCCGGAAGCCAGAGCCAAGCGCCTCGCCGGCAACAAGACTGAGGAAGCAAAAGCCGCCGAGCGCGAACGCTACAAGAAAAGGCGCGCTGAGGGAAGGATAGCGAAACGCCTGCGGTCCCCGGAGAAACACGCCGAGCATCTGGCGAAGCGCCGGGCCGAATGGAACACGCCAGAGCGCATCGCCGCGCGAGAGGCGCGCAGGGCACATCGGGCAGCGACGGAGCCAGAGCGCAGAGAGCGTGTTCGCGTGTACCAGCAGGCTCACGCCCGCCTGCGCAATGCGAACTTCACCCCGGCCGACTACGCGGAAGCTATGCGCCTGCAAGGAGGCGCGTGCGCTGTCTGTGGCTCTGATGAAATGCTGCACTGCGACCACGATCACGCTACCGGAAGACCACGGGGTATTCTTTGTGTTCGCTGCAATCAGTCCGAAGGAAGAATACTTGCCTCCGGGCTGACGCCTCTTGAGTTTGGGAGGCGGCTTCAAGATTATCTTGATAATCCGCCTTTATCCTCAAACAACTCTTGACTCAGTATTGAGCAACTGCTCCACCCTCCGAACAGGCACGCCATCGAACATCATCACTTTCTTGCCGGCGACGGTCTCCCAGGTCAGGTTGAGGCCGACCTTTTCGAGGATCGCCTGCCGCAGCTTCGAGGCCGTGTTGCGGTTCATATACCACGCCGCGCGACCGTTCCCGCTGGTGCGGATGAGTTCGGACGCCTGGATCATCAGGCCGACGAGCGCCTTGAGCTTGGACACGTCCGTGGTCAGATCGGACACGTCGATGTTGGCGATGCGGACCACATAGCGCCAATCGCGCAGGGCCATGCCCGCCGACCACTCGAAGTGGTCGCGGAGCACCTGATACATCGAGCCATCGGGAAGCTGCTTCGTGTCCTCGCCGAGGTCGCGGTGCTTGAGGCCGCCGGGCACGCCGCGCGGATAGAGGCCGAAGCACGTATCCTCACCCCAGACCACGTACCAGATCGACGTGTTGTCGAGGCCGGTGCCGCCCGCGTCGATGATGTTGCCGCCGGTCCCCGCCGTCAGCGAGTTGAAGCGCGGCGAGAAGCCGGTGAACATCTGCGGCACGACGTTCTGGTTCCCGTACAGGAACGCCTGCTGCATCTGCTGGTTCATGCCCTCCATGATGCCGCGCGCCTCCGACATGCGGAGCGCCGCGCCATCCTTGGCGAGGTCGATGAGCTTCTTGTCGGGCTCGCTGTAGTTTTCGAGCATGCCGACCGTGTCCTTGACCTGCGCTCGCGTGGTCTTGGCGGGCTGCACGCCCTGGTAGAGCATGCGCCACGTGCCGGCAGGCAGGCCGGTGCGGATTGCCGACGTGTGATTGTCGCCGCCGTTGCACTCCATCCACAGGATATCTTCCAGCATTTCGTTCTGCTGGTTCAAGATCTCGATGATGCGTGCGACCGAACCATTCGGATCGAGGGTCTTGCCCACGTCCGCGAGGGTCATAACGAGCGAACCGACGACTGCCATTGTAACTTCCTCACGGGATTGCGTGAGGTCTCAGAACTGCACCCGGTCCCCTCGGGTTTATTTGGTCATGTTCGGGTATAGTGCCTGTGCGTCGGACACGCGACCCGTACCCGAACCGGGCAGGATGGTTGCGCCTTCGCCCATAGCATTACCGACACGCGCGAAAAGACGCAAGATGTCGGGGTTGTTGCCGAGCCCATAGGTGTCGAGGATCTGCAACGCGCGCTCGTTCCCGAACGCCTGGAAAGCGCGCGACGCCTTGCCGATGTTTTCCTCGTATTTCGCGCCGCCGATTTCGGGGTCGTTCTTCGCCTCGTCGGCCCACTTGGCGACCATGGCGGAATGCTGCGCGATGGCCTCTCCCTGGACCTTCGTGTAGAGGTCCGTCATCGCCTGCGCCTGAGCCGGGGACATCTTCGTGTCCTTGAAGATCGGCGCAGCCACTTCCATCAGCTTCGCGTCCATCTCCATGCCGTCCGGCATCTTGATTTCGTACTTCTCCGGCAGCGGGTTGCCATCGACGTCTTTGACCACGGCGTCGGCCGGCGGCTCGCCGTCCTTGGCATCCTTCGGCTTGGGCTCGCCCTCGGGCTTTACCTTGTCCGCGCCCTCAATTTTCTTGCCTTCGACGGCGGCTGTGGCGGCTTCGGCGGCCTTGGTCTCGCCTTCCTTGGCGACACCTTGAGCGAGGGCGGACGGGGCGCTCTGGCCTTCGGGGGCGGCGCTGGGGGCCTGATCGGCAGCGCCGGGTTCAGGAGACACGCCGCCAGATGGAGCAGCGCCTTCCGAAGCGCCTTCGTCCGGCGGGGCGAGGTAGATGCGGGGTCCGATGCCGGCAGAGAGGATGGCAGCGATGCTCGAACCATTGAGGTGTCCCCTGCGAAGTTGCGTCACGTCTCGTTCTCCTCGATCATCTTCAGATAGTACGGCATACCGGCATCCTTGATCATGCCGATGATGTGAAGCGCGCCCTCGTGTCGACCTTCCATGCGCTCGCCGTACACGGGCTGGAACGCGCCGAGATCGCGCAGAACTTCGTAGAACAGGTGCCGCCCCTGCGGCGACCCGAGGCAGTCGCGCATGGCGACGCGGCGGCGCTCAAAGGCGCGCTCCTGCTCCTCATCCGAGAACCCACCAAGGTCTACCTCGTAACTTTCAACCATCATCAGAACGCCCCTGCCCCCCCGAGAACCTGACCGAGCATATTCCGATCCGTCACTTCTGTCTCGGCCAGCGTTTTGCCCAGGTTCGCGGCCTGACCGGCTCCGGCCAGGGCGGCTTCCCCTTGAGACGCCTTGGCCTTGTCGGCGCGGATCTTCTCCACCTTGTCGTCCGACAGGATGACGCCCGGAGGCACGCCCGTGGCATCGGCGTATTCGTCGACGGCCTGATCCGCGTCGAACTTATCGACCACGCCGGGGAACACCTGCACAAGCCCGCCGATGAAGCGCGCCATACTCTCGATGCCGCCAATCGCGACGGCCCGCTGCGCCTGCGCCAACGTCGAGATAAACTGAACGCGCAGGTCCATGCCTTGCAGGGCTTGCGGAGGCTCGGGAAGAATGCCCGCGCGGTGCATGATGTTGAACGTGCGCGTGATGGCCGGGTCGAGGTTTTCGTTGTGCAGCCGTTCGAGCACCGGGCCGAGCGCGAGCAGCTTCTCTTCGTGGCGCTCGTCGATCTCGCGCGCGGTGATCTCGCGGCGGTCAGACTGCGCCATCATCAGGAACAGGTCGTAGAAATACCCCTGCTTGATGCGCTCTTCGTGGACCCGTATTTCGCCACCTACCGCCTGTAGAGCCTGTCCGTTCATCTCGTACAACGGATGAATGGCCTTGCCACCTTGACCCCCGGCGGCCTCCGGCGTGAAGGTGTGCGATCCTGCGCGGTGGTTCACCTTTGTCTGCGGGCTGCCGCCTTGGGTCGGAGGCGTGCCCATCTTGTCGACGATGATGGCCTTGCGGATTTCAAGGAGTTGCAGCCCTTTCACGTCGTTCAGGACTTCGAGGCCCGGACCGTAGCCGTACACGTCATCGTCGCGCACCTCCCACCGGGGGCAGCACGCGGGGAATTCGTGGCATGGCCGGCAGTCGAGCAGGTTGCCGGCCTCCCCGGTCTTCTCGAACCACACGCGCAGGAACGGAGCGCCGCGCGGGCCGGGCACGTCGCGGACCTGCTGCATGTTCGGCTCGACGGCCTCGACGATATCGATCTGTGCGTCATAGTTAGAGGTGTCATACATCTGCATGACGTTGCGCGAGACACGCGCGCCCCACTTCTCGACGCACGCCAGCACCGACATGGAGAACTCGCGATACAGCGTGCCGATGCCCCCGCGCGCGTCCTTCGCCAGATAGTACGAGCCGGGTGAGTAGACGTGGCACCGGATCACGTCCGTGAAATCCTCGTCGATCATCATCACCGACGTGCCGAAATCGCCAAGGTCGCCATACCCGGTGTGCAGCGAATTGTAGATGTTAGAGCGGTTGAACACCGTCGACATGCGCCGAGCCACGGTCGTGAGGTAGTCCTTCACCTCGCCATTCTCGGCCAGATCCGGGTCCGGCGTCGTCAGCCGAAACCACGGCCGGGCCGGGCTCGACACGCCGGATTGCATGCCGGACTTCAGCGTCCGCGATGCGATGGTGCCGGTGGTGTTGATGATGTCCGACGAGTTGCGGTCCCGGTCTCGTCCTGCGCCCTGCCCCAGGAACCGCCCGCGCCGAGGCCGGATGAACCGGCTGATCTCGCGCATCTCGGCCTCATAGAACGAGCGCTCTGTCGAGAGCGCGGCAAGGCGCTTGCGGAACGGCTCGCTCTTGAGTTCGAGCATCAGAGCCGCCGGGCGCGGAAGAGGCGCGGGACGGTTGGGCTCCGATGTGACCATGACCATGCGCGGACCTTCAGAGAGATGCGGCGAGGATGAAGAAGACCCAGGCGAGTGCCGTTGCCGAAGCGCAAGCCACGTACCCGGCCTTATACGGGTCGCGATCCGCGTACATCTCGCCGGACGTGTAGTGCGCCGCCATCAGCGCGACGGCTCCACACAGAATGCCCATCAAGGCGAGCCCGCCGCCTCGCTGAAAGTAGAGCCCAGTGTTGAGGGCCATAGCCCAGAACACAAGCAGGTGTCCGTTCACGGTCGAGTTGACGGCGTGGAACATGCTCATTGCCCGAGCTTCGCTTTGCCCGTGGGCATCGCGCCTTCCATCGTCTTGCCCGTGGTCAGCAGGGTCGACCCCGAGCCGGCAAGCGCGCGCAGCCGGGCCTGCTCGTCCGCCCGCGCCCGGTTCACGTCCGCATCGCCTGCGGTCGGAACCTGCGGCGGCGGCGGTGGCAGCGGCGGCGGCTTGGCTCCACCCCCTCCGAAAATGCACATGCACGGGCCTCCTACGATTGCTTGACGGCGATGAGAGTGTAACCCGCGCCTGATGCCGGTTCGGTCGCATCATACCCGGTAATGGACAGAGCGATAGCGTTCAAGCCCGAGATGACGTTCACAAGCGTCGCCAGGACGCCCGTGATGGGGTTACCGGCCAACGGCTGCTCTGGAAGTTTGCGGGCGCGCCGGCCATAGACCGTGCCGCCGATGAACTTGCCTGTCACCTGATCTGTCGTGAAGGTGAAGTCGAAGTCTGGTACGGCCTTGCCTGCCGTTCTCGCCCCAACCGAAATGATCGCGATGGCCGGCTCTGCATCAAACTGTTGAGTGAAGGTGACGGTCGCGAGGCCGTTCGTGTCGAGTAGGCCCTTGGCCGTCGCCGTCAACCTTGGGTGCTGGTGCATGGCGTCGGGGACGGTCTTGCTGTTCCCCAGGACAGGCGTGCCAGCCTCGCTTCTCGGTGGCGTCGTTGCGAACGGGATTGCCGCAGCTACGGCGTCTGGCGTGACAGTTCCGGTTCCGATCTGCGACTGTGCCATTCGGTCACCTCGAAATCGTGAGTGCCCCCTTCCCCCTGGCATACACGCGCTGGCCCGTGAGGGAAATATTCACGTCGGCGAGATCGTCTCCGTCAGACATCAGGACGTGGGCCGGCACGGTGGAGATATCGGAGACCGCGCCGGGAGCCGCCGTGTCGATGACGTAGAACGCCTGATCGGTCCCCGTGTTCTGGACGTAGCACGGCGTCGTCCCGCAGTCGGTCCACGACGCGGGCAGCAACTGAACTCTTGTGGTCGCCATGTCTAATCAATCCTTAATTTCGCAGGCCTAGTCCTTGAACAAGAAGTCGTATCCTGCGCTCTGGTTGGGCGTTGCGTTGTAGACAAACGCCTTCCAGACGCCGCGCACCGACTGCTGCTCGCCCCACATGGGAAGCAGGGGCTCGCCGGATGACACATTCTTCGCGACGGGATGCGGTGCCGCCGCGCTGGTCTCGACGGTCTTGTTGATCGTGATGCCGGCCCCAGGCCCGCGCCCCGTCGTTCCGGAGAGAACCGCGAAGGACACCGACCTTCCATCGGTCGTGGCGTTCAGAGCCTGAGCGCCAGCACCCCAGTTGGCATCGAGCGCGATTGAGCGGATGCCGTTCAGGATCACGGAGCCGTTCGCGACACCGTAGTCAGCCGCGTTGTCGTTGACCGTGATGGTGCCGTTCGCGCCGTTGCCGCTCGTCCCGAGCCAGTACGCCGTCTGGCCATCGCCAGAAAAGCTGATCACTTCGTTGCCCGAGACGTGCAGACCGACAACCGAATTCTCGGCCCCGTACTGCACGTAGATGGCAACCCTTTCCGCCGAGCCGATACCAG
>Ga0182226_1000009_pt1 | contig 44593 bp, 30 predicted proteins | sample G6R1MG_27_FD_129658 | JGI IMG/M metagenome (GOLD analysis project Ga0182226, IMG submission 129658) | Miscanthus phyllosphere microbial communities from Michigan, USA - G6R1_MAIN_07NOV2016_LD1 MG | ecosystem: Host-associated > Plants > Phyllosphere > Phylloplane/Leaf | place: USA: Michigan...
ACCCGTCGAACAGGCCCGGATCGGTGGTCAGCACCGAGACCGGGCGCTGCGCGGAAAATTCCGCCACGAGGGCGCGGGTGCGGTTGGCATGTCCGCGTCCCTGGTGGTGGACGAAGAAGGCGATGGGCTTCGGCATCGGTCTCGGGGTCTTCAGGAGAACAGGCGGGTGCCGGGCTGGCGGGCGGCGGCGATCTCGGCGGGCGAGGGCGTCGCCAGGCGTTCGATCGTCGGCCCGTCCGGGTCCCAGGCGATGAACCCGGCCTCGCGGAACTGGCCGAGCCAGTATTCCATGCACCAGCGGCCGTGGCGGGCGTAGAACCGGGCGGCGTTGCGCAGGATGTGCTCGAACTGGTGGAGCGGCGGAACGTGGACGGGGTGGTGCTGGTGATAGGCGCGGGCGCCTGCGATCCAATGCGTCGGCAGGCCGGAGGCGGCGAGGCGCATCGCAAAATCCGTCTCCTCGGCGCCGTAGCCCGTGAACCCCTCGTCCATGCCGCCGACGCGCGCGTAGGCCTCGGCCGGCAGGCTGAAGGACAGGCCCCAGAGTTCCGTCGGGTTCGGCTCCGGGCGTGAGCCCGCCTCCGGGATCGGCGGTCTCGCCGGGTGCACCTGCCCGAGGCGGTCGAGGGCGGCGTAATCGAGCCCCGGGCCCACGGCATTCTCGGGGAGATACAGCACCTCCCCGAGGAGCAGGGCTTCGGCCTGGGCCGCCGCGTAGGCCGCGACGAGATTCGGGCCGGGAATGCAATCGACGTCGAGGAAGATCAGGCGCTCGCCCCGCGCCGCCGCGGCGGCCCGGTTGCGGGCGGCGGCGAGCGGCATCGGCTCGCCGGGCACGTGCAGGTGGCGGACGGGACAGCCGGTGTCCGGCAGATCCGGTGCCGGTTCGGGCTGCATCCAGGCGATCACCAGTTCGAGGGGCGCCCGTCTCTGGCGGGCGAGGCCGCGCATGAGGTTGCGCAGGTGGTCGTCCCGGCCCCGCACGAGGGTGAGGACGCTGGCCGCCCTACCCTGCATGGGCGAGGGTCTTGCGGAAATGCGCCACGCCTTCGATGACCCCGCGGGCATGCGACGCCCGGGCGACGTAGGAATGCCTTAGCGCCGCGTGGCTCGCGAGGTCGTCGGAGAAGTTCGCCACGATGATGGCCTGGCGCCGGGCCCGCAGCATCTCGACGTCGTTGCCGGAATCGCCGGCCACGAACACGTCGCCCTCCGACAGGCCATAGAGGGCGCGGACGTGATCGACTGCGGTGCCCTTCGAGGCGGCCGGCGGCAGCACGTCGAGGTAGCGGCCGTGGCTGTGGATGATGGAGGCCGGGAGACCCGCCGCGTCGAGGGCCGCGCGGGCCGCCTGCGCCAACGCGGCGTCTCCGAAATAGCTGAGCTTGTGCGGGCGCTGCTCCAGCGGCCCCTGCGGCACGAGACCGGGCAGACCTGAGAGGGCCGCCCGCACCCTGGCCCGGTTCCAGTCGCGGGACACCACCGCCCGCCACGCCGCATCGGCGCGGTAGCGTACCCCGTTGGCATCGAGGTGGTAGATCTCCGACCCCACGGAGGTGATCATCACTTGGGGACGCGGGCTCGCCTGCTGTTCGAGGATCGCCATGGCGCTGTGGAACGAGCGGCCCGTGGCGACCCCGAAGGCGAGGCCCTCCTGTTCGCTGCGCCACAGGCGGAAGGCGCTGAGGCCCGCGTCGCAGCCGACCAACGTGTTGTCGATATCGCAGATGAGGAGTTGGCGCGGATCGCCCAGGGGGGGCTCCGCCGCCCGCAGGGTCCGCAGCAGGGCGTGATAGCGCGCGGCGTGGCGGTCCCAATCGTAGGCCGCCGCCGCGCGGGCGCCACCGGCGACGAACCGCTCGCGCAGGCCGGGTTCGTCGAGGATGCGCAGGCAGGCATCCGCGATGGCGCCGGGCGAGCGCGGATCGACCAGGAGGCCGTTGCCGCAGGTCTCGACGATGTCGTTGGGGCCACCGCTGTCGGTGGCCACCAGGGGCAGGCCGGCGGCGGACGCTTCCAGAAGGGTCAGGCCGAACGGCTCGTTGAGGGCGGGATTGACGAACACGCCGCCGCGCATGCGGGCATAGGCGTAGAGGGCCGGCACGTCTTCGGGCCGGTGGGTCTTCGGATACGCCACCCGCCCGTAGAGATCGTAGCGGTCGATGAGTTCGAGGAGTGCGCGCAGGGTCTCGGCCATGCCGCCGTCGAGGCTGTCGAGATCGCTTCGGGTGCCGGCGATCAGGACGAGGTTGGCGCGCGCCTGAAGCGCCGGGTTCTCGCCGTAGGCGGTGACCAGGGCGGCGAGGTTCTTGCGCGCCACGGGCCGGGCGAGGGCGAGCAGGGCCGGCTTGCCGGGCTCGCGCAGGAACCGCTCGATGCTCGCGTCCACCCGCGGGCAGGTCCGCGCCGCCTGGAAGCGCGCGAGGTCGCTGCCCGGGGGCACCACCCGGATGCGGCCGGGATCGTAGGACCGGTACGTCGCGTACTGGACTTCCGCCTCGTCGCGCGAGGAGGCGATGACGAGGGCGGCCCGTGCGAGGGCCGTCTCCTCGGCGGCGATGCGGTGCCCGAGGGACGGGGTTTCCGGCGCGAGGTCCCCGAGGGCCTTCGCCTTCACCCGCCCGAGGGAATGGGCCGTGAACACGAACGGGATTCCGAGACGGTCCTCGACCTGCGCCGCCACGGCGGCGGCGTCGGCGTAATGCGCGTGGATGACGTCCGGCCGGATGGTCTGGCCTTCGATCCAGGCGACGAGCGCCTCCGACAGGCTCGCGACTTCGCCGTGGAGGTCTTCCTTCGACAGGTAGCCGGGCGACGCGCTGGCAAGCCGCACGATGCTCACCTTGGGGGAAACCCGCTCCTCCGGTACGGCGTAATCGGCGCCGAGCGAGCCGGCGAACAGGCGGGTCGCCACCACGATCCGCTCGACGTCCGTGTCCTGCGCGCAGGCCTGCACGAGATCCAGCAGGTAGCGGATATGGCCGCCCGTATCGGCGGTGAGGCCGTAGGCCACATCCTCGCCGCGAAGACATCCCTGTAGCGCGATGTGAAGAACGAACATCAGCGGCCCGTGACCGTCTGATCAGGCTCGAAAGCGCCCATGACTTCTATGGCAGACGGTAGAGAACAACCTGTGATCAGGGTCGCCCAGGTCGCACCCAACATCTTTCCGACACCTCCCCTGTATCATGGAGGCACGGAGCGCATCGTCCACGATCTGAGCGTAGCCTTACAGAATACGGGCGTGGAGGTAACGCTGTTCGCCCCCTCCGACAGTGCGACACATCTCCCACGGGTCGGCGACTACCCGAGTCTCGCAGCCCTGGAGGCGCGTGAGGGCCGGGTCGCCCCAGGGGTACCGGCGGCCCTGGAAGCCTTGCAGATGGAGGCGCTTGCCCGCCGCCTCGATGCGTTCGATATCGTGCATTGCCACGGCGAATTCGCCCATGCGGCGATCCTGGGCGCGCGGCGATGCCGCAGCCTCACGACCATCCACTGGCGCGTGGACGAACGCGACCGGGCCCTGTTCTTTGCGGGCTTTCCCGATCTGCCGGTGGCGGCCATCTCGGCGGCGCAGGAGGCCGGCATCCCGTCGGCGAACCGGGCCGGTCTCGTCCATCACGGCATCGCCCGCGACCGCTACGCCCTCCGGCCCGACCCAGAGGGGCATCTCGCCTTCGTCGGACGGATGACGGACCAGAAGCGGCCGGACGTGGCGATCCGGGTCGCGCGGACGGCGGGCCTGCCCATCCGCCTCGCCGGGACCGTCGATGTCGGCAACCCAGGCTATTTCGATCACGCAGTCCGTCCGCTCCTCGGGGACGACGCCGTCTATGTTGGGCCGGTGGACGATGCAGCCAAGGGACGGCTGCTCGGTGACGCGCGGGCGCTGCTGTTTCCCATCGATTGGCCCGAACCCTTCGGCCTCGTGATGATCGAGGCCATGGCATGCGGCACGCCGGTGATTGCCTGGAACCGCGGCTCCGTGCCGGAGATCGTCGAGGATGGGGTGACGGGTTTCGTCGTCTCGTCGGAAGCAGAAGCCGTGGCGGCCATCGGGCGCCTTCACACGATCGATCGGGCGGGCGTGCGGCGGCGCTTCGAGACGCGGTTCACCGCCGAGCGCATGGCTGCCGATTATCTGTCGATCTACCGGCGATTGCTCGCCCGATGAGCCGCCTGCGCACGGCGCTCCTCGCCTGGGATTATCCGCCCGCCCCGAGCGGACTCTCCACGGCGGCGCGTGAGATCGCCGAGAGCCTGAGTGCCCTCGGGCTGGCCGTCACGGTCTATACCCTCGACCGGATCGGGACCGAAGAGCGCGGCGGCGTGACCATCCGGGGGCTCGCCCTGGCGCCGGACTCCCCCCTCGCGCGCCTGCGCCGATGGGGTTCGGCGGGCCACCTCGCCGCCCCCCTCGCCTTTCGGCGGGCGGTCCTGCGCGACCACGCGCGGGTGCCGTTCGACTGCATCGAGGCGACGAACTGGTACGCGCCAGCGGCGCTCCTCGTGGGCGCCGCGCCTCCCCTCGTGACCCGCAATTCGACGCCGGCCGCCTTCACGCGCGGCCCTGCCGCCTCCCTGCGCGACCGCCTCGATGGCCTTGCCGCCAACCGGCTCGAACGTCGTCAGGCCAGGGGCAGCGCCGGCCTGATCTCGAACACCGCCGCGCATGCCGACCGAATGGTCGAACTCTACGATCTCCGACCCGCCCAACCCCACGCGGTGATCGGCCTCAGCCTGCCGCCGGACCGCCTCGAGCGGGGACGCGCGGCGTCCTACCCGGACGTGTTGGAGCCGGTCCGTCTGCTGTTCGTCGGGCGGGCCGAGCACCGCAAGGGGTTCGACGGTCTGCTCGCCGCCGCCGCGATCCTGGCGGCCGAAGCCGAGGCCGGCACCGTGCCGCCTTTCCGGATCGACCTCGTCGGCGTGCCGGAGGCCGATCTTCCCTCGGATGTGCCGGCCTCGGCCCGGCGCCGCCTTCGCGCCCTTGGCCGCGTCGATGCCCCGGCCCTCGACGCCGCCTATGCGGCTTGTCACGCCGTGCTCGCGCCTTCGCGTTACGAGAGTTTCGGCCTCGTCTATCAGGAGGCGCTCGCGTATGGCCGCCCGGTGGTGGCGTGCGCCGAGGATGCCAGCGCCCGTGCCTTCGTGGGCGAGCCGGAGGCCGGTCTGCTCGCGCGGGCGGCGACGGGCGCGGCCCTCGCCGACGCCATCCGGCCCCTGCTCGGCGATCCCGCGTTACGTCTGCGCCTGCGCGCCAATGCCCTCGCCGCCAGCGGCGCCTACGACCGGGCCCGGCTCGGCGCCGAGACCCTGGCGCTCTACGAGCGCGCCATCGCGGCGGCCGTTCCGACGGCAGCAGTCCGTCAGGGCCGGTAGGGACGCAGCAGGGCGGCTTCCTCCTGCAATCGGCCGCGACCGGGGTCCATCGCCTCGTAGCGGCGTGAGCGCGCCTCCACATGGGCGCGCGACAAACGGTGCTCGATGGCGCCGTGGAGCGCGATGAAGCTCCGGCGCCAGTCCCCGCCGAGATCCGGCCGCTCGTGGACACGGCCCTGGAACCGGACGGTTGCGTGGTTCAGGCGGTACTGCACGTCGGGATAGACATCCGACAGGATGCCGTCGACGCGGTTGCGCCGGGGCAGGCCGATGGAGACGGCTCCACTCGCCTCGCCCATGGCGGCCAGAGCCGCAAGCCCCTCCCCCGTCGCCGCAGCCAGATCCTCATCGGCATCGAGCTGCAGCATCCAGGGCCCGCGCGCCAGATCCTGCAGGGCGTTGCGCTGGCCGGCGAAATCGGCGCCAAGGGACCGTGCGGCGACCCTGACGGCACCGGGCGGGAAACCCGCGACGGCGATGGCTTGCGGCGTGTCCTCGGGGCCGTCGACGAGGATCGCAACGTCCAAGGTCCAGGCCGCGTGCTTCGGCAGGCGGGCGCGGACCCCGTCGAGATCGGCCCGCCGACACAGGAGACCGAGGGAGACGGGCCGGGTCGGCGCCGTCGCCAGGGCGAAGAGTTCGCCCTGCGCGGCCCGCTCCGCGTGCGGGTGGCGCAGGGCTTCTCCGTCGGTCGCGTCCAGGCCGCGCACGCCCCGGCCGAACCGGGTCGCCGCCGTGCGCAGGGTGTAGAGGTCGAGGCCGTAGGGCGCGTCCGCTGCGAGGTGGAACGTGTCCCCGGCGAGCGCCCGCGCGAGATGATCCCGGCACGCCGCCCCGTCCGCATCCGTTTCCGACAACACGCCGCAGGACGCGCAGACGCGGGGAAAGTCGCGCCGTGAGCCGTCCGGATATCGGATCCGTCGGGTCGTCGGCGCCAGGGTATCGGCTTCGCAGACGAAGCAGCGTCGCATCGGCTTCGTCTCCCGGCAGGATACGCCGCGACGCTGCGTACACTGTCGCCCCCGGCACAGCATCTCCTATCTGGCCGCATGACATCCGATCCGGTGGCGCGGCGCCACCACGCTTGGCGCCTGGAGGAGTCCATCGGTATGCCCTCCCGGCCGGAGCCGACGTCCTGTCCGGATTTCGCCGCGCCGAGCCTCGCCCTCGTCGGCAATGCTCCCGAACTCGGCGACCAGAGCCGGGGCATCGATGCGGCGGCCTGCGTCGTGCGGTTCAACAACGCACCGGGGTTCGGCGGTCCCGCCGGGTCTCGGGTCAGCGTCCTCGCCCTGGTCAATCGCGGCGGGCAGGCCCGCGCCTGGGTCGAGGAGGACGGCTTCGCCGCGCGTCCCGTCGTCCGGCAGGCGGGTCGCTACCTCCTGCCCTTCCCGGAACTCGCGTCGCACGAGGAGGGGGCGCACGAGCGCGTATGCTGGACAGCGCCCCTGCGGGCCCGGCTCGGCGACCGTCCGGTGCAGAGTCTTCCGGCTCGCCTGCATGAAACGGCCCACCGCCTGCTGAGCCCCCGGACCGCCGGTCCGCCGAATCCGAGCACCGGTTTCCTCGTCGCCCTGGCGATTGTGGACGGGCGCTCCCCGCTCCTGCCGCCCATCGACGTCTACGGCTTCGGCTTCGCCGGCTGGCCGGGGCATCCATGGGACGCCGAACGGCACTGGTTCGCGGCGGCCGAGGCGGCCGGTCGGCTGCGGCTCCATCCGCTCTCTCCCTGAACCGTTCGACGCAAGGCATGCCCCATGGCCACCCTCCTGACCGTCCTTCGCAGTGGCGGTCGTTACGATGCGGTCTGGGTCGAGCGGCTCGCCGCGGGCGCACGCCGGTTCGCCCCGGCCTTCGACCGGATCGTCTGCCTCACCGACCTCGCCCTCGATTGCCCGGGCATCGAAGCCATTCCGCTCCGGCACGACTGGCCCGGTTGGTGGTCCAAGATGGAGGCGTTCCGGCCCGGTCTCGGCTTGGGGACCACGGTCCTGTGCGATCTCGACACGGTCTTCGCCGCCGACGCCACGGCCCTCGCCACGCCGGGTTTCGCCGCCATGGAGGATTACTTCCACAAGGGTCGCGTCTCCAGCGCGTTCGTGCGCTGGGACGATGACGACCTCGCCTTCCTGTACGAACGTTTCCGGGCCGATCCCGAGGGCTGGATGACGCCGGGCTCCTGCGGAGGCGTGCCGAACGCCGTCCACGGCGATCAGGTGGTGATCGATCACTTCCTGCGCGCGGCGGGACGCCCCGTGCGCTTCCTCCAGGCCCTGCATCCCGGCCTGCTCGATTTCTACGATCCTCCGAAGACGGCCTACGGCCCGCTCATCGTCTTCATCGGCGCGGCCAAGCCCGATACGGCGACGGATCCGGTGCATACGCTGTGGCGTTCGGGCGATGCCGTGCCGTGACGCCCGGCGAAGCGGATCGCCCTGCCGGGCCGGACCGGGGAAGCGTCTTCGGTAAGGAATCCGAGGACATCGTATCCAAGTCGTCAAGATCGGAGGGCGGCATTCCTTCCGGTACTCGAATGGCGTTTCTCCGGGAGCGGCAAGAGGTCTGGCCGATGCGATCGGGATTTCCGCGAGGGGATGACGGAACTGCGAAGGAATCGACTGGTTTCGTTCGGGAAAGCATTGCCCTCGTGCGACACCGTACGGCAACGGAACCACTTTTCGGGCGTTCAAGCTGAAAACAGAGTGTGTCGCCATCGTTTGATTGTTTCGAATCAGCGTCACCGCCCCAGCGTCGAAGCATTTCGTTCGACGTAAGACTGGCAGCCTCCGTTCCGATCGGTTTTCAGGGACGAAGGCCGTGACGCCCGGTATCGCCGTGACGGGAGACCTTGGAACGTGCGCCAGATCGGGATTGTGGGTGAGCGCGCGGCGAGGGCGATTCCGATGGGTCGGGCGCGTGACGCATCTTCTGCATCGCGAGTGAGATCACGGATCGTGCGTCCCTGAAGGGGCGCGCAGGTGCCAGCGGAGGCCGGAGGGCGAATGGTGTCAGCGACGATGAACGGGGTCGCCCTCCAGGCGGCGGGAATCATCGGGACTTGGAACACCGATGTGGGTGCGGGCCTGTCCCGGCTCGACCAGGGCGCCGCGACGCTGCTCGCCGGCAACGCGAAGCTCGCCGAACAACCGATTTCCCTGGAGGTCGCCATGGCGTGCATCCATCCGGAAGATCGCGACTGGGTGTTCGCCCGGATCCGGCATGCGCGCGCGACCGGCGGGTCCATCGCGACCGAGTTCCGTATTCTGGCTGGCTCGGGCGAAGTGCGCTGGATCCTGTCCCGGGGCTACCTCGAACGTGACGCGGCGGGCGTGATGCGCGGCTACGGGATCTACATCGACACGACGGCCACCCATCCGGCGGCGTCGGCTTCCCCGGCCACGGCGTCGGACGACGACGATCCGATCCATCAGGCCGCCGAGTACGGCCTGCGCGCCCATGCGGCGATCCGGCGGAGCGGCGACCCTTATCTCAATGTCCTGGCGAACGCGTTGCTCGTCGGGATCGGATACGCCCTCGCCCGCAAGAGCAGATCCTGATCCGGTGGCGGGGCGGACGAGTCGCCTTGATTTCTCTCGGAATTGGCGGTCCGGACCCGCCCGTCGGCTGGTTCGCCGCAGATCGCCGTTTCGCGAATGTGTCCCGTGATCCTTGGATCACGGGACACATCCTGTTTCGTCGCCGGGTGTCGCAGGTCGTCCGCCGAACCGGCCACCGCTTCGGCGGAGAGGACCTAATCCACCGGCGCGGACCAGATCTCGTGCAGGTTGCCCCGGCTGCGGAACCAGTAGACGCTTCGGCGCGGATCGACACCGAATTCGCGAAAGGACCGCGCCAGGTTCCGGACGAGCCGGCAGGCCTCGCCCTCGCTCTCGATCTCGCAGGCCAGGATTTCCGGTACGTCGCGTCGGGAGGAACCAATTTTTCGGACGAAGATCGAATACGACATTCGCGAACTCCAGATCGTCTGCCTCGATGTGTTGGCTATTCTGCCGTGGATCAGTGCCTACAGAGAAACTGATCTTGTCGTCGTGCGTGCCATGCGATTGTAAATCATGGTTAACAATGTGTTGTTTTCGAAAATCGGCGCGAATTGGATCGGATTATTATTTTGATCCTGGGCTGTGTCATCTGAAAAAGTCGGAACGGCAGCCGCATGGGTGGGCTCCCGAAGGCATCGCGCCCCCGCGCCTGGAATCGAAAAGGCCCGGCGACGGGGCGTCGCCGGGCCTTCGGAACGGGATCAAGCCGGGAGGCGGCCCTCCTGCAGGCCGTAATCGAGGAAGTGCTGGAGCGGATCGATGTCGGCGGCGACGACATCCGGGCTGCGGGCGAGATAGCCGTCCGTGTCGAAGCTGGGGCCGGGGTCGCGCCCCTCGCGCCAGCCGTATTCCTCGTAGTGGAGGAGCGGGTTGAGACCCGCCGCCGCCACGTCGGGATTGTGGCTGAGGTAGAACCCCGGATCGAACAGGGCATTCGGAGCCCGGCCCTCGTCCGCGCCGTAATCGAGGTAGTGGCGGAACGCGAAATCGGAGGCGAGGATCTTCACGTCCGGCGCTTGGGCCGCCGCCGCGACGTCGGGGTTCTGCGCGAGATAGAAGCCCGGATCGAAGGCGCCGATATGGCCGCGCGCCCCCTCCCCGTCCTGCACGCTGCGCCCCTCGCCACGTCCGAACGCGAGGTAGTGTTCGAGGGCGTTGGCGCCGGCCGCCGCCACGTCCGGGTTCAGGGCGAGATAGGCGTCGCCCGAGAAGTTCGGGCTCGCGTTGCGCCCCTCGTGTTCGCCGTAGCGGACGTAGTGCTCCAGGGGATCGAGACCCGCCGCCGCCACATCCGGATTCACGCCGAGGTAGGATCCCGTCGAGAAGTAGGCGTTCGGGTCGCGGCCCTCGTGCCAGCCGTAGGTGGCGTAGTGGGTGTCGGCATCCATCCCGGCCTGCCAGACATCGAGGTTGTGCGACAGGTACCAGGCATCGTCGACCACGCCGTGCCCGTCGTTCTGCTGGATCGTGCCGTCGGTGAAGCGGAGCGTCCCGATCCCGTTGAGGTCGTGATGCTGGCCGTCCGGCCCCGTCAGGACGAGGGTTTCGCCCATGACGTCCACCCGGGCCTCGGTGAACGCGAAGCCGAAGGATTTTTCCGCGACGGGCGCCGCGCCGGCGAGCGACACCGTCAGCGCCCCCAAGTCGGTGAGGCCCTTCCCGTCCGCCACCGTATAGGTGAACACCTCGTGGTACTCGCCGCCCGAGCCGAAGTTGGTCGACCCGATGGCCTGGTAGCTGTAGCTCCCGTTCGCCGCGATGTGCAGGGTGCCGTGTTCGCCCAGGATCGTGGTGGTGCCCGTCACCGCCACCGCCACGGTGACGCCGCTCGCGAAACGCACGGCCGTCACGTGGAGGGTGTCGCCCGGATTGGGATCGCTGTCGTTGGTGAGCACGTTGCCGCTCACCGCCGGGGCATGGTTCACCGCCGCGATGGCGTCGGCGACGGCGTTGGGGGCGCGGTTGTCGTCGGTGTTGTTGCCGCCGCCGATGCCCCCCGGACCATCGTCCCGGGCATCGATGGAGAGGGCGAAGGCGGCCGAGGCCGGGCCGCGGTTGCCCGCCGCATCCGTCGCGCTGGCGACGAACGCGTAGGTGCCTTCCGCGAGCGTGGGCAGTTCGAGGCTCCAGCGTCCGTCCGCGTCGGTGAGCGCCGTGGCCGTCCGGGGGCCGCTTGCCGTCTCGTACGCGATGGCGACGGTGCTGCCCGCCTCCGCCGTGCCGAACAGGGTCGGAGTCGTGTCGGCCGTGGCGGCGTTGCCGACCTGACCGGTATCCTCGGCAAAGCCCGCCACCACGGGAGCCCCGGGTGCGACGGTGTCGAGGGTCATCCGGAACGGTTGCCCCGCCTGCAGGACGTTGCCCGCCGCGTCGCGGCCTGACGCGACCACGTCGTAGCTGCCGTCGGCGAGGGTCGGCAGGTCCGCCGCCCAGGTGCCGTCGCCGCCCACCGCGGCCGCCACGCTGTGAGGGCCGGTGGCGTCGGTATAGGTCACCGTCACGGTGGCGCCGGGGGTGCCGGTGCCCGTCACCGTCGGCGACGCATCGCTGGTGATGCCGTCGCCCGGACCGCCGGTGTCGGGCTGAAGGCCGGTGACCACGGGCGCGACCACCGAGGGCGTGGTCGGGTCCGGATTATTGGGGCCGCCCTGCCCGATGGTGAGGCCGTTGCCGGAGCCCGCGGCGGTGTTGCCGGCGGCATCCGAGATCGTGAACGACGAGGTCACGGAGCCCGTGAGGCTCGAGAGGTCGGTCTGGTAGGCGCCGTCCGCCCCGGCGGTGGCCCGTACCGTGTGGGATCCGTCCGTGAAGGTCACCAGGGCGGTGGAGCCGGGATCGAGGCCCGCCACCGTGAAGGTCACGGCCGCCGCCTGTGCCGGGGTGAGCGTCGTGCCGGCCGGGTTCGCCAGCGTGACGGAGACGAGGGGCACGGCGTCCGCCACGGTGTCGATGGTGAGCGGCAGGGCGGCGGAGATCCCGGCGGGGAGGCCGAGGGCGGTCACCGCCGAGGCCCGGAAGCTGTAATCGCCGTCCGCCAGGGCCGGGATGGCGACGCTCCACTGCCCGTTGGCATCGACCGTGGCGGAGACGAACTTCGGTGTGCCGGCCTCGACATACGTCACCGTCACGGTTGCATTCGCTTCAGCCGTGCCCGTGAGGGTCGGCGTCCGGTCGGCCGTGATTCCGTCGCCGGGGATGCCGGTGTCGTCGCCGTAGCCGGTGATCGAGGTCGGCGCCGGTTGCGGCCCCGCGCCGATGGCGACCGACCGGGGTGCCGAGAGCAGGGTCGCGGCGTTGCCGGCCGCGTCCGCGATGTCGGAGACGGGCGAGAGGCCGAGCGACAGGGTTCCGGTTCCGGCGATGTCCGCCACCGTGACGGTATAGCTGCCGCCGCTGCCCGCCACCGCCTTGATCCGTCCCGTGGCGGTTCCGGTCGCCGAGAGCAGGAAATCCTCCGCCGTCACGTTGAGGACCGCCTCGGGGAAGCTCACCGCGTAGCTGAAGCTCGCGGCACCGGTCTCGGCCGGCGTCGAGGGCAAGGCCGTGCCCGCCGGGGCGACGGTGTCGACGGTGATCGCCGTGCCGTCGCGGGTCGCTGTGTTGCCGGCCGGGTCGCGGATCGCCAGCGTCGAGGTCACGGGGCCGGAGAAGCCCGAGAGGTCGACCGTGTTGGCGCCGTTGCCGACATCCATGACGGTGAGGCCGTGGCGCGCGTCGCGGAAGGTCACCGTGCCCATGGCGTCGGCGTCGAGGCCGGCCACCACGAAGGTCACGGTGCCGGCCTCGGCGGCGTTGATCTGTCCGTCTCCGGCGGGATCGACGTCGAGGGTCGCGGGCGCGCCCCCATCCGCGATGGTGTCGACGACGAGGGGGAGCGGCGCCGAGAGACCGATGGGCGTGCCGGTCGCATCCGCGAGCCCAGCCACGAAGGCATGGGGACCGTCCGCGAGGTTCGGTACCGCAACGCTCCAGGTTCCGTTCGCCAGCACCGTGGTGGTCACGGGTTGCGCCCCCGGAACCTCGGTGTCGAGGATCGTGATGGTCCCGCCCGGCAGGCCGAGGCCCGACAGGATCGGTGCGGTATCGGAGGTGATCCCGTCCCCCTGCACACCCGTATCCGTGGTGTAGCCGGTGATGACGGGCTGGACCGGCGTCGCGCCGACGACCAGGCGGGTGTCCGACGTCAGGGTCGCGAGGTTGCCGGCGAGATCGGCGATGTCGGACCCGGCGGCGAGGCCGAGGCCGAGGGTGCCGCTCCCCTGGATCCCCGCAACCGTCACCACGTAGGCGCCGCCGCTTCCCGTCACGGCCGTGATCTGGCCGGTGATTCCGGCCGATGCCGTCAGGGCGAAATCGTCCACCGAGACGTTGGCGACGGCCTCCGGGAAGCTGACCGCGAAGGTGAAGCCGGCGACGGCGGCCCCGCCCGCGAGGTCGGCCACGGCCGTGCCGGCCGGGGCCGTGGCGTCCACCGTCAGTCCCGCCGGCAGGGCGAGGTTCGCCGTGACGACGTTGGCGGCGATGTCCGAGAGGATCGCCTGGGCGGTCACGGCACCGCTGAGGGACGACAGGTCGGCGGTGTAGATCCCGTTGGCGCCGACGGCCACGGGCACCGTATGGGTGCCGTCCGTGAACACGATGGTGCCCGACGAGCCGGTGTCGAGGCCCGTGAGTTCGAAGCTCACGGCCCCGGCCTCGGCCGCGCTGAGGCGGGTGTCGGCGGAGGCGAATTGCACCGCCACCAGGGGCACCGCGTCGGCGGTGGTGTCGATGGTGAGGCTGAACGGGGCCGAAGCCGGGCTCGGCAGGCCGCTCAACCCCGTGGCCGAGGCCGTGACCGTGTAGGCTCCGTCCGCGAGGGCCGGAACCGCCAGGGTCCAGGCGCCGACGGTGTCGGCCGATGTCTGGAAGGTCAGGGGGCCGGTCGGGCCGGTCAGCACGACGGCGATCGCGGCGCCCGCCTCCGCCGTGCCCGAGAGGGTCGGGGTGGTGTCGCGGGTGATGCCGTCGCCGGCGATCCCGGTGTCGTCCGTAGCGGCGCCGATGCTCGGGAGCGCCGTGACGGCGGTGGCCAGGCGCACGGCGTTGCCCGCCACCGTGGCGGTGTTGCCGGCGAGGTCGGTGAGGACGAGGCTGGTGGCGACCACGCCGTCAAACCCCGACAGATCGACCATGAAGGTGCCGTCGGCGGCGACCGGCACGTCCTTCACGAGGCCCGCCAGGGTGAAGCGCGCGATGGCGGCGCTGCCGGCGTCGAGGCCCGCCACCGTGTAGGAGACCATGGTGGCCTCGGCGGCATCGACGACGTTGTCGGCCGTTCCCGCCACCGCGAGACTGACGGGCACGCCCGAATCCGCGATGGTGTCGATGACGAGGGCGCGGCTCGGCGTCATCCCGAGCAGGGTGTTCGACGCATCCGTGAGGGTCGCGGTGAGGCCGTAGGTGTCGTCGGCGAGGGTCGGAAGCTGCACCGACCAGGTGCCGTTCCCGGCGACCTGGGTGGAGACGCTCACGGATCCGCCGCCGGAGGCCGTGGCCGTGACCGTGATGGTGCCGCCCGGCAGGGCCGTGCCACTGACGGCGGGCGTCGCATCTCCGGTCACGAAGTCGCCGGGGACGTTGGTGTCCTCGGTGATGCCCGTGATGACCGGAAGGTCGGCGGGTTGGATCACCGGCGGCACGTTGACGAGGTGCAGCCCGGCCTGGGCCAGGACGGCTGGATTTCCGACGGCGTCGGTGATGTCGGAGCCGCCCGCGAGGCCGAGCCCGAGGGAGCCCGTGCCGGAGATGTTCGCGACCGTGACGCTGTAGCCGCCCGCGACGGGCAGCGCCGAGAGGATGCTCCCCGTCGCCGTGCCGCCGGTGGTGAGGGCGAAATCGTCGGTGGTGAGGTTCGTCACCGCCTCCGGGAAGGTGACCGTGAAGGTCACGCTCGTGGCCCCCGGCAGGGCCGCCGGATCGGCCACGATGGTGGCGGCCGGCGCCACGGCGTCGACGGCGAAGCTGCCGACCGCGACGGTCGCGCGGTTTCCGACGAGATCGACCACCGCGACGCTCGCCGTCACGGTTTCGCCGAGGGCGGAGAGGTCGGCGGGTGCCAGGGGGCCGTTGGCGAGGGGGAGGGTCACGGATCCCGCCGAGCCCGTGAAGGTGATGGTCGCGGTGGCGTCCGCATCGATGCCCGAGACGGTGCCGGTGACGGCGGCCACCTCCGCGGCGTTGAGGGCGCGGTCCGCCGGCAGGTCGAGGGCGACCGCGATGGGGGCGTCGCGATCGACGGCGAGATCGACGGTCACGGCGAGGCCCGGCGACGGGCCGCTGACGTTGCCGGCGGCATCCTGGGCCGTGGCCGTGAGGGTCACGGTGCCATCGGCGAGGGGGGTCGCCACCGGGATGCGCCAGGTGCCGGTCGCGTCGACTTCGGCGGAGAGCAGCTGCCCGCCCAGCCCCACCGTGACGGTGGAGCCGATCTCACCCGTGCCGACGAGAACCGGGGTGGTGTCGTTCGTGGCCGTCACCGGAACCACGCCGGAGCCGGCAAAGCCGAGGATCGCCGGGATGGCGGGCGCCACGGTGTCGAAGGTCGCCCCCGGCCCGCCGAGGGTCACCGTTGCGCCGACCGGCGGAACGTAGGTGAGGGCCGAGGTCACGGCGCCGTCGAGCCCAGAGAGGTCGAGGCTTCCGCCGGTCCCGCTGAGAAGCGCCGGGACGGCGGTCCCGTCGGCATCCGTGAAGATCACCGACAGGGCGGCCCCCGCCGGCAGGCCCGTGAGGCTGTAGGTCACGGCCCCCGCCTCGGCCTGGTTGACGAGGCCGTCGCCGAAATCCACCGCGAGGGTGAACGGCAGCCCCGTCGCGGTCTCGACGGTCACGACTTTCGGGGCGCCGGGCAGGCTGACGTTGCCGGCGAGATCCGCCGCCGTCGCCGTGAAGGTGTAGGCGCCGTTCGCGAGGGCCGCCGGCACCGTCGCCGTCCAGGTGCCCGAGGCATCGACCACGGCCGAAAGGGTGCCCGTCGCGGCGCCGGGGCCCTGGTAGGTCACCGTGACGGTGCTGCCTACCTCCGTCGTACCCGTGAGGGTCGGAGTCGTGTCGTCCGTGAGGAAGCCGCCCGGAATGCCGGCGTCGCTGACGAGGCCGGTGATGACCGGCCGCAGGGGCGCGACGAGATCGATGGCGACGGGCGCGGCCGGGCTGAGGGTCGCGAGGTTGCCGGCGGCGTCGGCGATGTCGGCGGTGGCCGCGAGCGCGAGGCTGAGGGTGCCGGCGCCCGAGAGATTGCCGACCACCACGGTGGTGCCGCCGCCGGCATTCGCCGTGGCCGAGACCACGGTGCCCAACGCCGAGCCGGTGCCCACGACCCGGAAATCGCTCAGGTCGAGGCCGGTCACGGCCTCCGGGAAGGTGACGTCGAAGGCGAGGGTCGCCGGGGCGGGGGCGGCCAGGGGGGTGACGAGACCGATGGGGGCGACGAGGTCGATCGCCAGGGCCGGGCCGGGCTGGGTGATGAGGTTGCCGGCCGTATCCGAGAGCCGGATCGTCGAGGTCACGGCGCCGTCGAGGCCGCTGAGGTCGAGGGCGGTGGCGCCGTTCGCCCCGATGGTGGCGGTGGCGACGTGGCCGGCAGCATCCGTGAAGGTCACGAGGGCGGTGGTTCCGGCGTCGAGGCCGGCGGCCACCAGGGGGACACTCGCGACGCCGGCAAGGCCGATGGGCTGGCCGCCGCCCGCCGTGAGGGTGAAGGGCAGGCCCCCATCGGCGGTGAGGTCGACGGTGAGCCCGGCAACGGCCGGGACGGCGACGTTGCCGGCGGCATCCGCTGCGGTCACCGTCACGGCGTAGGTGCCCTCTCCGAGGGCGGCGCCCGCGAGCGGCAGGGCGAAGGTGCCGTTGGCGACGGGCGCCGCCTGCGTCAGGACCGGCGTGCCGGTGGCGTCCGTGAGGGTCACGGTGACGCTGGCGCCGGGTTCGAGGCCCGTGGCGGTGCCGGTGACCACCAACCCGGCGGCGAGTTCGGCCCCGGAGAGCACGCCGTCCCCGGCGAGGGGCTGCAGGGTGAGGACCGGGGCCGTGCGGTCGAGGGTCAGGGTCGGGCCGACGGTGACGCCGAGGCCCGCGAGGGCGTTGCCAGCCGCATCCGTGATGCCGGCGGGATCGAGCGTGAGCCCGAGGGTACCCTCGGCCGTTCCGGCCGGCACCGTGACCGCATAGGTGCGTCCGCCATCCGTGGTCGCGAGGGTCGGGACGAGGCCGGCCGCTGCCGTGCCCGTGAGGGTGAGGTTCGCCGCCGTCAGGCCGGCGACGGGTTCGGAGAAGGTCACGGTGAAGTCGATGATCGTATCCCGCGTCACCGCCGCGTCCGGGGTGGTGATGGCGACGAGGCTCGGCGCCACGAGATCGACGGTCACGGCCTGTGCCACCGCCGCTGAGGCCGCCCCGTCCGTGCGCTGGACCAGCACCGCCACGTCGCCCGAAGCCTGGAGGACCGGGATCGTGCCCAAGAAGGTGGTGACGCCGTTGGCGGTGACGACGGCCGCGCCGGTGAGCGGCGTCACCACGCCGCCGACCCGCACCGCGAGGGTCTCGCCGGTGCCGAGGGGACCCGCGAGGGTGCCGGTGACCGGCAGGGTGCCGGCGGCGGCCTCCGACAGGTTGACGACGTTGTCGCCCGCCACCTGCACGGCCGTGACCACCTGGACCGGACCCGGTGCCACGAGGTCGTAGGCGGTCCCCAGCAGCCCGGCCACGGGAATGCCGGTGCCGACCTGAAGCAGCCCGGTGGTGCCGCTGGCGAGGGCGAGATCCTGGCGCCCGTCGCCGTTGACGTCGAGGAGGGCGAGGGCCGCGAGGCCCGCCTGGGTCTCGAGGGTGACGGGGGCGGAGAAGCCGCCGGCGCCGTTGCCGTAGACCACCCGCACGGTGCCATCGGTGCCGGCGTAGAGGATGTCGGCGTTGCCGTCGCCGTTGGTGTCGCCGATGCGGATCTCCGTGGCGGCGGCACCTGCTTGAAGCGTCGCTTGCGTGGCGGCGCCGCCGGCCGTGGTGCCCCGGATCTCGAGGGTGCCGCCGGTGCCGGACGAGACGATCTCGGCGCGGCCGTCGCCGTTGAGGTCGCCTGCCGCGAGTCCGCCGGCGCTGGCGCCGACCGTGAGGGTGGAGCGCACGAAGGTGCCGTTGGCGGCCTGGGTCAGGACCGCGAGGGACGTACCGCCATCGGCGAGCGCGGCGAGGTCGATGCGGCCGTCGCCGTTGAAGTCGCCGGACACGAAGGCGTCGGGCCGCACGCCGAAGCCCTGGGCGGCGCCGGCCGAGAAGGTGCCGCTGCCGTTGTTGTTGAGCACGGTGGCCGTGCCGGCCGCGAGGGTCTTGACCACGATGTCGCCGTAGCCGTCGCCGTTCACGTCGGCCACGAGGGCGCCGTCCGCCCCCGTGGTGGTGCGGGTGGTCACCGAGAAGGTGCCGTCCGCCGCCTGCTTCAGGATCTGGACGCGGCCGTTGCCGGCGGTGACGATGTCGACGAGGCCGTCGCCGGTGACGTCGCCCGTCGCGATGCTGGTCTGGCCGGCGGCGACGGCCACGGTCTGGGTCGCCCCGAGGGCACCGGTGCCGGTGCCGCGCGTCACCACGACGGTGTCGCCCACGAGGAAGGCGGCGTCTGCGAGGCCGTCGGCGTTGAAATCGGCCGTGGCGGTCTCGCGGGCCGGCCCGATGGTGACGGGGGCGAGCTGGGCGAAGTCGGCGCCGCGCAGGCCGTTGCCGGCCAGGTCGGTGACGCCCGACAGGTTGGCGGGGTTGAGGGCGAGGCCGAGGGTGCCGGCGCGCTGATCGACGCTGACGCCGTCGAGGCCCAGCCCGATGCTGACGATGTAGGTGTTGGGCTTCGTCAGCGAGGGCAGCAGGGTGACGAGGTGGAGGCCCGGCAGGGTGCCGGTCGCCTGGAACAGATCGGCCGTGAGGCCGAGCACCGGTTCGGAGAACGTCACCTCGTAGCGCAGCACGCCGAGGAGATCGAGGAGCGCCAGGGGGCCGGGCAGGTCGAGCTGGTTCACCGCCACGATGGTCGGACCGGTGTTGTCGATCCGGACGGTGAGCGGCAGGGAGGTGGCGGTTCCGAGGATGGGCGTGGTCTGCGTCGCCCGGATGTTGTGTGTGCCCTCCGGCAGGGTGACGCGAACCGAGCCGAGCAGGGAATTGGGGACCGTGGCGAGGATCTCGCCCGCCCCCGGCACCCCGTTGCCGTCCCGGTCGTCGAAGATCGTCACCGGACCGCCGAGGACGTTCAACCCGACGATGTTGATATCGACGCCGTTGCGCCGGGTCAGCCCGTCGAGGGGCAGACCCGTGTCGCTCGTCGGCGAGAGCGTGAGGACGAGGGGGGCGAGCGTACCGGCCATCTGCGTTTCCCGTCTCTACGGCCAAGCCTCCGCGTTCGACGCGGACGGGGTCTCCGCGCGCCGGTCGGCTTGCCAGGATGAACTCGAAGGGATCGTCGGCGGGCCAGAACGGCTCTGGCCCGGTTGCATATATCAACCTACAGAAGAACACCTTCGTCTCAAGGCGGATCCGCGTCGCAGGCGTTATTTTTCAGGCTCACGGGCGATTTCAGGCCAGCTTCCACGGATCATGGTAAGCAACGGGTAAATGCCGAGATACGGTCACGAAACAACGCTGAATTCTACGCTTTCGAACCCCGGTCGGTGACGTATTCTTAAGACTCGCTCCAGCGTGATGGCCCATGCGGATGATGCTCTCGGCGAAATAGCGCATCGTTTTCGCATCGCTGTCGCGAATTTTAGGCGAAATTTATCGCCTTTGAGTCCCAGTTATCCAATCTGGAGGCGAGCCTGCATGCGAGCGGATCAAAAATCGGAACTCGAGACGGCCCTCGCGCGGTGCCGGCGGGCCTTCCTCGGGGTCGCCGTCATGAGCGGCGTCGTGAACGTGCTGTACCTCACCGGCTCGTTCTTCATGCTGGAGGTCTACGACCGGGTGATCCCGGCGCGCTCCATCCCCACGCTCATCGGCCTCGGGGCCCTCGCCCTGGCGCTGTTCCTGTTTCAAGGCATCATCGAGATCATCCGGTCACGGGTGCTCGCCCGCATCGGCTGTTCCCTCGACGAGCGCGTCGCCCCGCGCGTCTTCGACGCCATGGTACGCTATCCCCTGAAGTCGCCCGCCGGGGGCGACGGGCTTCTGCCACTGCGGGATCTCGACCAGGTCCGGAACTTCCTCTCGGGTCTCGGACCGACGGCCTTCTTCGACCTGCCGTGGCTGCCCCTCTACTTGGGCGTCTGCTTCCTGTTCCATCCGCTCATCGGCCTCGCGGCCCTCGTCGGCGCCGTGATCCTCGCCGCGCTGACCCTGCTGACGGACCGCCTGACCCGGCGGCCCCAGCGCGAGGCGACGCGGCACGGGGCGCGCCGCAACGAACTGTCGGATGCGGGCCGCCACAATGCCGAGGTGCTGCACGCCATGGGCATGCAGGCGAATCTCGCCCGGGTCTGGGGCGAGGAGAGCCGGGCCTATCTCGCCCGACAGCGCCGGGTCGCCGACATCGCCGGAGGGTTCGGCGCCGTCTCGAAGGTGTTTCGCATGATTCTGCAATCCGGGGTCCTGGCCCTGGGCGCCTGTCTGGTGATCCAGGGGCAGGCCACGGGCGGCATCATCATCGCCTCGTCGATCCTCGTCTCGCGGGCCCTCGCCCCGGCGGAACTCGCCATCGCCCATTGGAAGGGGTTCGTCGCCGCCCAGCAGGGCTGGGTGCGGCTCAACGAGATCCTGGCCCGGTTCCCGGCCGAGGCGGACGCCCTCGCGCTGCCCCCGCCCCGCGGGGCCCTGATCGTCGAGCAGGCGTCCCTCGTGCCCCCCGGAACCCAGCGCGTGGTGGTGTCCGACATGACCTTCGGGCTGAAGGCCGGACAGGGCGTCGGCATCATCGGGCCGAGCGCCTCGGGCAAGTCGAGCCTCGCCCGCGCCCTCGTCGGCGTCTGGACCCCGGCACGCGGCGCGGTCCGCCTCGACGGGGCCACCCTCGACCAATGGTCGGCGGACGCCCTCGGCCAGCACATCGGCTACCTGCCCCAGGAGGCGGATCTGTTCGCCGGCACCATCGCGGCGAACATCGCCCGGCTGTCCCCCACCCCGGATGCGGAGGCGGTGATCGCCGCCGCCCGGGCGGCCGACGTCCACGACCTCATCCTGCGGATGCCGGACGGCTACGAGACCCCGATCGGACCCGGCGGCGCGAGTCTGTCGGCGGGCCAGCGCCAGCGGATCGGCCTCGCGCGGGCCCTCTACGGCAACCCGTTCCTCGTCGTCCTCGACGAGCCCAACGCGAATCTCGACGAGCCGGGCGAACTCGCCCTCACCCGGGCCATGCTCGGCGTCCGGGCGCGCGGCGGCATCGTCGTCTGCGTCGCCCACCGCCCGAGTGCCCTCGCCGCCGTCGATCTCCTCCTCGTCCTCGACGAGGGCCGGGCCCGGGCCTTCGGACCGAAGGACGAGATCCTGAAGCAGATGATGCGCCCCACCGCCGTGCCGACCCCGGCGGCGGACGCCCCGAGCCCGCACAGGACGAAACCGAAACCCCCCAGCCTGAAGGCCCGCGCATGAAGACCGCCCCGATCTCCGCTTCCGCCCGGCCGTTCGATCCGGATCGGTCCATCGGCGTCCACCTGTTCGGCGTCTCCGCCGTCATCGCGGTCCTCGTCTTCGGCCTCGGCGGCTGGGCCACCTTCACGCCGATCCACGGGGCCGTGATGGCATCGGGCCAACTCGTCGTGGAGAGCGACGTGAAGAAGGTGCAGCATCCCACGGGCGGCGTCGTCGGTGCCATCCGGGTCCGCGACGGGTCGCGCGTCGCCGCCGGTGACATCCTCATCACCCTCGACGAGACCCAGATCCGCGCCAACCTCGACATCGTCCTCAAGGCCATGGACGAGCTGAGCGCCCGGCGGGCTCGGAACGAGGCCGAGCGCGACGGCGCCGCTGCCATCGCGTTCCCCGCCGACTTGACCGCCCGGGCCAAGACCGATCCGGTGGTCGCGAATCTCCTCGACGGCGAGACGCGCCTGTTCGCCACGCGCCGCTCCGGGCGGGAGGGGCAGAAGGCGCAGCTCGCCCAGCGCGTCCTGCAGATCCGCGAGGAGATCGCCGGGCTCACGGAGCAGGCGGCGGCCAAGGCGCGGGAGATCACCCTCATCGGCGAGGAACTGACGGGCGTTCGCGAGCTGTGGGCGAAGAACCTCGTCGCCGTCTCGCGGGTCACGGCCCTCGAGCGCGACGCCGCCCGGCTCCAGGGCGAGCGCGGGCAGCTCGTCGCCGCGCAGGCCCAGGCGCGCGGCAAGATCACCGAGACCGAGCTGCAGATCCTTCAGATCGATCAGGATATGCGCGGCGAAGTCGGCAAGGAACTCGCCGATATCCGGGGCCGCTGGTCGGAACTCGGCGAGAAGCGCGTCGCCGCCCTCGATCAGCTCAAGCGCACGGACCTGCGGGCGCCGCAGGACGGCGTGGTTCACCAAATGACCGTGCATACAATCGGCGGCCTCGTGGTTCCGAGCGAACCCGCCATGCTCATCGTGCCCGATGCCGACACCCTCGCGGTGGAGGTGCGGATCCAGCCCCAGGAGATCGACAACGTCCACATCGATCAGGAGGCGGTGCTGCGGTTTCCCGCCTTCAACCAGCGGACGACGCCGGAGATCGAGGGAAGCGTCACCCGGATCTCGGCCGATGTCAGCCAGGACGTGAAGACGGGTTTGAGTTACTACACCGCTCGCATCCGCGTGCCCGAGGAGCAGCGGGACCGCCTGGGCAAGGTACGCCTGGTGCCGGGAATGCCGGTTGAGGCCTATATCCAGACCGGCGAGCGCTCGGTTCTCTCGTACCTCGTCAAGCCCCTCGCCGATCAGATCGCCAAGGCTTGGCGCGAACGCTGAAAGGTTTGGCGCGAACGGAAGGTCTTTGCCCGAGCGCCATCGGCGAACGCCTACTTGCCGGCCTCGATCTCGCAGATGACGCGGGCGAGCTCGGACAGGAGATAGCGCGCCCGAGGATCCCTGATCTTCTCGAAGGATTCGCGGAAGATCGTGTCCGCCGTCGTGGCGGCCGAGGTGGCCGGCGCCGTCCGATCCGGCGGGGCTCCCTCGGGCTTCGTCTCGTAGAAGTAGCTGATGTCCACGCCCATTGTCTGGGCGATCTGTTGCAGCTTGTCGGCCGCGATCCTGCTGCGGCCGCTCTCGTATTTCTGGACCTGCTGGAACGTCACGCCGAGGGCGGAACCGAGATTCGCCTGGCTGAGGCCGGCCGAACGTCGCAGGGACTTGATGCGGTGGCCGATATCGCCCGCCGTGGCGTCCTTGTTCGCGTCGGCCATCGTGTCTTGCCCGGTCTTGCTCTTGGTCTTCGACGTCACGGCTCGATTCCGCGTCAACGAGGTGCGTAGATCGCGTGCCCGTCTTGATCGTCCGGGATATCCCAGCCCACGCTGTATGCGAAACGAGGGCGATCGCCAATCCGATTCGTATCTCACATTAATTTGTTCGGTTCGAACAGTCTAGCGTTAAGCGTCTTTTTGCGTGTCGCCAACTGTATCGCCGCCCTTCTTTGTCTGGTCGCTCGTCGCGATCACTTGCAAGATGGTGAATCGAAGGTTGCCGCGGTCGTACGATGCCCGCCGGGTCTTCGTCGGGTCGGATCGTGGCCCGCGCCCGGTAACGGACCGTCAACCAAGATCAAAAATCAACTGAAAAGCGAATATTTCTTATCAAGCGCGGCGTTATCCCAGATCGACGCCAATCGGGACGTCGGTTCGCATCCAGGCTGCAGGTCGGTTGCGGAGGCGAGAGGACAGGAACCGGGTTTCCATGGCTCATCCCATCCGCGAGCGTTCCAGTCGGGAAAAGGACAGGCTGGAGGCGCTGCGGCGGCTCCGCATCCTCGGTTCCTTGCCCGAGCCGCACCTCGATGCCGTCTGTCGCCTCGCCGCAGACCTGTTCGACGTCCCCATGGCCCTCGTGCTCCTCGTCGACGACGCGCGGGTCTGGTTCAAGGCCCGCTGGGGGATCGAGGAGGACGGCATCGACCGGGACGGAGCGTTCTGCGATCTCACGATCCAGGGCGAGGCCGGCACGGCGCTGGTCATTCCCGACCTCAGGGACGATCCACGCTCGGCGACGAGTCCCCTCGTCCTCGGGCCACCGCACGCGCGCTTCTACGCCGGCATCCCCCTGGCTCTCGAATCCGGTCTGAACCTCGGCACCTTCTGCATCATGGACCGGGTGCCAAGACGCGACTTCACGGACACGCGCCGGCGCCAGCTTCAGGATCTCGGCCTCGTCGTCCAGGCGCATCTGCGCCTCCACGAGGCCCGCATCGCCGTCGAGGCGGACGCGGCCCGCCGCCGGGTGGCCGAAGGGGCCCTGCGCGCGAGCGAGCAACGCTTCCGTCTCCTCGCCGAGACCACCACCGACGTGATCATCTGGTCGGACCTCAGCACCACCCGTCTCTACGTCTCGCCCTCCATCCGGACCGTGCTCGGCTACGAGCCCGGTGAACTCGTCGGCACCAGACCCCTCGACTTCGTGCATCCCGACGACGTCGAGGCCTTCGCCCGCGTCCTCGGCGATCTCACGAGCGGCCGGGTCGATCACGCCTCCACCTGCCAGCGCTACCGCCGCAAGGACGGAACCTGGGTGTTCATGGACGTGTGCCAGAGCCTCGCGCGCGATCCGACGACGGGAGCGCCGGCCGGATTCGTCACCTCCCTGCGCGACATCACCGCCCGCAAGGCCGACGAGCGCCGCATCGCGCATCTCGCCCTCCACGATCCCCTCACGGATCTGCCCAACCGCACGCTGTTCTGGGAGCGCCTCGCCGCGGAGATCCGCGCCGCAGGCGAGACCGGCACCCGCGTCGCGGTGCTCACCTGCGACCTCGACCGGTTCAAGCAGGTCAACGACAGCCTCGGCCATCCGGCGGGCGACCACCTGCTTCAGGTCGTCGCCGCCCGCCTGCGCGCCGTCGTGCGCGAGACCGACACGGTGGCGCGCCTCGGCGGAGACGAATTCGCCGTGATCCTCGGGCGGATCGACGATGCGGAGGCCGCCGCCTGCCTTGCCCGCCGGCTGATCGAGGCGATCAACCGGCCCATCGCTTTCCAAGGTCATCGCATGAGGGTCGGGGCGAGCGTCGGCATCGCCATCGAGACGGGCGCCGCCCTCGATGCCCTCGCCCTCGTCAAGCGATCGGACGCGGCCCTGTACCGGGCCAAGGCCGCCGGTCGGAACACCTATCGCATCGGCGATGCGGCGGCCGATGCCGAGGCGGAGCCGAGCGGTCTGCTCAAGGCCGAGATGCGGGGCGCGATGAAGCGCGGGGATTTCGTGCTCAACTATCAGCCGATCATCGACCTCGCGACGGGCGGCATCGCCGGGTTCGAGGCCCTCATCCGGTGGCGGCATCCGCGCAAGGGCGATCTCGCGCCGAGCGCGTTCATTCCCCTGGCGGAGGAAAGCGGGCTGATCATTCCCCTGGGCGCCTGGGTGCTGAAGGAGGCCTGCCGCGAGGCCGCCGCCTGGCCCGAGCGCCTCAAGATCGCCGTCAACGTCTCGGCGATCCAGTTCCAGCAGATCAGCATGGAGGAGACGGTGCTGCACGCCCTCGCCGCGTCGGGGCTGGCCGCGCACCGCCTCGAACTCGAGATCACCGAGACGATGCTGATGCAGAAGACCGATGCGGTCTGCCGCACCATGGAGCGCCTGCGCCGCCTCGGCGTCCGCATCGCCCTCGACGATTTCGGCACCGGCTATTCGAGCCTGAGCTATCTCCACCAGTTCAGCTTCGACACCATCAAGATCGACCGCTCCTTCGTCGCCGGGATGGCCAACCCGAAGACCGTCGCCATCACCCGCGCCATCGTCGCGCTCGGCACGAGCTTCGGCGCCCGGATCACCGCCGAGGGCGTCGAGACCGAGGAGCACCTCGCCTTCGTGCGCGCGGCCGGCTGCACCGACGTCCAGGGCTTCCTGTTCGATCGGCCCCTGCCGGCCGGGGACATCGCCCGGCTGATCGAGAGCGGGCGACTGCGGCTCGCCGCCTGAACGACGCCCGCGCGGGCGTCAGCTCTCCTTGAAGCCGTATTCCGGCACGCCGTCCTCGTTGTCGTAATACTTGTACGGCAGGAACTTGCCCGAGAGGTTCATCTTCACCCGGTCGCCCTTGTTGTTCGGCTCGCGTTCCATGGTCATGTTGAAATCGATCGCCGACATGATGCCGTCGCCGAAATCCTCCTGGATGAGTTCCTTCCAGGTGGTGCCGTAGACCATCACCAGCTCGTAGAAGCGGTAGATGAGCGGATCCGTCGGCGGCATCTGCGGGATCGAGCCGCGATAGGGCGCCTCGTTGAGCATCCGCTCCTCGGCCTTGGAGAGGCCGAACAGGGCGGCGGCCTTGGCGGCCTGCGCTTTGGGCAGCTTCATCTGGCCCATGCAGGCGGCGGTGATGAGGATCGGCGAAAGGCCCCCGATCTCGGCCTGGATGTGCTTCCAGGTCCAGCCCTTCTCGCGCTTGATGTCGAGCAGCTTCTCGGTGAGGTCTTCACGCTTCATACGCGACTCCTGGGTGTCATGGCAGCGTCCCGCTCAGGAGCGGGACCGCATCCCGACGCCCCATTCAAGGCGCGTGCCAAGCGGACGCCGTCTCATCCGAACGCCGTTCGGTTCCTGCGGAATGGCGGCGTTCGGCTCCGCTCGGGCGCCGCGCGGGCTTGCCTTTTCGGCGTGCGTTTCGATGGAGCGGACGCTGCATCAGTGCGCGTCCGACACCCGCTTGACCTTCTGCTTGCGCTTGAAGGCCGTGATCGCCGACGCGCAGGCCGGGGACAACTTCTTCATGTTGCTCCGGAAGCAGCCTTCGACCCCGGGGCCGCCGGGGTCGTGGTCGCCGCAGAACTCGAAGTAGTCCCCCGTACAGGCTCGCTTGAGCACCTCCCGCATGGAGGTGGCTTGGGCCTGCGCGGCGATGGGCGCGAGCACGAGGCCGAGGGCGAGGAGCGTCGCGGCGGCGCGTGAGCGCGTGGTGTGGGGCATGGGAGTGTTGGGCATGGGGGTATGGGGCATGGCCTTCGCGATCTCCTTTGCGCGCCGATGGGGCGCAACCGCGCCGGGAAGATGACGGACCGGGGGGCAGGCCCCGGCTCCCCGCGCATCTCCCGAAACGCCATCGCGGACCGCATTCGCCCGTCCCCTCGGGGCGCGGCTGGGATCTGCCGTGTCGGGGACGTGAGCTGTGAATTTATCGCACACCACGGCGGCGCGGCAACGTGTGGGTGTGGCCGTTGCACCCCTTTGTCCTGCCGCGGCGTCCCGTTCCTGCGGACCGCCGGTGATCGCGGTGGACCCACATCCCGACCCGTCGCCGTCACGGGGCCGAGGAACAATCGATCCTCGGCATTGTCCTGCAAAGCGTTCGCGCGTCCCTTGCAGATTTCGATTTAGAATAGATCCAGAACATAATACTTGCGGCGGCGATTGCGGGCGGTCAGTTGAATAATGTGTTCCGTTTGGAAAGTAGAAATTTTCCAATCTGGAGGCAGAAACTATCACACATTAATTCGGGTGATCGATCTCGTGTTCAGCGTATCTCAATTTTCGCGTGTGCATTCCGTTTCTGGTCGCGGGCAACGCCTGGTTGTTCGGGCGTTGCTTTCCGGTGTCGCAACGTGTTGCTTGGCCGTCGCTCACGCTGCGGCTCAGGATTCGGCCCAGACCGTGACCCTCGACACCCTGTCGGTCGAAGGCGTCGGCCGTGGTCCGGGCCTCGCCGGAACCGAGCCGGGCGGCGCCCGTGGCGCGGTGCCGGGCTACGTCGCCACCCGCAGCGTCGTGGCGACGAAGACCGACACGCCGATCCTGGAGACGGCGCAATCGATCTCGGTCATCGGGCGCAAGCAGATCGAGGACGCCAACGCGCTCACCATCAACCAGGCCCTGCGCTACACGCCGGGCGTCACCACGGAGCAGCGCGGCGGCGCCGGCTCGACCCGCCTCGAACAGTTCCTCATCCGGGGCTTCACCGCTCCGGTCTTCCTCGACGGCATGGCGCTCATCGCAGGGCGCGACGCCAACGCCACCGTCGATCCCTACCGCCTCGAGCGCATCGACGTCATCAAGGGGCCGGCCTCGGTGCTCTACGGCCAGTCGGGGCCGGGCGGCATCGTCAACCTCGTCTCGAAGGTGCCGCGCTTCGTCGAGCACGGCGAGATCTTCGTGCAGGGCGGCGGCTTCAACGAAGTCCGGGGCGGCGTCGATGTCGGCGGCCCGATCCGCTCCGAGGTACCGGGGCTGGCCGACCAGTTCGCCTACCGCATCGTCGGGTTCGGCTGGAAGGGCGACGGCCCCGTCGATACGACGAAGGTCGAGCGCGTCCTCATCAACCCCAGCGTGACGTGGCGGCCCTCCGCCGACACCTCCCTGACGATCATCGGCAACTACCAGCGCGACCCGTTCTCGGGATTCTACGGCGGCTTCCCGGCGGTGGGCACGGTGTTCCCGCGCAACTTCGGCAGCGGCGTCATCGGTCGCCTGCCGGTGAACTTCTACGACGGCGACCGGGGCATCGAGCGCTCGGACCGGACCCAGGCCTCCATCGAGTACATCTTCGACCACCGGGTCAACGAGAACCTGAGCTTCCATTCCGCCGGCCGGTATCTCCGCACGCAAGGAGATTACCGCAGCGTCTACAGCGCCTTCAGCCCCCTCAACGGGCCGTTCGCCTCCGGGCCGCTGCTGCCCCGCGCCGTGACCGGGAGCCAGGTCGATGCCGAAGCCTACACGATGGACTCGAACGCCATCGCGACCTTCGACACCGGCCCCATCGCCCACACCTTCCTCCTCGGCGTCGATCACCGCAGCTTCAGCACCCGGACCCTCGGGGCCCCGTTCCCGGCGACCGCCAGCCTGAACGTCCTCGCCCCGGACTACGCCATGAACATCGCGTTCCCGGCCTTCAACACCGCGTCCCGCGTCGATGCCGAGCAGACCGGCGTGTATTTTCAGGATCAGGTGAAGCTCGACCGCCTCGTCCTGACCCTCGGCGGGCGCTACGACGTCGCCCGCCAGACCGGCCCGACCCGGAGCTTCAGCGGCGGAACCAGCACCCTCACCCGCCAGGACGCCCCGGCCGACGCCTTCACGGGCCGGGCAAGCCTGCTCTACCTGTTCGATTCGGGCGTGGCGCCGTACGTGTCCTACAGTCAGGCCTTCGAGCCCATCGTCGCCGGCCGGGTGTTCGACAGCGCCTTCGGCACCGTCGGGCGCGTGCCCGATCCGCAGTTGAGCGACCAGTACGAGGCGGGCATCAAGTACCAGCCCCCCGGCACCGACATCCTCATCACGGCCGCCGCCTTCGACATCCGGCAATCGAACCGCACCACCGCCGATCCGGCGCGCCAGGGCTTCGTGGTGCAGACCGGCCAGGTCGGCGTGCAGGGCGTCGAGTTCGAGGCGCGGGCCAACCTCGCCGAGGGCCTGACCCTCATCGGCGGCTTCTCGTTCCTCGACGCCCGCAACGTCCGCGACGACGGCCGGACCCTCAACGATCTGACGCAGCAGAACGTCGCCCTGCAGGGCCGCAGCCCGGTGCTGGTGCCGGACAAGACCGCCTCGCTCCTCGCCACCTACCGGTTCCTCGACGGGCCGATGCTCGGCCTCGAGATCGGCGGCGGCGTGCGCTACCTCGGCCCGTCCTGGGGCGACGCCGCCAACACCTTCAAGGTGCCGGACAGCGTCCTCGTCGATGCCACGGCCTCCTATGACCTGAAGTATCTCGACCCGTCGCTGCAGGGCTTCTCCATGCAGGTGAACGCCACCAACCTCCTCGACGAGACGTACGTCAGCGGCTGCAACGGCTACACGAGCTGCTATTACGGCCTGCCACGCACGGTCTACGCCACCCTGCGGTATCGTTGGTAAGGGACTGAGCCGGACATGAAGAACGGCTTTCGCCAATCCATGGCCTGGCTCCACACCTGGGCCGGCCTCGTCGTCGGCTGGGTGCTGCTGGCGGTGTTCGTCTCCGGCACCGCGAGCTACTACCGCGCCGACCTCTCACGCTGGATGCGGCCCGAACTGCAGGAGGTCCGGGCCGCCACCGATCCGGCATCCCTGGGGCGGGCCGCCGAGATCGGCGTCGCTCACCTCGCCGAACACGCGCCGGATGCGCGGGCCTGGTTCATCGGCCTGCCCCGGGACGAGAACCCGGTCCTCGACCTGTTCTGGCGCACGAAGCCCGGCTCGGCGCCGGGCCACGCCGTCATCGACCCCATGACGGGCGCGCCCGCCGGGGTCCGCGACACCAAGGGCGGCGATTTCCTCTACCGTTTCCATTTCGAACTGCACATGCAGCCCCTCTGGGGCCGCTGGGTCGTCGGCATCTGCGCCATGATCATGCTGGTGGCCCTGGTCTCGGGCATCGTCACCCACCGGCGGATCTTTTCGGACTTCTTCACCTTCCGCTGGGACAAGTCGGCCCAGCGCGGCTGGCTCGACGCCCACAACGTCACGGGTGTCCTCGCCCTGCCGTTCCACCTCATGATCACCTACACGGGTATCGTGACCCTCGCGCTCATGTACATGCCGTGGGGGGTCGGCACGGCCTATCGCGGCGATGCCCAAGCCTTCTACGCCGAGAGCGGGCAGATCACCGCACCGCGTCCCCCCGCCGGACGGAGCGGCACCCTCGCGCCCATCGGGCCGATGGTGGCGCAAGCCATGGCGATGGTGCCCGAGCCCCTGGAGCGCCTGACGGTCCTTAACCCGCGCGACGCCAACGCCACGGTGGTGGCGGTGTTCGAGGAGCCGCATGGCCTGTCGCACGCCCATCCGCAGGTCGCCTTCGACGGCACCACCGGGGCGGTGGTCGAGGTGCGGCAGGGCGGCCTGCAACCGGCGGCCACGACCTTCACCACGATGGTCGGCCTGCACGAGGCGCATTTCGCCGGCACGGCCCTGCGTGCCCTGTTCTTCCTCTGCGGCCTCATGGGCTGCGCCATGGTGGCGACGGGCCTGATACTGTGGTCGGTCGCCCGCCTGCCGAAGCCCGGCACGCGGTCGTTTCCGGGGCTGCGCCTCGTCCAGGCCCTCAACATCGGCACCGTCGCGGGGTTGCCCGCCGGAATCGCGGCCTACTTCCTCGCCAACCGCCTCCTGCCGGTCGATTGGACCGGTCGATCGGACGGGGAAATCCTCGCCTTCTTCGGTGTCTGGAGCCTCGCCGTGCTGGTCCCCCTGACGCGACCGCATCGCCGGGCCTGGATCGAAGCCATGACGGCGTCGGCGCTCCTGCTTCTCGCCGTGCCGCTGGCCGACATCGCGACGGTTCCGGTCCATCCGCTTCGGGGGGGAGGTGGCGACGCCCTCGTGTTCCTCGGCGTCGACGGCGTTCTCCTCGCCCTCGCGGCTCTGTTCGGCGTCTGCGCCAACAGGATCGCCCGCTACGAGGGGCCGCCCGCCAAGCGCCGGGCGGCCGTGGCCGAAGCCCCCCGCGCCGCGCCGGAGCGACACCCTGCCCTGACGTGATCCCGTCAGGCCACCTGCCGCCGGAGCGAGGCGTCCGGCCGGACCGCATCGACATGCGCCGCGAAGGCTTCGATGCGCGCCGGCCGACCCATGAGGTAGCCCTGCACGGCGTGGCACTGCTCGCCTTCGAGGAAATTCAACTCCGCTTCCGTCTCGACCCCCTCCGCCAGGACCGGCAGGCCGAGGCCGCGGCCGAGGCCGAGGACCGAACGAACGATGGCCGCCGCCTGGCTGTTCTGATCGACCGACTGGATGAACGAGCGGTCGATCTTGATCTTGTCGAAGGGATAGGACCGCAGGTTCGAGAGGGATGAATAACCCGTCCCGAAATCGTCCATGGCGAGGCGTACCCCCAGGGCCTTGAGATCCCGCAGGGTCGAGGCGGCGCGCTCGGGGTCGCGGATTAGGGCCGTTTCGGTGATCTCGATCTCGAGCCGTTCGGGGGGCAAGCCGGTTTCCCGCAGGACGTCGTCCACGCTTTGGATGAAGCGGGGCGCCAGGATCTGCACCGCCGACACGTTGACGGCGATGGAAAGCGGGTTCGCCCAGCCGGCCGCCTCGCGGCAGGCCTGCGACAGAACCCAGGCTCCGATGGGAAGGATCGCCCCGCATTCCTCCGCGACGGGAATGAACTCGGCCGGCGAGACGGCGCCGCGCCGAGGGTGTTGCCAGCGCAGCAGAACCTCGAACCCGATGATCTCCCCCGTCGCGACCTGATGCTGCGGCTGGTAGACCAGATACATCTCGCCATTGCTAACGGCCTGGCGCAGATCGTGCTCCATGAGCCGACGCTCGCGCACCAGGGCATCCATGCTGGCCTCGAAGTAGCGGTAGGTTCCGCGTCCTTCCGCCTTCGCCCGGTAGAGCGCGGTGTCGGCGTAGTTCAAGAGATGCATCGGATCGGTGGCATCGTCGGGGTAGAGGGCGATGCCGATGCTGGTGGCGACGGGCGGCAGGTCCACCATGCGCGCCGCCGCCAAGGCGTCCTGGATGCGTTTCGCCAGCTGCCCCGCGGCCGCCGGATGCTCGCACCGGGTGAGGATCGCGAATTCGTCGCCCCCGAGGCGGGCCATGAGCTGCGTCTCGTCGAGGAGGTTCGAGACCACCTCGCCGACCCGCTGCAGCACGGAATCGCCTGCCGCATGTCCGTACAGATCATTGACCTCCTTGAAGCCGTCGAGGTCGATGGTGAGGATCCCGAACCGGCGCCCGCCCGCTTCGGCATAGCGCAGTTCCTGATCGAGCCGCCGCGCGAACGTCGTACGGTTAGCGAGTCCCGTGAGGGCATCGTGATGGGCGAGGAAGCGGATCTCGTTCTCGGCCATGCGCCGGGCGCGCAGGTCGCGCACCGCCACGGCGTAATGCGGCTCGCGGCCGTAGGCCACCGGCCGGATCACGACCTCGACCGGGATCGAGAGGCCGATCGCCAGCGGCAGCTCGGTTTCGTAGATCTGCGCCCCCGCGATGGGCTCGGCCTGCGTCGAGAGACGGCGGGCGGCTTCGGGCAGGAAATCCCGCAGCGGCAGACCGATCAACTCGGAGGCGTCCCGCTCGACGATGGCGCCGAAACTGTCGTTCGCGCTGACGATCCGGTCGCCGCAGCAGATGAGGAGCCCATCCACGGAAGCGTTGGCGAAGCTCTGCAGACGCATCCGCTCGCGATCGCGCTGAATGTAGCGCCGTTCCCTGATGTCGAGGGCCAGGGCCGTGCAGGCGAGGAGCAGGATGGTCACGCTCGCGAAGGCGATACTGCCGGCAAGCCAGTGGGACGGCACGGCACCGTCCGACACCACGAACCCGGGTTCGGGCATGATCGTGACGGCGCCCATGCCGACGAAGTGATGGGCACAGATCGCGAGGAGGAGGACGAGGGCGCCCGCCATCCGGCGGTGGAGGCCCGGCCCCGACAGGGCGCAGTGGAGGCCGATGCCCGACATCACGACGGCGATCACCAGGGACGCCGCGACGAGCGCCCAGTTCCAGACGAACTGCCCCGGGACCTGATAGGCCGCCATGCCGGTGTAATGCATGGCCACGATCCCCAAGCCGAGGATCACTCCTCCGGCGAAGGGCGCCCGTGGCGTCGACGATGCGAGGGCGGTGGCGAGGCCGAAGCCGATGACGGTGATCGCGAGGACGAGGGACAGAACCGTGAGGGTGACGTCGTAACCGTTCGGAAGCCTGGAATCGTAGGCCAGCATGGCCACGAAATGCGTCGCCCAAACGCCCGAGCCTCCGGCGAAAGCCGCCACGGCGAGCCAGAGCGAACGCTGGCCGCCCGTCGCCTTGCGGGCATTTCGCAGAAGCTCGACGACCGTCACCGTCGTGAGGATGCAGAGACCGGCCGCCACCGCGACCAGCCACGGGTCATGCGCCTCCCTCAGGCAGTCCATCACGCGAAGCATCAGCGCCAACTACATTGTGTCGTGTCCGGACCTCTTGATAAGAGAGTTTATGTTGATGGGAGATTAAAGTCGGTCGGGTTACTCTTTAGAAATTCTAAGGCCGATTGCCAAAGAATTTTGATTACTAATGCCTACAAAGGTATAGCTCTTGATCGTTCGAGATTTTACGACGGGACGACGAAAGAGCCGCATGTATCGTCATCCAAGTCACGCTGGCATGCCGCCAGTGCTCGGACCAAACGCCGGGATCGCGGGCAGATGGGGACGACCCGAAAACCTTTTGTCGGGCAAGGCCGCCGGCACAGTTCAGAACGGCGCCTCGCGACAGCACGTCGCACCTTCCGAGCGACCTCCACGCATGCTTCGGTCACTCGGTATCGTGCGACGAACCGGGTCGAACTCACGATTCCATCGCGGCGGAGAAACGTGCAATATCATGCCGTTCTACGCCTGTACTTGCCGGATGCGCTCCCGATCTCACGCCAGCTTGGCGCGTTTCCCGAACGCGACGGCCAGACGTGTCCGCGCCCGTTCCGGAATCTCCGTCTGGGACTCGATGCGCACCATCGGCATCTCGGCGCCGATGAGGCTCTTCGGCTCGAATGCGAAGAGGAGATGGCGCAGGCCGATCTGCAGCGCGGCGACGCCATCGGCCTGGGTCAGATCCTCGCCGAAGATCTCAATGAGCGGGCCGTCGGGATCACCCTTCTCGATCTGGATGATGAAGTAGCCGGCCGGCTCCTCCTCGTCGTCTGCGCCGGAGATGAGCGTGATGCCGTTCTCCTCGTCGTAGCGGACACGCTGGACCGTGAAGGTGGTGAGGTCGTCGTCGTCCATGCTCAACGCTGTCCGTGCTGGGTATCGCGGAAGAGGTCCTTGTACTGGCGCGGTTGCGAGCGCCAGTACTGCTTCGGGGCCCGCACCCGCCCGCCGAGTTCGGCTGCCGCGTGCCAGGGCCAGCGCGGGTTGTAGAGGAGCGCGCGGGCGAGCGAGATCGCGTCGGCCTTGCCGTCCTGAAGGATCGATTCCGCGTGGGCCGGTTCGGTGATGAGGCCGACCGCGATGGTGGTGAGCCCCGTCTCGGCCTTGATGCGTTCGGCGAAGGGCACCTGATAGCCGGCTGAGAGCGGGATCTGCTGCGCCGTCGAGAGCCCGCCCGTGGAGACGTGGATGGCGGCCGAGCCACGGCGCTTGAGGGCGTGGGCGAGTTCCACCGTCTCCGCGAGGGTCCAGCCCTCCTCGACCCAATCCGTGGCCGAGACGCGCATCCACACGGGCTTGCCCGCCGGCACGGCGTCGCGCACGGCCTCGAAGCATTCGAGGGGAAACCGCATCCGGTTGGCGAGGTCGCAGCCATACTGGTCGGTGCGCCGGTTGGAGAGGGGCGACAGGAACTGGTGCAGGAGGTAGCCGTGCGCCCCGTGGAGCTCGAAGCCGTCGATGCCGAGGTGGAGCGCCCGGCGGGCCGTGGCCACGAACCCGTCGCGGATGCGCTTCAGGCCTTCCGCGTCGAGGGCGTGGGGCGGCACCTCGTCGGCGCCGTGAGCCACGGCGGAGGGCGCTTCCGTGCGCCAGCCGTCGGGGGCGTCGGGGGCGATCTGGGCGCCGCCGTCCCAGGGGGCGCGGCTCGACGCCTTCCGGCCGGCATGGTTGATCTGGACCGCGATGGGGATCGGCGCCTGCGCCCGTACGGCGTCGAGGACACGGCCGAGCGCCAGTTCGGTGGCGTCGGAATAGAGTCCGAGATCGAGGGGCGAGATCCGGCCCTCCGGCGAGACCGCCGTGGCCTCCAGGGTCAGCAGACCGGCGCCCGATTGCGCCATCTGAGCGAGGTGCATGAGGTGCCAGTCGCCCGCTTGGCCCCCATGGGCCGAGTACTGGCACATGGGCGCCACGATGATGCGGTTCTCGAGTTCGAGGCCATCGAGGCGCAGGGGTTCGAACAGGCGGACGGTCATGCGTGGCTCTCCCGGGCGATCCCCGCCCTTTTGGCCGAACCCGCCGGCCCGGTCTATCGCACCAACCCGCGCGCCTTCAGGCTCGTGCCGATCTCGTCGAGGGTGGCGGCGTCGTCGATGGTCGGCGGCGGGGTCCAGGGCTGGCCGTCGGCGATGCGCTTCATGGTGCCGCGCAGGATCTTGCCGGACCGGGTCTTGGGCAGGCGCGCCACCGTCAGGGCGAGCTTGAAGGCCGCGACGGGGCCGATCTGCTCGCGCACGCGCGCCACCAACTCGGCTTCGATCGCGGCGGCTTCGCGCGCCACGCCGGATTTCAGCACCACGAAGCCGCAGGGTTGCTCGCCCTTCAGGGGGTCGTGGATGCCGATGACGGCGCATTCGGCGACGTCGGGATGGCTCGCCAGCACCGCCTCCATGCCGCCCGTGGACAGGCGGTGCCCGGCGACGTTGATGATGTCGTCCGTTCGCCCGAGCACCGTGACGTAACCGTCGGCATCGACCACGCCCGCATCCGAGGTGTCGTACCAGCCCGGATAGGTGGCGAGGTAGCTCGCGCGAAAACGTTCGTCGGAGCCCCACAGGGTGGGCAGGCAGCCCGGCGGCAGGGGCAGCCTCAACGCAATGGTGCCCATGGTGTCGGGGGCCACGGGCTTACCCGCCTCGTCGAGCACCGCGAGATCGTAGCCCGGCATCGGCACGCAGGCGCTTCCGTGCTTCACCGGCAGGCGTTCGATCCCTATGGGGTTGCCCGCGATGGCCCAGCCCGTCTCCGTCTGCCACCAATGGTCGATGACGGGGCGGTCGAGGGCGTGCTCGGCCCAGGCCACGGAATCGGGGTCCGCCCGCTCCCCGGCGAGGAACAGGCTGCGGAACGCCGAAAGGTCGTACTCCGCCACTCGCTCGGCGCGGGGATCGTCCTTCTTGATGGCGCGCAACGCGGTCGGCGCCGTGAACAGGCAGACGGCGCCGTATTCCGAGGCCACCCGCCACAGGGCGCCGGCGTCGGGCGTGCCCACGGGCTTGCCTTCGTACAGGACCGTGGTGCAGCCGTGCAGGAGCGGCCCGTAGACGATGTAGGAATGGCCCACCACCCAGCCGATGTCGGAGGCGCAGAAATAGGTCTCCCCGGGCGCGACGCCGTAGAGGTTCGGCATCGTCCAGGCGAGCGCCACGCAATATCCGCCGGTGTCGCGCACCACGCCCTTCGGCGTGCCCGTCGTGCCCGAGGTGTAGAGGATGTAGAGCGGATCCGTCGCCGCCACCGGCGTGCAGGCGGCCCGGCGCCCGGCGGCCTTGGCGGCCGCCACCGTCTCGGCCCAATCGCGGTCGCGCCCCGCGACCAGGGGCGCGGGTTCCTGCGGGCGTTGCAGGATGAGGCAGGCCGCCGGCTTGTGCGGGGAGGCCGCGATGGCCGCGTCGAGGAGCGGCTTGTAGGCGACGACGCGGTTCGGCTCGATGCCGCAGGACGCGGAGAGAATGACCTTCGGCGTGGCATCGGCAATGCGCACCGCCAGCTCGTTGGCGGCGAATCCCCCGAACACCACGGAATGGACGGCACCGAGCCGCGCGCAGGCGAGCATGCCGAACAGGGCTTCCGGCACCATGGGCATCGACAGCACCACCCGGTCGCCCTTCCCGACCCCGAGATCGGCGAGGATGGCGGCGAGCGTCGCCACCTCGTCGAGGAGGTCCGCGTAGGTGATCGCGCGCTTGGTGCCGGTAACGGGCGAATCGTACAGGATCGCGGCCTGCTCGCCCCGCCCGGCGGCGACGTGACGGTCCACGGCGTTGTGGCAGGCGTTCAGGGTCGCGTCGGGGAACCAGCGTCCGGCGACGCCGGCCGTCGCGTCGAAGGCTCGGCCGGGTGGACTCACCCAGTCGAGGGCTTTTGCGGCCTCGAGCCAGAAGCTCTCGGGCTCGGCGAGGGACGCCGCGTGGATCTCGGCGTAGGGGACGTGCGCGTCCATCGTTCCTCCGGCTGTCTGAAGCCGGTCGTACCCGCCGGCTTTTCGCGGAGCTTACCCGGTTTCTCCCACCGGCGCAGGCTTGAGCGGACAGGCTTGGGCCGAAACGAGAACCGCCGCCCTGGAAACCAGCGGCGGCGGCGAACGCTTAAGAGAAACTGATGGACGATGAGGACGTCAGTGAAGCGAATCGGTGTCCTTGCGGAGGCGGTTCATTTCATCCTTGAGGAGAAGCTTCTTTCTCTTGAGTTCTGCGATGCGCAGATCGTTCGCCGAAGGTTGGTGGGTCGCGTCGTGGATTTCCCGCTCGAGGGCTTCGTGCTTCCGGGCGAGTTGGGTGAGGTGCGTCTGCAGTGACATGAGTGTCTTCTCCTGTCTCGTTTCGACGAACCGGAGATTGGCACACGATGAGCCGGCTGTCGAAGGCTATCGCCAGCCAAGCTTGAGAAATTTTTACGGTCGCGAGGCGATGGTTTAAAGTTTCTTGTCATGGCCGTTTGGGGAGATCGCTTTTCTCCAGCCTGCGCCTTCCATGTGCATGCCGGTCTCGGGGTTCTTGCCGAGGCGGTAGCGGTGCCGCATGGTCCGCGCACGACGGTCCGGGGTTTGGGGTTGCGATGGCAAGTGCGTTGAACGACGACGAACCGGGGGTGTCCGGCGAGGAGCTGGAGCGGCTCAAGCAGGAGCACCGCGACCTCGACCGTGCCATCGACGCCCTGGAGTTGAGCGTCGCCGGCGACCAACTGCAGATTCAACGCCTCAAGCGGCGCAAGCTCGCCCTGCGCGACAAGATCTCCTACATCGAAGACCAGATCACGCCGGACATCATCGCCTGAGGGCAACCGTGGCCGCCCGTGGCGGCCTCCCTTGCGGCGGCCGGGCCGCTTTTGTATTCGGCGGGATCGGGCGTCGCGAGCCCGTCGGCCTGTTTTCGACCGCGATAGGGATGTGACGACGATGGCGGGAGCCACCCCGGTCGCGATCATCATGGGTAGCCAGTCCGACTGGGCGACCATGCGCCATGCCGCCGAGACCCTCGATGCCCTGGGCGTCGCTCACGACGACCGCATCGTTTCGGCTCACCGCACGCCCGACCGGCTCGTGGCCTTCGCCAAGGGCGCCAAGGCGGAAGGGTTTCAGGTCGTGATCGCCGGGGCCGGCGGCGCCGCCCACCTGCCCGGCATGACCGCCGCCATGACCCCCCTCCCCGTGCTCGGCGTCCCCGTGGAATCGAAGGCGCTGTCCGGAAACGACAGCCTGCTCTCCATCGTGCAGATGCCCGCCGGCATTCCCGTGGGGACCCTCGCCATCGGCCGGGCCGGAGCCGTCAACGCGGCGCTTCTCGCCGCCGCCATCCTGGCGCTCACCGATTCGGCCCTGGCCGAACGCCTCGAAGCCTGGCGCGCCGCGCAGACCGCGAGCGTCGCCGAACATCCGCAGAACGACCTTCCTTGACGGTGTCTTCCATCTTGACTGCTTCCTCCCCACTTCGGCCCGGCTCGACCCTCGGCGTCGTCGGCGGCGGCCAGCTCGGCCGCATGATCGCCCTCGCGGCCGCGAATTACGGCCTCAAGGTCCACGTCTTCGCCCCCGATGCCGACAGCCCGGCCTTCGATGTCAGCGCCGCGCACACGATCGCCGCTTACGACGACGTGGCGGCGCTCACCCGGTTCGCCGCGAGTGTCGACGCGGTCACGTACGAGTTCGAGAACATTCCGGCCGCCGCCGCCGAGGCCCTCGCCTCCCAGGCGCCCCTGCACCCCAGCGCCGCCGCCCTCGCCACCACGCAGGACCGGCTCACGGAAAAGATCTTCGTCAACGATCTGGGCATCGAGACGGCGCCGTTCCGGGCCGTCGATACGCCCGACGACCTGATTCGGGCACTCGCCGAGATCGGTCGACCGGCGGTGCTCAAGACCCGGCGCTTCGGCTATGACGGCAAGGGCCAGCGCATGATCCGGGCCGAGGGCGACGTCGATGCCGCCGCCATCCTGGGCGAATTCGGCGGCGCGCCCTGCATCCTCGAAGGCTTCGTGCCGTTCGAGGCGGAGGTCTCGGTGGTGGCGGCGCGCGGCGTCGACGGGTCGTTTTCCGCCTACGAGCCCTGCGCCAACGAGCACCGCGACCACATCCTCGCCGTCACCCGCGTGCCGGCTCCCGGCCTCGCGCCCCAGACGGAATCCGCCGCCCTCGGCATGGCCCGGCACATCGCCGAAGCCCTCGATTATGTCGGCGTCCTTGCCGTCGAGATGTTCCTTGTGCCGCAGGCGGACGGACCGGCCCGGGTGGTGGTCAACGAGATCGCTCCCCGCGTCCACAATTCCGGGCACTGGACCATCGAGGGCGCCGTCACCTCGCAATTCGCCCAGCATGTCCGCGCCGTCTCGGGGTGGCCGCTCGGCAGCACCGCCCGCACCGGCGGCCTGAGCGTCGAGATGCACAACCTCATCGGCGCGGAGGCCGAGGACTGGGCACGCCTCCTCGCCGAGGGGGGCGCGCACCTGCACCTCTACGGCAAGGGCGAGGCGCGCCCTGGCCGCAAGATGGGTCACGTCACCCGGCTCCTGCCCAACGCCTGATCGGAACCTCGCGAGTGCCCATGTCCGAACTCACCCTCGCCGCGGCCCAGACCGTCGTCGCCAAGGCCCTCGAAACCGCACGGGCGCACGGAATGAAGCCCCTCGCGGTGGTGGTGTTCGATGCCCGCGGTGCCCTGAAGGCGCTCGCCGCCGAGGACGGCACGTCGCTCCGCCGCGCCGAGATCGCCATGGGCAAGGCCAACGGGGCGCTGGCGCTGGGCATCGGCTCGCGGGCCATCGCCAAGCGCGCCGAGGAGCAGCCGACCTTCGTCGCCGCCGTGAGCCACCTCGTCGGCGCCCCCGCCCTGGTGCCTGTTCCGGGCGGGGTGCTCATCCGCGACGGCGCCACCGTTCTCGGCGCCGTGGGCATTTCGGGCGACACCTCGGACAACGACGAACTCTGCGCCGTCGCCGGCATCGAGGCGGCGGGGCTCGTCGCCCAGACCGGCGCCTGAGACGCGCCCGATGACCGCGCCGGACCCAGCCCGGCGCCGCTGCCTTGCGGGCCTCGCCGCCACCGCCCTCGTGCGCCCGGCCGGGGCCGCGCCCGCGGCTCTCTATCGACGCGGCAACGATGCCGATCCGGGCACCCTCGACCCGCACCGGGCGTCGACGGTGGCCGAGGCGCATATCCTGCGCGATCTCTACGAGGGCCTGCTCACCGACGACAACGAAGGCCGCATCATCCCCGGCGTGGCCGAGGCTTGGACGGTCTCGCAGGACGGCCTGACCTACACCTTCCGCCTACGAGCGACGGCGCGGTGGTCGAACGGCGACCCGGTGGTGGCGGACGACTTCGTATTCGCCCTGTCGCGCATCCTCGATCCCGGCCTCGGGGCGAAATACGCCGAGGTGCTCTATCCCATTCGCGGCGCGCGGGCGGTCAATCGTGGCGAAGCGCCCCCCGACAGCCTCGCCGTCACGGCGCCCTCGCCCGGCATCCTCGTCATCGTCCTGGCGCAGCCGACTCCCTATTTCCTCGAACTCCTCACCCATTTCGTCGCCCTGCCCGTCCACCCGGCGACGGTGCGGCGGTGGGGCGACGCCTTCACCCGGCCGGAGAATCTCGTATCCAACGGGGCCTACCGCCTGCGGGAGACGATCCCCAACGACCGGGTGGTTCTCGACCGAAATCCGCACTTCCACGCGGCGGGCGATGTCGCGATCCCGAGCGTCGCGTTCCTGCCGACTCCCGACCTCGCCAGCGCCGTGCGTCGCTACGCCGGCGGCGAGATCGACTCCCTCGCCGACCTGCCCGGCGACCAGATGGCGTCCCTGAGGCGGCGGTTCGGTGGTCAGGTCGTGCTCGGGCCGTCGCTCGGCCTCTACGCCCTCGCCTTCGACCTCCGCATGCCCCCCTTCGACGATGTCCGGGTGCGCCGCGCCCTGTCCCTCGTCATCGACCGGGAGTTCCTGGCCGAGCGCCTGTGGGGCGGCACCATGCGGCCGGCCTATTCCCTGTGTCCGCCCGGCCTCGACCGCTACCGCGCCCCACCCGAACTCGCCGGCCGCGACGCCCTGCCCATCGACCGCGAGGACGAGGCCCGCGCCCTCCTGGCGGCGGCGGGCTACGGGCCGGGTGGCAAGGCCCTCACGGTCGATTACCGGTTCAACACCAGCGACAACAATCGCAACACGGCGGTGGCCATCGCCGAGATGTGGCGCGGCCTCGGTGTCGCGACGCGCTTCACCTACACCGACGCGAAGACGCATTTCGCCTATCTGCGCGATGGCCGACCGTTCGCGGTGGCGCGCATCTCCTGGGTCGCGGATTACGCCGACCCCCAAAACTTCCTGTTCCTGCTGCAGGGCGACAATGACACCCTGAACCCCGGCCATTACGCCAACCCCGCCTACGATGCCCTGATGCGGGAAGCGGCCGCCGAGACCGATTCCGTCCGCCGGGCCGACCTGTTGTTCCGGGCCGAGACCCTGGCGCTGACGGACCTGCCCTGGATTCCGGTGATGCACACCCGCTCCAAGGCCCTCGTGAGCCCGCGCCTCTCGGGCTATCGCCCCAACCTCCGCAACGTCGCGCTGACGCGCTTCCTGAGGCTCGAGGCGTGATCGGGTTCATCCTGCGTCGGCTGCTCCAGGCGATCCCGACCCTGCTGGCCGTCGTCACGGTGAGCTTCTTCCTCATCCGCCTCGCGCCCGGCGGGCCGTTCGATCTGGAACGGCCCCTGTCGCCCGCCGCCCTGGCGCAACTGCGCCGGACCTACGGCCTCGATCAGCCCCTGGTGCTGCAATATCTCCACTACCTCGCCGCCCTGGCGCAGGGCGATTTCGGCCCGTCCTTCTCGTTTCGGGATCTGAGCGTGGCCGAACTCCTCGGGCGCGGTCTTCCCGTCTCGATGACCGTCGGGGGCCTCGCCCTGGTGCTCGCCACCGGCCTCGGACTCGGCCTCGGGACGGGGGCGGCCCTGCGACCCGGCGGCATCCTCGACCGGGCGGTGGGGTTTGGTGCCGGCCTCGGCCTCGCCGTGCCGACCTTCGTGGTCGCCCCCCTCCTCCAGATCGCGTTCGGCCTCGTCCTGCGCTGGCTGCCGCTGGGCGGCTGGGAGGGCGGCGCGCCGTCCCACCTCGTCCTGCCAGTCCTCACCCTCGCCCTGCCCCAGGCCGCCATCCTGGCGCGGCTCACCCGCGCGTCCTTACGCGAGACCCTCGACCTGCCGCATATCCGTACCCAGCGCGCCATGGGCCTGCCGGCGCGACGCATCACCCGGCATGCCCTGCGCGGCGCCCTGCTGCCAGTGGTGGCGATCCTCGGCTCCACGGCGGCGGCGCTCCTCACGGGCTCCGTCGTGGTCGAGACCCTGTTCGGCCTCCCGGGCCTCGGCTGATACTTCGTGGAAGCGGCGCTGAACCGCGACTACACCCTAGTGATGGGCACCGTGATCCTCGTCGCCGTCAGCGTCATCGTCCTCAACCTTCTGGCCGATGTGCTCTGTGCCCTCCTCGATCCGCGCCTGCGGCTCGGGCGATGACGCGGTTCGTGCGCCGGCTCGCCCGGAACCGGCCGGCCCTCCTCGCCCTCGGCGTCCTCCTCGCCATCGCGTTCGCCTGCTGTATCGGCCCGGCCTTCACCGGCCACGCACCCGAGCGGATCTATCCCGACCTCATCGCGGTTCCGCCGGGCCTCGCACCCCATCCCCGGCCCGACACCGTGGTGCCGGCCCTGGAGAGCCTCGCCTTCCGTATGCGGGCGACGGCGACGGAGGTCGCCGTGCGGGACGGCCACGTGCGCTTCGCCCTCACGGCGCCGAACCCCATCGACCCCCGCGCGCTCACCTACCTCCCCCGCTCCGATCTGTTCGGGCCGGCGACGATCCTGGCGCGGGAGGCGGACGGGAGGCGCCTCGTGGTGACGGCCCCGGTTCTGGCGCGGCGCTTCCTCCTCGGCACCGATGGTCTCGGGCGCGATCTCCTCACCCGCACCCTGGTGGCCGGGCGGGTGTCCCTTCTCATCGGTCTCGTCGCCACGGCGGTGGCCCTCGTCATCGGCCTCACCTACGGGGCGGTGGCGGGCTATGCCGGGGGGCGCATCGACGCCGTGATGATGCGGATCGTCGACGGGCTCTACGCCCTGCCGTTCGTGTTCTTCGTCATCATGCTGCTGGTGTTCTTCGACGCCGGCCTCGGCCTCATCCTCGTCGCCATCGGCGCCGTCGAATGGCTCGACATGGCCCGGATGGTCCGGGCCCAGACCCTGTCATTACGTCGACGCGATTTCGTCCGGGCTGCCGAGGCCCTGGGCCTGTCGGCGGCGGCGATCCTGCGACGCCACATCGTGCCGAACACCCTCGGGCCCGTGGCCGTCGCCGCGACCCTGCTGGTGCCGCGGGTGATCCTGCTCGAAAGCTTCCTCTCGTTCCTCGGCCTCGGCATCCAGGAACCCGAGACGAGTTGGGGTGCCCTCATCGCCGAGGGCGCGCGGACCATCGAATCCGCGCCCTGGATGCTCGCCGTCCCCGCCGCGTTCCTGGTCGCGACGCTGCTCGCCCTCAACATCCTCGGCGACGCCCTGGGCCGAGCCCTCGATCCGCGCAACGCCCCACGCTGAAAGCTTGGCGGAACCCTGGGCCGTCCCGGCGGATTGCCAGGAGTTGTCCGAATACACGCGTGAAGGGAACCCGATGGCGACCAAGGCAGAGACCGTGGCCGGCCC
>Ga0182226_1000010_pt1 | contig 43681 bp, 43 predicted proteins | sample G6R1MG_27_FD_129658 | JGI IMG/M metagenome (GOLD analysis project Ga0182226, IMG submission 129658) | Miscanthus phyllosphere microbial communities from Michigan, USA - G6R1_MAIN_07NOV2016_LD1 MG | ecosystem: Host-associated > Plants > Phyllosphere > Phylloplane/Leaf | place: USA: Michigan...
GGCGGGTGGCGAGGGGATGGTCCTCCTCCGTCCGACCGGATTCGATGGCCGTCAGCACGCCGATCGAGCGCAACAGGTGCTCGTCTACGGTGAAGTGGTGGTACATGTTGAACTGCATCATCGCGACGATGCGGCCGAAATCCGGGATGAATCGCCCCAGCACCCCGGCCTCGTTCATGAGGCGCAGGATCGTCTCCGGCGAGTTCTTCGAGGTCAGGATGTCGAGGAACAGCCGGTTGGCCTCCTCGTCGGCCCGCAGGGAGTGTCCGATGAGCCGCAACGAGCGGTTGGCGAGGCGCGTCGCGTCGGGATGGATCGGCAGGTTGTGGCGGTCGGCGAGCCAGAACAGGCGGATCAGGTTCACGGGATCGTTCACGAACGCGTCGCCGTTGCGCAGGTTGATGCGGCCGTGGTCGTCGACGAAATCCTCCGCCTCGATGGCGGTGGCGCGGAAGCGGTCGCGGAAGCGCCCGATCCAGCGGTCGAGGACCGGCGTGCGCTTGGCGTGGCGCGCCTCGAGCGCCGCGCACACGATGGCGGTGAGGTCGCCGACATCCTTGGCGATGAGAAAGTAGGCCTTCATGAAGCGTTCGACGCCGGACAGGCCGCCGCGCGGCTCGTAGCCGAACCGCTCGGCCACCTTCGGCTGCAGCCCGAACGACAGGCGCTCCTCCGAGCGGCCGGTGATGAAGTGCATGTGGCATCGCACCCGCCACAGCAGTTCCTCGCAGCGCTCGAACACCCGGTACTCCTCCGGGGTGAACAGGCCGGCGGGCACGAGTTCGCTCTGGTCGCGGACCCGGTAGGTGTATTTCGCGATCCAGAACAGGGTGTTGAGGTCGCGCAAGCCCCCCTTGCCGTCCTTGACGTTCGGTTCGACGAGGTAGCGCGAGGCGCCGGCCTTGTTCACGCGGGTGTCGCGCTCACGCAGCTTCGCCTCGACGAATTCGGGCGCCGTCCACATCACGAGTTCGGTATCGAACCGGGTGACCAGCTCCTCGTAGAGCGCCCGGGTGCCGAACAAATAGCGGGCCTCCAGCAGGGAGGTCCGGATGGTCATGTCGGCGCGGCCCTCGCGCAGGCACTCCTCGACGGAGCGCGTGGCGTGGCCGACCTTCAGCTTCAGGTCCCACAGCACGTAGAGCATCGCCTCGACGACGCTCTCGGACCAGGCGGTCTGCTTGTAGGGAAGCAGGAACAGGAGATCGATGTCGGAGCCCGGCGCCATGGTGCCCCGGCCGTAGCCGCCGGTCGCCACCACGGCGAGCTGCTCGCCCGTGGACGGGTTGTCGTTGGGATAGAGCCGCCAGACCACGGCATCGTGGATGGTGCGGATCACCGCGTCCGTGAGGTCGCTCAGGCGACGGGCGCAGGCGAGGCCGTCCCGTTCCTCCAGGAGCCGCGCCTCGGCATCGGCCCGGCCGAGGTCGAGCACACGCCGCAATTCCGGCACGAGGACGGCCCGCAGGCGCGTCGCCTCACGGGCGTCGCGGTCGAGCGTGTCCAGAACATCGGCGAGGGCGGCAGCGGCGTCGAACATGGCCAACCCCGTTAGCATGTTGGCGGATCGGCGCCAGGGGCCTCGCGAGGGCCGCCGCACGCGGCTCCGGCGCGGAACGGCCCTCCCCGGTCTGGCCCGCATCGCGCGCAGGCCCTAGGTTCCTCGTCAACCATCTTGAAACACGAGGGAAACGCCCATGGACTCCTCCGCTCTGCGCGCGCTCCAGGCCCCCCTGAAGGACCGATACCGCTCCGCTCCCGATTCCGCCCTCGTGACCCTGCGGGCCAAAGGCAGCCTCGACGACACGTCCATCGCCTGCAAGATCGAGACCGGCCGAGCCCTGGCGGTGGCCGGCCTGCACCCGGCCACGGGCGGTTCGGGCGCCGAACTCTGCTCGGGCGACATGTTGCTCGAAGCCCTCGTCGCCTGTGCCGGCGTCACCGTGAAGGCGGTGGCGACGGCCCTGGAGATCGAGCTGCGCGCCGGCACGGTGAGCGCGGAGGGCGACCTCGATTTCCGCGGGACGCTCGGCGTCGACAAGGCGGCCCCCGTGGGCTTTCGCGCCATCCGCCTGTCCTTCGCCCTCGACACCGACGCGCCCCAGGAGAAGCTCGACCAGCTGCTCAAGCTGACGGAGCGCTACTGCGTGGTGTTCCAGACCCTGAACCACAAGCTGGACCTGTCGGTGTCCACCACGCGGGGCTGACCCCGGGGAGGGCGGCCTGCGTTTCCGGCGCGCCGGCCCTATCTCACCCTGGGATGACATTGTTCGAGTGGATCGTCGGCGTCCTGTTCGGGGCCGTTCTGTTGGCCGCCCTGGCGCGGCGTGTGGGAGCGCCGTATCCGGCGTTCCTGGCGCTCGGGGGCATCGCCCTCGCGCTGATCCCCGCGGTGCCCAACATCGCCCTCGACCCGGAACTGGCCCTGGCCCTGTTCCTCGCCCCCGTGCTGCTGGATGCGGGGCAGGCCACGTCGCTGCGGGATCTGCGCATCCACTGGCGCCCCATCGCGGGCCTCGCGCTTGGCGCCGTGGTGGCCTCGACCCTCGCCGTGGCCCTGGTGGCGAAGCTCCTCGTGCCCGACATGCCCCTCGCGGCGGCCATCGTGCTCGGCGCCATCGTCGCCCCGCCCGATGCCGTGGCGGCGCTCTCGGTGCTCCGGCACGTGAACTTGCCCCACCGCCTCACCACGATCCTGCGCGGTGAGAGCCTGCTCAACGACGCCGGCTCCCTGCTGATCTACCGCCTCGGCGTCGCGGCGGCCATGACCGGCACGTTCACCCTCGCGGAGATCGGTCCGGCCTTCCTGTTCGGCATTCTCGGCAGCGTCGCGGTCGGCCCCCTCCTCGCCCTCGCCTACACCCGGGCGATGCGGCCCGTCCGGGATGCGCCGAGCGTCATCGTCCTGCAGTTCGTGGCGGCCTTCGGAATCTGGATCGGCGCGGAGCGCATCCATCTCTCGGGGGTGCTCACGGTGGTCACCTTCGCCATCACGGCGGCACGGCTCACGGCTGGACGCACGCCGCCGCGGACGCGCATCGTTTCCTACGCCGTGTGGGACACGGCGGTGTTCGTGCTCAACGTCCTGGCCTTCGTCCTCATCGGCCTGCAGATCGGCCCGATCCTCGAGCGGCTGCCCCGCGAGCAGCAGCTCTCCTACGCCCTGGTGGGGGCGGTGGTGTTCGTCACCGTGGTGGTGGTGCGCATCGTCTGGGTCCTGTCGGCCAACCACTTTTCGCGTCTGGGCGCCGAGGGGCCGACACGCGACGACAGGGGGCCGGGGGCAGCGGCGGCGGTGGCCTGGGCGGGCATGCGCGGCCTCGTCACCATCGCGACGGCGCTGGCCCTGCCGGATGGCGATCCGGGCTTTCCCTATCGAGACCTCATCGTGCTGACGGCCTTCTGCGTCGTCATCGGCACCCTCACGATCCAGGGCCTGACCCTGCGCCCGCTCCTGGGACGCCTGGGGCTCAAGGACGACGACCCCGTGGGTCGCGAGATCGGGTATGGCCGCACGAAGGCCTACGATGCGGCCCTCCGGAGCCTCGAAGGCGAGGCGGGACCGCACGTCGAAGCCCTGCGCGAGGAGTTCCGCACGGCCCTGCATCAGGCCGAGGCGCAGGAGGACGGGTTCGCGCCCGAAAGCCTCCCGGCCGACACCGCACGGCGCAGCGCCGTCGAGGCCGCCCGCGACCGGGTCATGGCTCTGCGGAGCGCGGGCGAGATCGGCGACGACGCCTACGCCGTCTTGGAGGAGGAGTTCGACTGGGCCGAACTCAACGCCACGCCGCGGGCCGAGAGCTGACGCGACCGCCTGCCGCTCAGGCGCCGGCTCGCGCCTCGATGGCATCCCAGACCGACACCGCGAGATCCGGTCCGCCCAGGCGCTTGATGGCGCGGATGCCCGTGGGTGACGTGACGTTGATCTCCGTGAGGTTGCCGTCGATCACGTCGATGCCGACGAGGATCAAGCCTCGGCGCTTGAGTTCGGGGCCGATGGTGGCGCAGATCTCGCGCTCGCGCGGGGTGAGGTCCGACGCCGCCGCCGCGCCGCCGCGCACCATGTTCGAGCGGATGTCGTTCACGGCCGGCACCCGGTTGATGGCGCCCATGGGTTCGCCGTCGACGAGGATGATGCGCTTGTCGCCCTCGGTGATGCGCGGCAGGAAGCGCTGCACCACCCACTGTTCGCGGAAGGTGACCGAGAACAGGTCGAACATCGAACCGAAATTCGCGTCCTCCGGCAGCACCCGGAACACCGCAGCCCCCCCGTGCCCATGCAGCGGCTTCATCACGATGGCGCCGTGCTCCGCCCGGAACGCCTCGATCTCCGCCTTGTCGCGGGTGATGAGGGTCGGCGGCATCAGGGCGGGAAAATCGAGGACGAACAGCTTCTCGGGGGCGTTGCGCACCTCCCGCGGGTTGTTCACCACCAGGGTCGAGGCGGGCAACCGCTCCAGCATGTGGGTGGCGGTGATGTAGGCCATGTCGAAGGGCGGGTCCTGGCGCATGAGCACCACGTCCGCCTCCGACAGGTCCATCCGCTCCGGCGCCCCGAGGGTGGCGTGGGCGCCCTCGACATCCTGCACCGTGAGGGCTTCCACCCGCGCCGTCACGCGACCGTTCTGCAGGGACAGCCGGTCGGGCGTGTAGTGCAGGAGCCGGTGCCCCCGCGCCTGCGCTTCGAGCAGCAGGGCGAAGGTGGTGTCACCGGCGATCCGGATCGCCCGGATGGAGTCCATCTGGACCGCGACGGTCAGGGCCATGGCGCTCAAGCCTCCAGGATCGGGAATACGGGCCGAGGGCCGGCCGGGGCGCCTATTTCTGCGACTTGCCGCCGGTGCGCTTGTCGTAGTCGGTGATGGCCGACTTGCATTCGGGCGACAGGCGGGCGCGGTTGCGCTCCATGCACCGGTCCGCGTCCTGGCTGTTGGGATCGACACCGGCGCAGAGGCGGAAATAGTCGTTGGCGCAGCCGAGCTGCAGCCCCTGGTCCTCACGCTGAGCCTGGGCGGGTCCGGCCGCCAGCATCACCAGGGCGAGCGGCGCGATCTTCAGGGCCGTCGAGAGGCTCAAGGGTCGTGACGTCATCACGCGCATCCTGCGGTGTCCTTCGTTCGGAGGAGGAGGAGTCTCAGGGGCATATCGGGCGACCCCGGCGGTTAGCAAGCGCGCGAAAGCCCACGCTTGTTCCCACGCCGCCGGAAGTCGACGGTGTGCTCGCGGGGCTTTGAACGAGACCTCCCGCACGGGCGGGACGGGGTTCGCAGGGCGGGCTCCCGTCGGCGGCGCCCCCGTTCCGGCGCGGGGTTCACCTGCCGTTTCGGGGCATGCGTTGCATGTCCGCCACAGCTCCGGAGCGGACCTTCACCCTGCGTGCAGCGGTTCACGGGTCTCGTCGGGCCACCGCCCGGGGCGGCTCCGCGCCCGATCCCGCAACGATCCATTAACCATCTCGTGATGATCTCGATTCACGCCACGGCCAACGGGCACTTCCGCAAGAGCCTCCCTCCGGTCGCGGGGCGCAAGGATCTCCCTCCGACCGGAGGGAATGCTGGGCCAGCCCCCGGCACGCGACAGCTAGAGGACGGGAACGCAGCCGATGAACTTCGACAGGTCACCCAACACGGGAGGTCCCGAGCGTCCGACGGCCACCGTCGTGACCTTTCCGGGGACGGGCGCCCGCCGCTTCCGCCGCTTCGACGAGGCTCCGCGCGGAACGATCCTGCTGTTCACCGGCATCCGTTACGAGCGCATGCCGGAAACGACAACCCCCGTGGATCCCGAAACCCCGGCCCCCCGCCTGCGCCGCCGCTCCTGAGACCCGCTCCGGCCGTTTGACCGAGTCCGCATCGGCCTCGATTCCGCAGCTGCCCGCGGCTTTCGCAACGCGCGTTCGAGACCACGCGGTGCGCGCGCGCCGCCGCGCCGATCGCGGGTCGAACGCGGCCCGGCCTCCCGCCTTTCCTGGACGACAGACCCATCGATGCCGGCCAACTCCCTTTTCCGTCGCTCCCGCGGCGCTTTCGCCCTCGCGGCGACCCTCGCCCCCCTCGTCGCGGGCTGCGCCCAGAAGGGTGATTTCGGACGGCCGCAGGCCGGGGCCTGGAACACCTTCCTCGAGACCGCCGGCACCCTGGCCGCCCGCGAACGCGGCGAGGCGGCCGCGCTCTACCCCTTCACCGACGACGAGGGCGAGTTGCGCGACCGGGCCTGGCGCTTCCTGATGCCGACTTTCCCGCGCGTCGCCTTCACGGACATTCTCGCCAACCTGACCCGCACCCGCATCCTGCCGGAATCCTGGCGGCCGGACAGTCCGGAAGCCTATTACGATGCCCTCATGGGCCGTCCGTTCCGGTCCCCCGTCTCGCGCTATCATCGGTTGTCGGACGATATCGGCGCGGATGCGCGCCTGCTGCCGGTCTTCGCCGCCACGGCCACGCGGGTGATCCAGGCCGATGCCCTGCGCCTGCGCAGCATCCCGTTCTCGCGCTCCCTCGACGATTGGGACGTGCGCAACGCCCACATGCGGGTGACGGAGAACCGCTGCCTCATCGCCTGGGTGCGGCTCGAGACGGATCTCCGCATCGCCCGCTACCGCTTCGCCCTCGAGCATCTCCTCGTCGCCGTGCCCTCGCCGGAGGGCGCCCTCGTCGAGCGCACCCTGCGGGCCCTCGAAGCGCGCCGCCCCATCCTCGACGCCCTGATCCCCCCGGGGACGGAGGATCGCTGCGCCTTCGCCGGGCCGCAGGTCGAGGCCGTGGTCGCCCTTCCGCCGCCGCCCCCGGCCCGCCCCATCGTCGCCAAATATTGATCCGGTCTCCCCTCGGCGGAGGCGCTCGTCGCATGCTGCCCCGGCGCGGCGGCCGAGGGCGCTCCGATGATCCGGCGACAGGATCGAACACCGGGGCGCCGTGGCGGGCGCTGGCGTGGCTGGCCCTGGCGGGGGCCGCGGCGTTCGCGGTGTTCGGCCATCCCGATCTGCGGATCGACGACGCCTTCATCACGCTCCACAACGCCCGAACGCTCCTGGCCGGAGGCGATGACCCGGCCTATGCCGGCGCCACGGCCCTCACGGGGGCGACGAGCGCCGTCCACCTCGTGGCCATCGCGGGCCTCGGCCTGCTGATGCCCCTGGAGACGGCGAGCGCCGTCGTCTCCCTCGTCGGCATCCTGCTCTACGCCGCCGGCCTCGACCGGATGGCGGTGCAGGCGGGTTGCAGCCGGATCCTGCTCGTGGGCCTCGGGCTCCTGACCGGCTATCAGGCCCTCCATCTCGTCAACGGCCTCGAATCCGGCCTCGCGGCGGCGGCCGTCGCCTGGGCCCTGGTGCTGCGCGACGCGCGGTGGTTGCCGGTGCTGTGCGGAACCCTCCCGTTCGTGCGGCCGGAGCTCGCTCTCCTGGCCCTTCCCCTCCTCGCCCGGCAGGGCTGGGTCCAGCGCGGGGCGCCGGACCGGGTGCTGCGGACAGGCCTCCTGGCCCTCGCCGCCGCCGCGCCCTGGATGGCCCTGTCCTGGGCGATGACCGGCGGTCTCGTCCCGGCCACGGGCGGCGCGAAGGTGCTCTTCTTCGCCGAAAGCGGCCTCCCCCTTGCCGACAAGCTCGTCCTCGCGGCCTCCGCCTGTCTTCACGCGGCGATCCTCCTCATCGCCATCGGCCTCGGCGGCCTGTGGCGGAAGCCGGCCGGGTGGTGCGGCGCCGCCTTCCTGCTGCTCTGGCTCGGGACGGCCACGTGGGCGTTCCCCGGGGGATTGGCCCACAATTACGGCCGCTATCTCGTGGAGGCGGTGCCGGTCCTGCTCTTCGGCCTGTCCGAACTCCTGACGGCCGAGCGGCGCCTGATGGCCGGCGTCCTGGTCCTGTGCGTCCTCGGCCTGCAGGCGAAGACGTTCGAGGCGGCCCGCGACACGCAGCGGATGGCACGGGCCCGCGACGCGATGATCGCCACCCTGAACGCCAAGGTGCCGCTGCACGCGCGGGTCGCGGTGCACGATGCGGGTGACATCGCCTGGCGGCGACCGGACCTTCGCCTGACCGACGTGGTGGGCCTGAAGACGCCGGACAGCACCCGGGCTTTCGCGCTCCATCCCGTCCGGAACGGGGATCGCGGCGCCGCCCTGGCGGCGATCCTCGCGGGGTCCGGCGCGCAGTACTTCGTCTGCCTCACGGGAGACCCGTTCTGGGCCACCCTCGCCACGGATCTCGCCCGCACCGGGCAACGCCTCGAAGCCCTCGACGCGGGCGAGGCCTACACGGTCTACCGCCTCGTGCCCCATGGGCACCCGGGCGACTGATCCAGGTTCCCTCGTCCGTCGGCGGGGTGAAATTCGGCGTCGCTCAGACGCCGATCCGGACCCAGTCCCTTCAACCGCCCGCCTTGTCGTCGGCCGGCAGGTCCACCGTGCAGGAGACGGCCTGGACGGCGTCGTTGGCGGCCGGGCGCTGGCTCGGCAGGGCGGCGATCACCCGGACCACGACGTAGCCCTTGGTGTCGGGTGCCACGATCCGCACGTCGCGGGTGACGTCGTTCTCGTCGGCATTCGCCAGGGCCTCGTCGTACTGGGCGCGGGTGAGCACCACGAGGTCGAGGCCGCCCCGGACGGCGGCCTGATCGGTGACCGCGTAGAAGGCGCCCCGCCGCCCGTGCACGGCGAGCGACAGCATCAGCGGACCCGTGCGCGCCGAGACCCGCATGGGGCCCTCCGCGAGATCATAGGCGCAGATGCCCACGGCGACCGCCGGGTCTGGGATCGGAAGCCACGCCTCGGGGGGCGACGGGTTGTCGCCGGTGGCGAGGGTGTAGACCGGCATCGCGTGGTCGAGGGTCTCGCCGGCGCGGGCCCGCGACAGGGCATCGGCCTTCGACAGGCGGGGAATCAGCAGCACCACGCCGATATGGACGAGGCCCGCGAGCACGAGCCCCGTGACGGTGGCGAGGAGAAAGCGACCCCGGGGCGTCATGCGGCGCATCCCGTGCGGGTGATGGCCGGCAGGGCCGCGCGCTCCAGGGTTCCGGCGCTCGCCGCCACGGGCGTGTCGTAGAGGCGCAGCGCCAGGCGCACCGGTCCGCTCGCGCGCGGCATCGGCAGCCAGTTGCCGGTCTGGACCTCCGGCGAGAGGGTGATGATGAAGTGCCCGTCGCGCTCGCGCAGGATCTCCGTCGCGGTGAAACCCTCGCGGTGGATGGCCTGGCCCGGATCGCGCGGGCCCCGCCCGGCGACGGTGACCGTCCAGGCCCGGGCCGGCGGCGTGATGCCCGCGATGGTGTAGGTGCAGGTGGCGTCGAGGTCGCTCCCGGCATCGTCCTGCGCGGCGGTCAGCAGCATGCCCTCGCCGACGGCGAGGGGAATCTCGCCCCGACGGGCATTCACCGCCCGCGCATAGGGGTCGGCCCCCACGGATCCGACGCGGGGCCATGCGGTCCAGGCGCCGACGCGGACACCCCCGAACGGATAGCCGCCGCGCGTCGCGTAATCGGCCGTGGCGAGCCCGATCCCCGCCCCGAGGGCGAGGGTGTAGAGGATCAGGCTGACCATGGAGGCCCGGCGGATCGCGCGTCCCACGCCTCCGGCAAGGCGGGCGGCGGCGCCCGAGCGCGGGTCTCCCGCGCCCACGGGCGCGGCCCTGTCTACGGCGCTCATGCGACCGAGGCCTTCCTGCTGGTGAGGGCGCTCACGGGGTGGCGACGCGCCCATTGGCGGGGCGGGTTCCCTCGGCGACGACCTCCGCCGGGCGGGTGCCATTCGCTTCGACGGTGCGGAACAGGCCGTTGACGCCGCCGATCACCTCGAAGGACCGGCGCGACAGCTTGCCGGCCGCGCTCGCCGCCGGGTTGACGGGGGCGGCGGCCGGAGCCTGCGCCACGGCGCGGCCGACCTCCTTGAGGCCCGGCATCGGCTTCAGCTCGATGCCCTGGTGCGCGGTTTCCATCACGTCGTGCCACGTCATCGCCGGAAGCGAGCCGCCGGTCATCTTGTTGGTGGAGGTGTGGTCGTCGTTTCCGAACCAGACCGCGCCGACATAATTGCCGGTATAGGCCACGAACCAGGCGTCGCGGTAGGCGTTCGTGGTGCCGGACTTGCCGGCGACCTTGATGCCTTCGAGCTGGGCGCGCTTGCCGGTGCCTTCCTCCACCACCTTGGTGAGCATGTAGTTCATGTCGGCGACGACCTGGGTCGAGAGCACCTGCTCGATCTTCTCGTCGGCGTGGCGGTAGATCACCTCGCCGGACGAGTTCTTCACCTCCATGGCCGCATAGGGCTTGGCCTTACGGCCGCCATTGGCGAACACCGCGTAGGCGGCGGCCTGATCGATGACGTTCACCTCCGCCGAGCCGATGGGCAGGGACGGCGTATCGGCGAGCGGGGTGGTGATGCCCATGCGGTGGGCCATCTCGACGATCTTCGCGCGCCCGGCCTTGGCGGCGTTGGCCTCGTGGGTGATGCCCATGGCCTTGCCGAGCGCGATGGAGATCTGGATCGGGATGGTGTTGATGGATTTCGCCACCGCGACCGTCAGCGTCGTCGCGCCCGAGAACGAGCGCCCGTAATTCTGCGGACACCAGTTGCCGATGCAGACGGGGCGGTCGACCACCCGCGTATCGGGCCGGTACAGGCCGGCGGCGAGACCGGCGGCATAGACGTAGGGCTTGAACGAGGAGCCGGGCTGGCGCTGGGCGTCCGTGGCGCGGTTGAACTGGCTCTCGCCGTAATCGGCGCCGCCCACCATGGCGCGCAACGCCCCGTCGGGATCGAGGATCACCATGGCGGCCTCGTCGACGTCGTACTGGTCGCCGTAGCGGCGCAGGGTGTTCTGCACCACCTCGTCGGCCCGCCGCTGGATGGTGAGATCCAGGGGGGTCTTCACCGTGAGCACCCGGTCGTTGCGGAAGCGGCCCGCATCGGCCATGCCCTTGATCTCGCCGAACGCCCAATCGAGGTAGTAATCCGCCGTGATGTCGCGGGTGCGGGTCACCGGGGTGGCGGGGTTGCGCAGGGCCGTCTGGATCTGGCCCTCGGTGAGGAAGCCCGCCTCGACCATGTTGTGCAGCACGTCGACGGCGCGGGCGCGGGCGGCCGGCAGGTTGACGTGCGGCGCGTACTTCGTCGGCGCCTTGAACAGGCCCGCCAGCATGGCGGCTTCGGCGAGCGAGATGTCCTTGAGGGGCTTGCCGAAATAATAGTCGGCCGCCGCCACGGCGCCGAAGGTGCCGCCGCCCATATAGGCCCGGTCGAGGTAGAGCTTCAGGATCTCGTTCTTGGAGAGGTGGCTCTCCAGCCACAGGGCCAGGAACGCCTCGTTGATCTTGCGTTCGAGGGAGCGCTCGTTCGTGAGGAACAGGTTCTTGGCGAGCTGCTGGGTGATGGACGAGCCGCCCTGGGTGTTGCCGCCGCCGCGCGAGTTCGACACCAGGGCGCGGGCCGTGCCGATGGGGTCGATGCCCCAATGCTCGTAGAAGCGCCGGTCCTCCGTCGAGACCAGGGCCTTGATCATGATGTCGGGAAAGTCGTCGAGCTTGAGCGAGTCGTCGTGCTTGATCCCGCGCCGCCCCACCTCGGTGCCGTAGCGGTCGAGGAAGGTGACGGCGAGATCCTGGGTCTTGAGCCAGTTGTCGCTGGTGAGGTGGAAGGCCGATTGGGCGAGCGCCAGCATCAGAACCGCGCCGCCGGTGCCGAGCGTCACCGCCTCGCTCGTGGCATCGAGGGCGACCCGCTTCCAGCCGCGCACGGCGAAGACGTTCATGCGCTCCTGGAACCGCTCGTAGGTCTCGGCGGCGGAGCGACCGCTGTCATAGAGACCCGCATTCACCCAGGCGTCGAACGCCAGGGCGGCGCGCTTGATCCGGGTCGTCAGGGAAGTGGCGTGGGGCAGGCGCACGATCTGTTCTTCGTCCCTGGAGGGCGACCCGGCCGCACCGCGATGGGCCACTCTATCAAGCCGCGCGCCGGTTCGCGAGACTTGCCGTTACCACGGGCAACGCGCCCACGGCACGGCGCGCCGCCGCGCATGGCGACTTAAGATTGGGTTAACCTTGACGCCGGAATGGGGCGCGGCGGTGGCGATGCCCCCGGGGATACGCCTCTCTTGCCCGCCGGGGGGCCTTGCGTCTAAAGAATCGACCTCTGGCGCCGGCCGGGTCCGAAGCGGACCCTGCGGCTCTGCCGGTCCGATTTCCCTCAATCGCCCCCCGAGGTTCCCGAATGCGGGATCGCACGGCCGCACGCCCTTCCGGGCCGCCGGCCTCCACCGAACCGTTCTGGCGCACCAAGACGCTGGAGGCGATGTCGCCCGCCGAGTGGGAGAGCCTGTGCGACGGCTGCGGCCGCTGCTGCCTGCTCAAGCTCGAGGACGAGGATACGGGCGAGGTCTACCACACCGATGTCGGCTGCACGCTGCTCGACGGATACGGCTGCCATTGCCGCGACTATCCCCGCCGGCAGAAGCGGGTGCCCGATTGCGTGCGCCTGACGCCGGAAGCGGTTCGCACGATTCCGTGGCTCCCCCCCACCTGCGGCTATCGCCTCGTGCGCGACGGCGAGGACCTGCCCGCCTGGCATCCTCTCGTCAGCGGCCGGGCCGCCAGCGTCCACGAGGCCGGCATTTCCGTGCGGGGCCGGGTGTCGGGCAACGAGGAGGAGTTCACGGCCGACGAACTCCTCGAACGCATCGTGACCTGGCCGGCCCGTACGCCCGAGACCGAGGATCCCGAGGACTGACCGTCGTCACGGCGTCAGGCTGAAGCGGTCGACGTCGCGAAGGAGGTCGAGAACCGCCCGCGCCCCGTGATCCAGGGCGGCGTGACCGGCCTGCGCCGTTCCGAGGCGGGCGTCGCCGATGGCGCCGGCCGGGTTGAGATCCCCCGCCTTCCAGGCGAAGGCCGCCGGACGCCCGGCCCGGAGATGGGTGAAGGTCCGCTCCATCGCCACCGTCCGGGGGGTGAAGTCGGCGATCCGGTCCCGCCGCACGCGCTCGGGACACAGGGCGAGCATCAGGGCGGTCTCGATGCCGCCGCCATGGATGCCGTGGCGGATCTCGCTGTCCGGAAACAGGCCCTCGGGATAGCCGAAGCGATTCCAGGCCGTGGTGACGGCGACCATGCCGAGGCGCCCGCGCAACTCCGCCGCCACGAGGTCGATGAGGCCGCTGTTGCCGCCATGCGAGGTGACGAGGACGAGCTTGGTGCAGCCGGCCCGGTGGATACCCGTGGCGATCTCGCCCCAGGCGGCGAGGGCCGTCGCGGTGGTGAGACTCAAGGTGCCCGGGAAGGCATCGTGCTCGTCCGACTTGCCCACCGCCTGCACGGGCAGGACGAGGACGTCGAGATCCTCGGCCGGCAGGGCCATGAGCCGGGCGAGATAGCCCTCGGCGATGTCGACATCCGTGGAGAGCGGCAGGTGCGGCCCGTGCTGCTCGATGGCCGCCACGGGCAGCACCGCGATGACGCGGCGCATGTCGCGGCACCGCATCTCTTCGGTGGTGAGATCGAACCAGGGACGGATGGGCATGGGCCGGTCTCCCGCGTGACGCCGCCCGGCGCCTCTGGCCCGCCGCCCTGCCTTTGGCAAGCGTCAGTCCGCCGGAACGGCCCGCCTTACCGGCTCCGGCGCATGAGACAGCCCGTGGCGAAAGCGGCCGCCGCCACCATCAGGAGCGTCGTGCCCCGGTTGTCGTCGGCCCGCGCGGCGATGTCCCGACCACGCCGGACGGCCTCGTCGCGGTAACCGCGCCCGCGCCGGCGCAGGTCCTCGGACCGATCCTGCACATCGTCGGCGATGGCGCGTCCCCGGCTCCGGGCCTCGTCGATGAATTGCGAGCCGTCGCGATGCAGGCCGTCGGCCCTCTCGCGGGCGCGCCCGTAGCCATGCTGGAGCGCACCAGCGACCTGATCCACGGCACCGTCGATCTGCTGGCGTGGACGGCCGGTGACGGCCCCGAGGGCCGTGCGTCCCCGGCCGCGCAGATGCCGCAGGCCGCCTTCGATCTGATCCCTGTTCATGGTGAAACCTCGCGCTTTCTGCCTTCGGCGGCGGGCCCGATGCCCACCGCTCCGAATCTCAGGGGCCACCTGCGGCCCCGGCGACGACAAGCCGGCTCAGATCTTCTTCACGGCGTCGGCCGCGGACTGGGCGGCGTTCTTGATGCCATCCTTGGCGTCGCCCACCGTCTTCTGGGCCTCCCCCTTCAACTCCTGGGCTTTGCCCTCGGCTTGAAGCTTCTCGTTCCCCGTCAGGGAGCCGACGCCCTGCTTGACGTTGCCGACGGCCTCGTTGGCCAGACCCTTGATCTTGTCGGTCGTGCTGCTCATCGAATCCTCCGAGAGTCGGGCACGGTCGCGGGAGGCGACCGTCCGCCACAGGCCAACCGCAACCGTGGGGACCGGGCAAATGTTCCGTTTCCCCCCTCGCCGCAGCCCAGCCATGCCGGGAGCCTGCCGCACCGCACACTCTTCATATTGCAATGCAAGATGAGTCGGTCGCTCCACCGAGTGAAACCCCAGGGTTTAAAAAATTTTCTCGCTCTCAACCAAAATTTTTGCAGATGAAGGCAGATCAGCGCCGTGGCAAGGCGACTTGTATTCAAAATAACTGCAGCTAGAACCAGCGGGCATTCTTAAAACCTGACTCGAGGACGACGTCATGACCGCGCGCACCGCTGCGCCTGTCCCCGGTGGGACGCCCTACCCTGCATCGGCCACGGTCGCCGCCCCCCCGTTCGGCCGCTGGGGCCAGCTCGTCATCGGCGTCATCTGCATGGTGATGATCGCCAACCTTCAGTACGGCTGGACGTTCTTCGTCCCCGACATCCAGAAGAAGTTCGGCTTCGATCGCGCCGCGATCCAGTGGGCCTTCACGCTGTTCGTCCTGTTCGAGACCTGGCTCGTCCCCGTCGAGGGCTGGTTCGTCGACAAGTACGGCCCGCGCGTCGTGGTGCTGTTCGGCGGCGTGCTCTGCGCCATCGGCTGGGTCATCAACTCCTATGCCACCACCCTGAACATGTTCTACCTCGGCCAGGTCGTGGCCGGCATCGGCGCGGGCGCGGTCTACGGCACCTGCGTCGGCTCGGCCCTGAAGTGGTTCCCGGACAAGCGTGGTCTGGCCGCCGGCATCACCGCCGCCGGTTTCGGCGCCGGCTCGGCCCTCACCGTCGCGCCGATCCAGTGGATGATCGCCGACCACGGCTTCCAGGCCGCGTTCTTCAACTTCGGCATCGGCCAGGGCGTCATCGTCGTGGTGCTGTCGCTGTTCCTCGTCTCGCCGAAGAAGGACCAGCTCGTCCAGGCGACGAGCAACGCCAGCGTGGCGCAGACCCGGCGCAACTACACCCCCGGCGAGGTCGCCCGCCAGCCGATCTTCTGGCTCATGTACTTCATGTTCGTCATCGTGGGCGCCGGCGGCCTCATGATCACCGCCAACCTCAAGCCCATCGCGGCCGATATCGGCGTCGACAAGGTTCCGGTGACGATCATGGGCCTCACCATGGTGGCCATCACCTTCGCGGCCACCATCGACCGGGTGCTCAACGGCCTCACCCGCCCGTTCTTCGGCTGGGTGTCGGACAAGATCGGCCGCGAGAACACCATGTTCATCGCCTTCGCCATGGAAGGCTTCGGCATCTACATGCTCTACCTCTGGGGTCACGATCCCCTGTGGTTCGTGCTGCTGTCGGGCTTCGTGTTCTTCGCCTGGGGCGAGATCTACTCCCTGTTCCCCTCGACCTGCACCGACACCTTCGGCACCAAGTTCGCCGCCACCAATGCCGGCCTGCTCTACACCGCCAAGGGCACCGCCGCCCTCCTCGTCCCGGTGGCGAACTACCTGCAGCAGGCCACGGGAAGTTGGGACGGCGTGTTCCTCGTCGCGGCGGGCGCCAACTGCCTCGCCTCGATCCTCGCCATCGCCGTGCTGAAGCCCTGGCGCAAGCGCGTCGTCGCCGAGGCGCAGATCGCCCCCGAGACCGTCCAGGCGCCCCGCATCGTCACCGCCTGACGCTCACACCCTCCCACGATGCTCGAGGGGCCGGACGCAAGTCCGGCCCCTTTTCGTTGCGGCCCGGCCCGGCGCCGGTTGACACGAACCGGCAAAGCCTGCTGTCTAGATATGTTATATCATAACATTATCGTGGACAGAGCCCCGATGCAGAATTCCGATGCCCGCCTTCCGGTGACCGTTCTCACCGGTTTCCTCGGCGCGGGAAAGACCACGCTCCTCAACCATATCCTGAACAACCGCGAGGGGCGCCGCGTCGCCGTCATCGTCAACGACATGAGCGAGGTGAACATCGACGCGGATCTCGTCCGGGCCGGGGGCGCCGACCTCTCACGGACGGACGAGCGCCTCGTGGAAATGACCAACGGCTGCATCTGCTGCACCCTGCGGGACGACCTCCTGGCCGAGGTGCGCCGCCTCTGCGGCGAGGGGCGATTCGACTACCTTCTCATCGAGGGCACGGGCATCGCCGAGCCCCTGCCGGTGGCCAGCACCTTCTCGTTCCGCGACGAGGCCGGGCAATCGCTCTCCGACGTCGCCCGCCTCGACACCATGGTGACGGTGGTCGACGCCATCAATCTCCTGCGCGACTACGGCTCGGAGGACTTCCTGCGCCAGCGCGGCGAGACGGCGGGGGCGCAGGACACCCGCACCCTCGTCGACCTCCTCGTGGAGCAGATCGAATTCGCCGACGTCGTGGTGATCAACAAGGCCGCCGACGTCTCGCCCGAACAGCTCGCCCTGGTGCGCTCCGTGGTGCGGGGGCTCAACGGCGACGCCCGCATCGTCGAGGCGAATCAGGGCCGCGTCGCCCCGGGGGCGATCCTGAACACCGGGCTGTTCGACGAGCAGAAGGCGCAGGAGCATCCCCTGTGGTTCAAGGAACTCTACGGCGCCCACGAACACGTGCCGGAAACCGAGGAATACGGCATCAGTTCCTTCGTCTACCGGGCGCGCCGCCCGTTCGACCCGCAAAAATTCGACCGGTTCGTCCACGCCACCTGGCCGGGGCTGATTCGGGCCAAGGGCCATTTCTGGCTGGCGACGCGGCCGAACTGGGTCGGTGAGTTCTCCCTGGCCGGCGCCGTCGCCAAGGTCGGCGCCATGGGCTTCTGGTGGGCGGCCGTGCCCCGCGCCCGCTGGCCCGAGGCCGATGTGTTCGCCGAGCGGATCGAGGACGTGTGGAGCGAGGTCTGGGGCGACCGCCGCCAGGAACTCGTGTTCATCGGCACCGGCATGGACCGTGACGCCATCACGGCGGCCCTCGATGCCTGCCTCGTCGGCCCGGCCGAGCCCCGGCGTTTCGACCCGGCGGCGTTCCAGCACCTGCCCGATCCGTTCCCCGTCTGGCAGCGCGGCGCCGCCTGATGGGGTTCGTCAGCCGGGCGGACCTGCGCGCCCGCAACGCTGCCCGCTCGGCGCGCATCGCCGCGATCAAGGCCGATCTCGTCGCCCGCCTCGGCCTCGCCGAGGCGGACGCCGTGTCGGTGAACGAGGTCGCATGCACCGAAGCCTGCTGCCCCGATGTCGAGACGGTGGTGCTGGTGATGCGCGCGGGGCGGCCCACCCGCGCTTACCGCATCGCGCGAGGCCTCGAGGCCGTGACCGACGACGACCTCGCGGTCCTGTGCGGCGAGGATGCCCCGTCGAGCTCTGCCCGACACCCGCCGAAGGGATGATCCCTTCGGAATCCTGTTATCCCATGGCGAAGACTACCGCCTGCGCCACGACGTCGGGCTGGTGGGCGTGCGGGCCGTCATATTCCACGTATCGGACCGCGTAGCCGGCGGCGCGCAGCTGCGCCACGTGCGGCCGGGCGCTGCGCGCGATGGGAATCTGCTCGTCGCGTGTGCCGTGCGACACGAAGATCCGCGGCGCCCCGACCTGGGCATGCACCGACAGGAACCCGGCCGACGACGCGATGACGTGGGTGACCGCATCGCCGTTGGCGAGGCCGAGCGACAGGGCGTAGCTGCCGCCGTCCGAATGCCCGGCGAAGACGAGCCGGGCCGGATCGAGGGGAAAGCGCGCCTGCACCATCGCCAGGGCCTCGGACAGGCGCTCGCGGTCGGGGCCATGGCCGCCGATGACGAGATCCCAGGTCGGCAGCAGGGATTGCGGCACGAGGAGCAGGAAGCGTTCCGTGCGGGCGTGGGTCTCCAGCATCGGCAGGATCCGCGTCGCGCTGCCGCCGCCGCCGTGGAACAGCACCACCAGGGGCACGGGGCGACCGGGAACGAGCCCCTCCGGCACCACCAGCACGGCATCGCGGGTCTCGAACAGGCCGAGGTCGTGACGCCCCGGCGGCAGGGGATCGGCCACCGGCAGGCGATGGACGAAGCCGAGGCGGCCGGTGAGCTCCGGCGGAAGGGGGATCGCCGCGCTCATGCGGCCTTCGCGGGCGTCAGCGGTTTGATCTTGAGCTGATCGATGGCCCAGCGCCAGGACCCGTCCGGCCGGCGCCGGGCCGCCTCCACGGAGACGACGCCGTTCGGGAGGCGCGCGAAGGTCAGGGCGAGGTCGCCGTTGATCAGGGACGGCAGGGTCTCAGCGGCGGGGAACTCCGACTTGCGCGCGAGGAGGTCGGTGTAGAACGCCCGAATCTCGGCCTGCCCCGTGGCGACCACGGCGCCCACCGCCAGGACCGCGTCCGGTTCGTACAGGGCCACCAGCCCCTCGACGTCGCCCGCATTGGCGCGGGCGTTGAACAGGCGGGCGAGATCTTCCGGCGCGGCGGCCGGGCTACGGTCGGTCTCGGACATCTTCGGGGTCTCCTCAACGCAGGCGGCGCCCCGTCGCGTCGGCGACGGAGACGGTGACGGGAATGCCGGCCTCGACGCTCTGCGACACGGTGCAGAAGCGCTCGAACTGTGCGAGCACCCGGTCGAGGCGCGGCAGGTTCTCGGCCGGTTCCCCGAGCGCGATGGCGACCTCGATGCCGCCGATGCGCAGGCGCCCGGCTTCGTTGCGCACGATCCGGCAATGGGCATCCGCCCGCACGCCGTTGGCCTCCTGGCGGAACTTGCCGAGGGCGAAGACGAGGCTCGCGCACAGGCAGTTCGACACCGCCGCCACGAGGAGCTGCTCCGGGCACGGCCCCGCCCCCTCCCCGGCCGGCGGCGCCTCGTCCACGGCGAGGCCGGCGACAAGGCCGCCGAAATCCACGGTGAAACGGTAGGCCGCGTCCTGGGTGATGCGGATGCCGGGGCCTCGGCCCACGGCCGGATCGACCCCCGGCGCCGGGGACGGACGCGACGCCGCCGCGGTGGCCTCGACGGGGAGCGGTGAAGTCGGTTGACAGTCCGAAATGCTTGGCATACCAAATACCAACAACGGGCCGACAGAAAAAGCAAGGCCCGCCGAAAGTCCTCGTCAGACCCGCCAAGAGTTCCGTTGCGCCCCCTCGGGGCCGGCGGTGACCGAAGGCCCGGAGGAAGCGATCATGCACTTGGACACCGCGACCCGACAAGCCGCCGCCTCTTCGCTGCACTTGCGAAATCTTGTATTGCCCTGCAGCAAGTTCCCCGCCGACGTGGCCTGAGCCATGGCGGAATCCGGTGAGGCCCTGCCCGGTGCGTTTCTGCCCCGGGCCATCGACTTCGCCGCCCTGGTCGGTGCCCTCGGGGACGCCGTGGTGGTGTCGGACCCGTCCGGCGCCATCGTGGTCTGGAACGCCGCCGCGACCCGGATCTTCGGCTACGCGGCGGAAGAGGCGCTGGGCCGCTCCCTCGACCTCATCACCCCGGAGCGCCAGCGCCGCCGCCACTGGGACGGTTACGCCGAGACCATGCGGACGGGCATCACCAAGTACGGCGCCGACGTCCTGCGGGTGCCGGCGGTCCACAAGGACGGCCACGCCCTCTCCATCGCCTTCACGGTGGCGATGCTGCATGCGCCGGACGGCGCCGTGACGGGCATCGCCGCCATCATCCGCGACGAGACCCGTCGCTGGACCGAGGAGCGCGACCTTCGCCGCCGCCTCGCCGAACTCGAATCCCGCGCCTCCGACGGGCGCGGCGGAGACGGCCCACGGGCCTGACGCCTCACGGCCAACAGCAGAGCCCGCGCCAAGCGGACCCAGCCTGAGATTCCACAACCGACCATCAGGGAGAACGCGCCATGACGAAGCCGCTCGAGGGCATCAAGATCATCGATTTCACCCACGTCCAGGCCGGTCCCGCCTGCACGCAGTTGCTCGCCTGGTTCGGCGCCGACGTGATCAAGGTCGAGCGGCCGGGGGCCGGCGACGTCACCCGCACACAGCTGCGCCACGTTCCCGATGCCGACGCGCTCTACTTCACCATGCTCAACTCCAACAAGCGTTCGCTCACCCTCGACACCAAGACCCCCGAGGGCAAGGAAGTGCTGGAGACGCTGATCAAGCAATCCGACGTCATGGTGGAGAATTTCGGCCCCGGCGCGCTCGACCGCATGGGCTTCTCCTGGGCCCGCATCCAGGAGCTCAACCCGGGCATGATCCTCGCCTCCGTGAAGGGCTTCTCGGACGGGCACCACTACGAGGACCTGAAGGTCTACGAGAACGTGGCGCAGTGCGCGGGTGGCGCCGCTTCCACCACGGGCTTCTGGGATGGCCCGCCCACCGTCAGCGCCGCCGCGCTGGGTGATTCCAACACCGGCATGCACCTCGCCATCGGCATCCTCACGGCGCTCCACCAGAAGAACAAGACCGGCACCGGCCAGAAGGTCGCGGTCTCCATGCAGGACAGCGTGCTCAACCTCTGCCGGGTCAAGCTGCGCGACCAGCAGCGCCTCGACGCCATCGGCTATCTCGAGGAATACCCCCAGTATCCCAACGGCGAGTTCACCGACGTGGTGCCGCGCGGCGGCAACGCGGGCGGCGGCGGCCAGCCCGGCTGGGTGCTGAAGTGCAAGGGTTGGGAGACCGACCCCAACGCCTACATCTACTTCACCATCCAGGGCCATGCCTGGGCGCCGATCTGCAAGGTGCTCGGCCGCGAGGAGTGGATCAACGATCCGGCCTACAACACCCCGCTCGCCCGCCAGGACAAGATCTTCGACATCTTCGGCATCATCGAGGCGTGGCTCGCCGACAAGACCAAGTTCGAGGCCGTGGACATCCTGCGCACCTACGACATCCCGTGCGCGCCGGTTCTGTCCATGAAGGAACTCTCCGTCGATCCGTCCCTGCGGGCGAGCGGCACCGTCGTCGAGGTGCCGCATCCGAAGCTCGGCTCGTACCTGACGGTGGGCAGCCCCATCAAGTTCTCGGATATGAGCGTCGAGATCAAAGCCTCGCCGCTGCTCGGCGAACACACCGACGAGGTCTTGCTCGACCTCGGCTACACCCAGCAGCAGATCGAGCAGCTTCACCAGGCCCGCGCGGTCTAAAAGATCGGTCGCGACGAAAGACGACGCGGCGCGCCCACCGGGCGCGCCGTCCGCGTTACGGGGGAGCGTCTGCGCTTTGGGGACGGCTTCCAGCAGTTGTTGGACCAAATACCATCATGCGGGACACAGAGCGCAGGTCGCGATATACAGCGTCATGCGCCGTCGCCCATCCTCCCGCCTGCTCATCCTCAATCCCAACGGCGCAGTACTGTTGTTTCGCTTCGTACACACGGCAGGTGCCTTGGCGGGCCGAAACTACTGGGCCACGCCTGGTGGTGGTGTCGAAGACGATGAAACCTTCGAAGAAGCCGCCATTCGCGAGCTGTTCGAAGAAACAGGCATCCAGCATGTCGATCCTGGCCCTGAGGTGGGCAGGCGGGAATTTATCTTACGACTTGCGAGTGGAGAAGAGGTGATGGCTGAAGAGCGCTTCTTCCTGATACAGCACGACGGCACCACCTTATCGCGTGACGGGTGGACGGACGAGGAGATTGAGATAATGGCTGACCACCGATGGTGGTCGAAAGATGATCTTTCTAGAACAACTGATGCCATCTTCCCGGAGGATATTATTGAGCTTCTTCCTCCGCTTAATTAAATTGCATTGTTTAAATTTTATGCATTTTACAATCGAACAAATTTTGAGAATGCATTGGGATTAAGTCTCTAAGATTAGAAAATCTCCACCGCATTATCGCATTTGACTTCCGAAGGACGTCCCCGCACCCCCGAGGCCCATCGCGACATGCGCCTGTCCCTCCGCCTCCTCCTGCCCGACGCGCCACCCTTGAGCGCCCGCGAGCGCCTGCGCTCGGCGGCCGGCGCCCTCGTGGGCATCCTGGCGACGGGGCTCGTCGCCCGCCTCGCCCTCGGGCCGACCCCGGCCCTGCCGGTGCTCATCGCGCCCATGGGGGCCTCCGCCGTGCTGCTCTTCGCCGTGCCGGCGAGCCCCCTCGCCCAGCCCTGGTCGATCCTCGGCGGCAATCTCGTGGCGGCCCTGGTCGGCGTCACGGCGGCGGGGACGATCGCGGATCCCATCGTGGCGGCGGCGGTCGCCATCGGGATCGCCATCGGCCTGATGAGCACCCTGCGCTGCCTGCATCCGCCGAGCGGCGCCGTCGCGCTCACGGCGGTGCTCGGCGGACCGGCGATCCGCGACCTCGGCTACGGCTTCGTCCTGTGGCCCGTGGGCGCGAACTCGCTCCTCCTCCTCGGCATCGCGATCCTGTTCAACAACCTCACGGGACGCGCCTACCCGCATGGGCGGACCGACGCCCGCGGCACCGGCGATCCCGCCCCGTCCACCCGCAACGGCGTCACCCCGGCCGACCTCGACCGGGTGCTCGCCGCCTACGATCAGGTGCTCGACATCGGGCGCGACGACCTCGCGGCGATCCTCTCGCAGGCCCAGCTCGAAGCCTATCGCCGCCGCGCCGCCGGTCCGGTGACCTGCGCGGCGATCATGTCCCGCCACGTCGTGGCCGTGGCGCCGCATGCCCCCCTGCACGAGGCTCTGAGCCTCCTGCGCGAGCATCGGGTCAAGGCCCTGCCCGTGACGGACGAGGGGGCCCGTATCCTCGGCATCGTCACGCAGGGCGACCTCCTCGACAAGACCGTGTGGGAGCGGCCCGGCCCCCGCCTCGGGTTGGCCCGGCGCCTCGCCCTCACCCTGGCGCGGGGCCGCGCCCCCCACGGCAGCGTCGAGGACATCATGACGAGCCCGGTCCGCTCCGTCCGCGCCGACACGCCCATCGCCGACCTCGTCCTCTGGATGCAGGATGCCGGCCTGTCGCACCTGCCCGTGGTCGGCCCCGACGACCGCCTCGTCGGCCTCGTCTCGCAGGCCGACCTCGTGGCCGAGTTGCTGGCCGAGGCCGTGGGCAACCGTGACGCGGCCGCATGCGGGGTGGACGCCGCCGTGGCGTGATGGGGACGTCGGCCGACGCGCGTACGGATCGGACGATCAGCGCCGCGCCGTGGAGACCGGCGCCGTGGGCTCGCCCCGGGCGCGGACCTCCCGCCGCCAGTGGCTCGGTGTCAGGCCGGTCCATTCCAGGAACGCGCGCGTGAAGTGCGACGCGTCCGCATAGCCGAGGTCGTGGGCGATCCGCCCGATGGACCACGTCTTCCCGGCGAGCAGGGCCTTGGCCCGGACGAGCATGACACGCTGCTGAATGTCGGCGTAGCGGGTGCCCGTCTCGTCGAGGCGCCGCTGCAAGGTCCGGCGGGAGAGGCCGAGGCGGCGGGCGATCCCGTCGATGCGGGGCCGCGCTTCGTCGAGACCGAGCTCGATTAGATGCGCGACACAGGCCGCGAGATCGTCGCCGATCGGCTCCCCGTCCGTCATGTCCGGGGCGCTCGGACGATGACGGTCCGGGTTCGGTGCATCGAGGCGGCCCGCGGGGAACACCAGGCCGGCCTTCGATCCCAGGGCGATCTCCGCACCGAGCAGGCTTTCGATCTCGGCGCGGCGGGCCAGGGTCGCGCCCGTCACCACGGCATGGTCCGGCCGCCAGGCCGGTCCGAGGAAATGACGCACCGTGCCGAGAAGATAGCCGAGCGCCAGAACTTCGTTCGCCTGACGCCCGGTCTCGATCCGTTCGACGACACCGTATCCGTAGAAGGCCTCGGCCCCTCGCCGATGCAGCCCTGTCCAGGTCGCCGTCTGCAACAGGACCGGCGTGACGGCCTCGACCCGAGCGAGGGCTTCGCCGAGCGTTCCGGCTGCGCGGACTTGCACGCCGATCGGTCCGAGGCCGGCAATCCCCACCTGCGTCGAGAGCCGCGCGGGCAACGCCGGGTCGCCGATTTCGCGGATCGCGGCCTCGATCAATCGGACCTGATCGCGCAGCAGGATCAGTCGGTCGGGCGTGTCGAGGAGTGTGAGCGGGATCTCGGCGCGTCCGAACACGCGCGTCAGCGAGCCGCCGGCGCCTGCGACCGCTTCGGCGATCGGCCCGACGGTCCTTGCCTTGGTCAGGCCGTATCGCGGCATGGGCATCTCCGCCGTGAGGATCGGGGCGTTGGCACCGAATGGCAAGAACCCAGGCTTGCCCTCGCGTAGGTCTGGTGAGGCCGCCGGACCCGACGTCTCACGGGCGCGTGTTCAGGAGCGGCGAGGATCGCACCGGAGCACACCATGGCAACGCTCGCATTCGATGACCGGACCATCGCGTGGCAAACCCTCGGAGGCTTCGAACACGCGGCCTATTCCGTCCTCGCCGTGGATGAGACGGCGCGCATCGTGGACCTCCTGTTCAAATTCGCCGCGAACGAGCGGATCGCCCTGCATCGGCACGGCGCAGCCTACCGCACCCTCGTCCTGCAGGGGGAATTGAGGATCTACCGTCCGGACGGGACGCTGAAGGAGATCCGCCCCGTCGGGAGCTACGTCGCGGGACAGGCGGGGGGTGAACCCCACACCGAGGGCGGCGGCGACCAGGACGTGATCGTCTATTTCTCGAACCGTGACATCGATGGCCCGGTCTATGAAATCCTGGACGCCGATCATGAGATCGTCGCGACCTTCGGAATCCCGGAATTCCGGGCGCTCCTCGAAGCACAGGCCACCCGGGCCGCGTGAGGAAGGCGCTCTCGATGCAGATTTCATCCATACGACGCGCCCGAATCGCCGCGACGGGGCTTCTCGTCGCCACCCTCGGCTCTTCTCACCTGACCGCTGCGGAGGCCTTGCCGCCCGTCCTCGTCGTTCTTCCGGTCAAACTCCTCGACACATCCGGCGAGCCGACCGATCAGGCGTCCCGGCATGCCGAGCGTCTGGTCCGCCTCGGCGATCGTCTCGCGGCCGACCTGACCCGCGCGGGCCTGTACCGCGCGACGGTCCTCCCGGCCGACGATCTCCGACGGGCCTGCCCGTCGGAAGACATCCCCTGCCTGCTGAGGGCCGCGCAGGCGCGGGGCGGCGAGCGGATCTTCATCGGCGTCGTGCACAAGAGCAGCACGTTGATCCTGCAACTCTGGGCCCGCCTCGTGGACGCCCGCACCGGCCGCGAAACCTTCTCCCGCGACCTCAATTTCCGCGGCGATACGGACGAGGCGTGGCAACGCGCCGAAGCCTTTCTCCTGTCTCAGATCCGGACCGGGACAACCGAAGCACGCTGACCCGGCTCGGGGGGGCAGCCCGTGGCGCACGGCTTTTCCCGACCCCGCCGCGAGCGGCACGCGCTCCATCGGCTGAGCCGAGCCGATGTTTGTCCACCTCATGAGAATGAACGTTCATTGACGTGAGAATGAACGTTCATTATGCAGGAGGGGCAAGCAGGAGCGCGTCATGGTCCTTCCCCATCGGAACCACTGGCCCGAGTTCGAGGCGGTCTCGGCCGAGCCCCGGCTCGCGCGGCGCGTGACGGGGGCCCTTCGCGCGATCTGCACGCCGGCCAATCTCGCGGCGCTCGGTGTCCTGGCGTTCGGCTGGCTCGCCCTCGTCGGCTGGACCGGGGCGGGGCCGGACAGCTGGCAGGCGCGGGTCTGCGCCGACCTCGACCTGCGGCCGCGTGCCTGCGCGGCGATCCAGCCGGCGGGGGACGCGTCGTGAGCGCGGCCCCTTCAAGCGCAGCACTTGGCACCGTCATCGACGCCCGCGCCGGTCAGGGCGCGCGGCGCGAGCACATCCTCGACGCGGCGGAAGCCTGCTTCGTCCGCAATGGCTTCCACCGCACCACCATGCAGGATCTGGCCCGCGAGGCGGCCATGAGCCCGGGCAACTTCTACCGCTACTTCGAATCGAAGGAGGCGCTGATCCTCGGCTGGGCCGAGCGCGAGCGCGGGCGCGGGGCCCTGTTGGTGAAGAGCTTGGAGCGGGAGGGCGACCGCCGGGCGGCGTTCCTCGGCGTCATCACCCAGTATTTCGCCGCCATCACCCGCGAGGCGGCGGTGCTGCGCCTCGACATCTGGTCGGAGGCGACCCGCAACCCCGCCATCGCGGCCATGACCGAGCGGACGGAGGCCGAAGCGAAGGCGTGGATCGTCGACACCATCGCGGCCCTCTCCACCGACCCGGCCTGCGACCCGGCGGCGGTCTATGCCGTCCTCGATCCCCTGATGAAGGGCCTCGTCGTCGGCCGTGCCCTGACGCCGGACTTCGACACCCCGGCGGCCGTCGCGACCCTGCGCGCCGCCATCGAGGCCGGCCTCGCCGGCCGCCTTCCGACCCCGGAGCCGACCCGATGATCTTGCTCCGCCTCGGCGCCCTGCTCGTGGCGTTGTCCGCCGCCCCGGCCCTGGCCGAGACGCCGCCGGTCGTCTCCCCCCGCCTGCCCGCCGTCTCCGTCGTCGAGGCGCAGCGCCGCGAGATCGTCGAGACCGTGACGGTGACCGGCACCCTGGTGCCCCGCGACGAGATCCTGGTCACGCCCGAGATCGACGGCACCCGCATCACCGAGGTGCTTGTCGAGGAGGGCATGCGGGTGGAGCGGGGCCAAGTGCTGGCGCGCCTGTCGCGCGACCTCATCGACCGGCAGATCGCCCAGCAGACGGCCGTCGTCGACAAGGCGGCGGCGGTGGTGCCCCAGGCCGAGAGCAGCATCGAGCAGGCGGCCGCCGCCGAGACGGAGGCGCGCCTCGCCTACGACCGCTCGCGCCAGCTGCTCCAGAGCGGCAACGCCACGGCGGCGATCCTCGAGAACCGCACCTCGATGCTGCGACAGGCCGAGGGCAAGCTGGCGTTCGCCCGCAACGGCCTCGTCATCGCCAGGGCCGAACTCGCCCAGGCGAAGGCCGTGCGCGACGAACTCGACCTGCGCCTCGCCCGCACGGAGATCCGCGCGCCGGAGGCCGGCATCGTCAGCCGCCGTACGGCGCGCGTCGGCATGGCGGCGTCGGGCGCCGCCGAGCCGCTGTTCCGCCTCATCGCGCGCGGCGAGATCGAACTCGAAGGCGAGGTCATCGAGACCAAGCTGCCGCGCCTGCGCGAGGGCAAGCCCGCCTGGATCGTGCTCGGCGACGGGGAGCGGGTCCAGGGCCAGGTCCGGGCCATCTATCCGGAGGTCGACAAGGCGAGCCGGCTCGGCAAGGTCCGGGTGCGCCTCGCCCCCGATCCGCGCCTGCGCATCGGCACCTTCGCGCGCGGCGGCGTCGAACTCGCCCGCACCCGCGACGTCACCGTGCCCCAGGCTTCCGTGCTCTACGGGGCCGACCGGCGCAGCACCGTGCTGGTGGTTTCGGGGGACCGGGTCGAGGCCCGCACCGTCGTCACCGGCCTGTCCGACGACGACAGCATCGAGATCCGCCAGGGGCTCGACGCCGGCGAGCGCGTGGTGGCCCGTGCCGGCTCGTTCCTGCGCGACGGCGACCGGGTGCGGCCGGTGACGCTGACCCCGCCCACCCCCGCGGCGCCCCTCGCCACGGCGGAAGCCGGCGTCCCCTGAATCCGGGATTCCAAAGGGATCATCCCTTTGGCGGGTGTCGGGCAGAGCCCGACGTCTCCACAGGGCCAGTTTCTCAGGATTCTCGCCTGGACCCGCGAAGCGCTAAGCCCTTCGAACCCTGACTTTCCGCGAAGCGAACCCGGACCCGCACCGATGCGCCTGAACGTTTCGGCCTACGCCATCCGCAAGCCCATGGGGCCGCTGGTTCTGTTCCTCGTGCTCATCGTGCTGGGGCTCGTGAGCTTTCGCGGACTCGCGGTCACGCGAATGCCGAACATCGACGTGCCCATCGTGTCGGTGGCGATCACGCAAGCCGGGGCGGCGCCGTCCGAGTTGCAGACGCAAGTGACGAAGTGGGTGGAGGATTCCATCGCGGGCGTGCGCGGGGTCAAGCACGTCACCTCGGCCATCACCGAGGGTTCGTCCGTCACCACCGTGGAGTTCCGCCTGGAGGTGAACACCGACCGGGCCGTGAACGACGTGAAGGATGCCGTCTCGAAGATTCGCATCAACCTGCCCCGCACCATCGACGAGCCGGTGATCAGCCGCGTCGAGATCGCCGGCCTGCCGATCCTCGTCTACGGCGTCACCGCGCCGGCCATGACGCCGGCCGAGCTGTCCTGGCTGGTGGAAGACAGAATCGCCCGCACCCTCCAGGGGGTGAAGGGCGTCGGCGGCGTCGAGCGCGTCGGCGGCGTCGCCCGCGAGTTGCGGGTGGTGCTCCAGCCCGACCGACTGCTGGCGCTTGGCATCACGGCGGCGGATGTGAACCGGCAGCTGCGCATCACTTCCGCCGACATGGCCGGCGGGCGCGGCGAGGTCGGCGGGCGCGAGCAGTCGATCCGGACGCTCGCCGCCTCGCGGTCCGTGCGCGACCTCAAGGCCACGACCATCGTCCTGCCGGGCGGCCGCAAGGTGCGCCTCGACGACCTCGCGGCGATCGAGGATTCCATCGAGGAGCCCCGCACCTTCGCGCGCTTCAACGGCACCCCGGTCGTGGCCTTCACGGTGTCGCGCGGCGCCGGGGCCAGCGACGCCGAGGTGGCGGCGGCGGTGGAGAAGAAGATCGCCGAGTTCGGCACCACCTACCCGGACCTCCGGTTCGAGCTCATCGACTCTTCGGTCTCGGCCACCCTCGGCTCCTACGATTCGGCCATGCACACCCTCATCGAGGGCGCGGTGCTCGCCGTCATCGTGGTGCTGCTGTTCCTGCGCGACTGGCGCGCGACGGTGATCGCCGCCGTGGCCCTGCCGCTGTCGGTGTTCCCGACCTTCTGGGCCATGGACGCCATGGGGTTCACCCTCAACGGCATCTCGCTCCTGGCCATCACCCTGGTGACCGGCATCCTCGTCGACGACGCCATCGTGGAGATCGAGAACATCGTCCGGCACATGCGGCTCGGCAAATCGCCCTACCGCGCGGCCCTCGAGGGCGCCGACGAGATCGGGCTCGCGGTCATCGCCATCACGGCGACGCTCATCGCGGTGTTCGCCCCCGTCTCGTTCATGGGCGGCATCGCCGGGCGCTACTTCATGCAGTTCGGCCTCACCATCGCGGTGTCGGTGTTCATGTCGCTGCTGGTGGCGCGGCTCATCACCCCGATGCTCGCCGCCTACTTCCTGCGCGACCACGGCCACGAAGAGGCCCGCGACGGCTGGGTGATGCGGGCCTACGGCCGCCTCGTCGGCTGGTCCGTGCGCCACCGCGTGATCACGCTCATGGCGGGGCTGGCCCTGTTCGCCGCCTCCCTCGCGTCGACGGGCCTGCTGCCCTCGGGCTTCCTGCCGAAGCAGGACATGGCCCGGACCCTGTTCATGGTGGAACTGGCGCCGGGCGCGCGGCTCGTCGACACCATCGCCACCACCGACCGGGTGGCGGCGCGCATCCGGGCCCTGCCGGAGGTGACGTCCGTGTTCGTCGACGGCGGCCGGCAGGTGGGCGGCAAGAAGGAGACCCGGCTCGCCACCCTCATCGTCAACCTGACGCCGAAGAACGCCCGCACGAAGAAGCAGGCCGCCCTGGAGACGGAGATCTCGGCCCTCATCGCCGAGGAGCCGGACATCCGGTCCTGGACCCTGCGCGATTCCGGCCAGCGCGACCTCGCCCTCGTGGTCGGCGGCCCCGACACCGACGTGGTCACGGACGTGGCCGCCCGCCTGCAGCGCGACATGGCGGCAATGCCCCACCTCGTTTCCGTGATGTCGACGGCGCCCCTCAACCGCACGGAGGTCCGCATCCGCCCGAAGGAGGGCGCGGCGGCCGATCTCGGCGTCTCGACGGACGCCATCGCCGAAACGGTCCGGGTCGGCACCATCGGGGACATCGGCCTCAATCTCGCGAAATTCAACGCCGCCGACCGGCAGGTGCCGATCCGGGTGCAACTGCCCGAGAGTGCGCGCGGCACCGTCGCGCGTCTCGAAACCCTGAAGGTGCCGGCAAAGAACAACACCGCCGTGCCGCTCAGTGCGGTGGCCGACATCGAACTCGGCCAGGGGCCGGGCGCCATCGACCGCTACGACCGCGTGGTCCGCGTCGCCGTCGAGGCCAACATGGAGGGCTCGGACGCCCTGGGCTCCCTCATCGCCCAGGCCCTCGACACCCCGACGGCGAAAAGCCTGCCGCCCGGCGTCACCATCCGGCAGACCGGCGACGCCGAGATCATGGGCGAGGTGTTCTCCGGCTTCCTCATGGCCATGGGGGCCGGGATCATGATGGTCTACGCCGTGTTGGTGCTGCTGTTCGGCTCGTTCCTGCAGCCGCTGACCATCCTGTTCTCCCTGCCGCTCTCCATCGGCGGGGCCATCCTGGGTCTGCTGCTGCTCAACATGCCGATCTCGATGCCGGTGGTGATCGGCATCCTCATGCTGATGGGGCTGGTGACGAAGAACGCCATCATGCTCGTCGATTTTGCCGTCGAGGAGATGGGGCGCGGTGTCGACCGGGTCACCGCCATCGTGGAGGCCGGGCGCAAACGGGCGCGGCCCATCGTGATGACGACGCTCGCCATGGCGGCCGGCATGGTGCCCTCGGCCCTGGCGCTCGGCGTCGGCGGCGAGTTCCGCGCGCCCATGGCGGTGGCGGTGATCGCCGGCCTCATCGTCTCGACGCTGCTGTCCCTCGTGTTCGTGCCGGCGGTGTTCCTCCTCGTCGACAGCCTGGAGCGCACCCTCGGCCGCTGGCTCGGTCGCCTCGTCGGGGCGCGGGACGAAGCGCCGGAGGCGGGGATGCCCCACGGGGCGTGAGGTTCGCCGATCCCTTGGAACCGTGGACGAGACCCTGGGTGCGCGTCACTCTCGCCCCGCTTGCGGCGCGGAGCATGATAAGCCCGGCGCGATCCTGGCCTCGAAGCACCAGCCGCCGGAGTTGCGCATGACGTCCTGGGTTTTCTGGGCCCTCCTCTCGGCGGGCTTCGCCGCGCTGACGGCGGTGTTCGCCAAGGTCGGCGTCGCGGCGATCTCGTCCGACGTCGCCACCTTCCTGCGCACGGCGGTGGTGCTCTGTGTCCTCGGGGCGATCCTCCTCGGGACCGGCCAGTGGCACCCCCTCGGGTCGATCCCCCGCCGGACCTACCTCTTCCTCGGATTGTCCGGCCTCGCCACCGGGGCGTCGTGGCTCTGCTACTTCCGCGCCCTGAAGCTCGGCGACGCGGCGCGCGTCGCCCCCGTCGACAAGCTCAGCGTCGTGCTGGTGGCCGTGTTCGGCGTGGCCTTCCTCGGCGAACGCCTGTCCGCGCCGAACTGGCTCGGCGTCGGCCTCATCGCGGCCGGCGCCGTACTGGTCGCCTACCGGGGCTGAGGCCGGGCCCAGAGCCTCAGTTCTCGAGCGGCTTGCACTGCCCCGGCTCGGTCTTGGCGAAGGTCTCGCCCTCCTTGAAGGGATGGTAGTTCTTCGCCTGCTCGGGCGTCAGCCACGCGGCATCCTTCACCGGCCCGGTGTAGAGGTGGCGCACCCAGGCGATGATCTGCAGGATCTCGTCCGGGTTCACGTCCTCGTTGTGCGGCCCCATCATGCCGTTGGCCCCGCCCCAGATGGTGGAGAACAGGCCGACATCGCTCGTGTTGAGCGGGTAAGTCCAGTAATTGTCGTTCAAGCCCGGCCCGACCTTGCCTTCGGCCAAGTGACCGTGGCACCCGGAGCAGGAAGTGAGGAACAGGCTCTCGCCGTTGCGAAGGCAGGAGCGGTCGTCGATGTAGATGTTCTTGCCGGTCTTGAGGAAGGTCTTCACCGCGTCCGTGTCACGCCCGCCGGGTTTGCCGTCCTTGAGGGTCATGGCCTCGCCCGTGATGGTGTTGCGCAGCACCACATCGCTCTGCGCGTCGCCCGGCGCCTGCGCCAGGGCGACACCGAACCCGAGCGTCGCGAGGCCGAGAGCCGCCACACACGTCTTGACGATAATCTTCATTCGCTTGCCGTTCTTCCTTAGGTAATTCTTATGATTACCCTTCCGGCTGTTTTTATAGACGGGCGAGGGATTAGATTCATCGGGCAAACGTGTTTCAAGACTTGCCTGAAGTACCCGGCCAAGACTGTCGAATGTCGCAAGCCGGGCCGGTTCAGGCCCGCCAGTCCGGCAGCGGGTTAGCCTCCCCCTCCAGCCACGACGGCACCGGCAGGTTGCGCTCGCGCAGGAAGCCGGGGTTGAACAGCTTCGAGGCATAGCGGGCGGCGCCGTCGCACAGGATCGTCACGACCGTGTGGCCCGGCCCGAGTTCCCGCGCGAGGCGGACCGCCCCCGCGACGTTGATCCCCGACGAGCCGCCGAGACTCAGGCCCTCGTGGCGCATCAATCCGAACACGTGGTCGAGGGCATCCGTGTCGGAGATGCGGTAGGAATGGTCGGGCCGGAACCCTTCGAGGTTGCGCGTCACCCGGCCCTGGCCGATGCCCTCCGTGATGGACGAGCCCTCCGCCTTGAGGGCGCCGTCGGTGTAATAGGCGTGGAGCGCCGAGCCGTCGGGGTCGGCGAGCGCGATCCGCACGCCGGGCTGCAGGGCCCGCAGGGCCTGGGCGGTGCCGGCGAGCGTCCCACCGGTTCCGGCGGCGCAGACGAACCCGTCGACGGTGCCCCCCGTGGCCGCGAAGATCTCCGGGCCGGTGGTCTCCACATGGGCCTGCCGGTTGGCGACGTTGTCGAACTGGTCGGCGAAGAACGCGCCGGCCGGCTCCGTGGCGGCGAGCGCCTCGGCGAGGCGGCGCGCGGCGTGGACGTAGTTGTTCGGGTTGGCGAACGGCACCGCCGGCACCTCGACGAGGCGGGCGCCGGCCAGCCGCAGGGTCTGCTTCTTCTCCGCCGACTGGGTTTCGGGGATCACGATCACCGTGCGGTAGCCGCGCACGGCGGCGACGAGGGCGAGGCCGATGCCGGTGTTGCCGGCGGTGCCCTCCACGATGGTGCCGCCGGGCCGGATCAGCCCCCGCGCCTCGGCGTCCCGCACCATGGACAGGGCGGCGCGGTCCTTCACCGACAGGCCGGGATTGAGGAACTCGGCCTTGCCGAGAATCGTGCAGCCGGTCTCCTCGGAGGCGCGGGCCAGGCGGATCAGCGGCGTGCCGCCGATGGCCGAGAGGATGGTGTCGTGCGATGCCATGGGACAGGCGCTCACTGGTTCGAAAGCCGGGGTCGGCGCCCGGTCTCGACCTTTCGCGCGGCGATTGCCAGTCCCACGGCCGAGTTTGGATGCGGCATCCGCCGATGCGGCCTTGGCGGAGACGGCCCTTCTCCGCGGGCCGGCGGAACCGGAAGACTCCTCCGGCCCCGCCGCCTCCGGGGTCACCTCACGCGGCGCGGGCGGGCTCGGCCTTGCGGAGCGCCCCGTCGAGGGTGACGTGCAGGGTGAAGGCCGCGCCGTCGCGGGTCGCCGGAACCTCGAAATGCTTCGGCTTGCGCTTGGGCGTGCCGCTCGGCGCGTATCCGGCGGCGCGGGCGGCGCCGAGGGCGAATTCGGGATCGGCCGGGGCGTGATCGGGCCTGCCCGGCCGGGCGACGGCGTGAACCGAGCCGTCCGCGAGGGTGAGGCGGTCGACCCGGATCTCCGTGGGCTTGCGTTCGCCCGCCACCGTCACGGTGTCGCCGGGGGCAAGGGCGAGGGAGGCCAGGGCGAGGCCGGCGGCGCCCTCGGGGCCGAGATCGGCGAGGATCCGCCCCCCCGGTCCTTCCAGGGCGAAGCGGTGGCCGAACACGGCCCAGATGGTGCCGGTGGCCTCGTGGTGGTTGCTCATGCGATGGTCCTGTGGATGGGTGGGCTGCCCCCTCGGGGTCCGGCGGTTCTAGGGGACGGCCCCCGACGAGGGCTGAACCGGGCGGTTCAGCCCCGGTTCAACCGCGCAGCCCGGCCCAAGCGTGGCCGCTCCCTTGCGAACGGCCACACGGGCCCCATGTGCGTTTCCGACGCGCGGCCCACGGGACCGCCCCCGGATCGGAGACACGCGCCGTGAGCCTCGGACTTCTCGCCCTCCTTGACGATGTTGCGGCCCTCGCCCGCGTCGCCGCCGCCTCCCTCGACGATGTCGTGGCCCAGGCCGGCAAGGCCGGCACCAAGGCGCTCGGCATCGTCATCGACGACGCCGCGGTGACGCCGCGCTACGTGGTGGGCTTCGCCGCCGCCCGCGAATTGCCCATCGTCTGGCGCATCGCCGTGGGCTCCTTGAAGAACAAGCTCCTGTTCCTCCTGCCCGGCGCCCTGATCCTCAGCTACTTCGTGCCCTGGGTCATCACACCCCTGCTCATGCTCGGCGGCCTCTACCTCTGTTACGAGGGCGCGGAGAAGATCCTCCACGCGATCCTGCCGGGGTCGGGACACGCGGAGGCCGAGACCGCCGTCGCGCCCCAGGACGCCAAAGCCCAGGAGGATCAGCGCGTGCGCGGCGCGATCCAGACGGACTTCATCCTCTCGGCCGAAGTCATGGCCCTGACGCTGGCGTCCCTGACCACGGACTCCACCCTGACGCGGGCCGCGATCCTCGCCATCGTGGGCATCGGCGTCACCCTCCTCGTCTACGGCGTCGTCGCCCTCATCGTGAAGGCCGACGATGCCGGCGTGGCGCTCGCCGCCAACGACCGCCCGGCCTCGACCCTGCTCGGCCTGCGCGCAGCGACACCGGGGGCCGAGTCCTCGGGGGCCGACCGAGCCTTGCGGCCGGCCACGAAGGGACTGGGGCGTGCCCTCGTGGTCGGCATGCCGTACTTCCTCAGCGGCCTCGCCATCCTCGGCACCGCCGCCATGCTGTGGGTCGGCGGCGGCATCCTCCTGCACGGCCTCGAGCATTTCGGCGTCACCGCCCCGGCGCACCGCGTGCACGAGGCCGCAACGGCCGCCTCCGCCCTGCCGGGCCCGGCCGGCTTCGCCGAATGGCTCGTCACCGCGACCCTGTCGGGACTCGGCGGCCTCGTGGTCGGCGGGCTGACGATCCCGGTGGTGCAGTTCGTCCTGGCCCCGGTGGCACGGCGGGTGCGCGCCCTGTTCGGATCGGGCGATCCGGCGCCCGCCGGGCCTTGACGGCGGGGGATAACGGGACCGCGCGACGGCGCGTTTTACCGCTTCTTTACGCCCCGCCGTTACGGTTCCGTCATGCTGACGGGAAAGCGATATGCCTCTGACAATCGCGGCTCGGTGGCCGTCGAGTTCGCGCTGGTCTCCCTGACTGCCGTGATGCTGATCCTGTTCATCCTGTGCGGGGGCCTGATCCTCTATCTCAACCAGGCCCTCGACCAGGCGACGACCCAGGCCTCACGCAACGTCATGACCGGAGCTGCCCAGACCGCCGCGATCAGCAGCAGCGATTTCCGCGCGCAGGTGTGCGCCGGGCTGCCGAGGACGATGACCTGCGCCAACCTCATCATCAACCTCTACACCGTGAACAAGGAGGCCGGCCCCGGCGGCTTCTACCGCTTCGTGAACGCGGACCGGTCCGGCCTCAGCCTGCCGGACCTCTCGCAGGGGGCGGGACAGTTCAACCTCGGTGTCAGGGGCGACTACCAATACCTCCAGGTGATCTACCCGATCACCTTTGCACCGACCCCCATCCTGAAATGGCTGAGTGGCGGCGCGACCTTCAACGGCGCGCCCGCCTACCTCGCCATCTCCACGGCGGCGTTCCGGAACGAGCAGTTCTGACGATGCGCCGCGACCTGCCCCCCGGACGACGCTTCCTCGCCGATCGCCGGGGCGTGTCCGCCGTCGAATTCTCCGTGATCCTGCCCTTCGTCCTGCTCCTCATGGCCGGGGGCATGCAGTTGATCACCTATCTCAACGCCATCAGGAAGGTCGACCGCATCGCCAATTCGATCAGCGAGATCGCCTCGCAGGCCATGCCGCCGCAGGGATCCAGCGTCGCGACGGTCAACAGCCTCGATCTTCACTTCACCTACGACGCCGCCATGGTTCTGTTTCCCTATATTCTCGGCGACGCCCAGCGGCGCGGCGTGAACTGGTGGGAGAACATCACCATCGATTTCGCCAGCATCGCCTTCACGGCGAAGGACGCGACCTGCGCGGCGAGCGGCGACCCGACCACCTGCTACGTCGCCAACGTCGTGTGGACGAGCCTGGGGACGGCGGGCACCAACAAGCGGCCCTGCGGCGTGCCGCAGATCCCCGCCGCCGACACTGCGCCGCCGACCCAGCTGACCCTGCCGCGCTCCACCTTCGGGCCGGGCTCGCTCATCGCCGTCGACGTGGTGTTCCAATTCAGACCCACCTTCGGCAGCGGCTTCATCGACCCGATCCGCATCGCGCGGTCGGTCTTCCTGCAGCCGCGCTATGCCACCCTGGTCAATTACGACACGACGAACGACGATGGGATCGCTGTGAAATGCCCCGGCTACTGACCACGCTCTCCGACCGGGGCGCCGCCTTCGGATCCGCGCGCCGGGGCAGCATTCCGGTCCTGTTCGCCCTCGGTCTGATCCCCATGGTGGGCCTCATCGGCCTCGGGATCGATTACGGCGTGGCGGCGAGCGACAAGGCGAAGCTCGACATGGCCGCCGATGCCGCGGCCGTGGCGGCGGTCGTCACGGCCAAGGCCTATTACGCCGCCAATGCCGGCCAAGCCGACCTGAACACAAAGGCGATCGCCGCCGGAATCAGCAGGGCGACCAACGCCTTCCGCGCGAACACCGGGAACGTCGCCCTCGCGGATATCAGTTTCCCGGTCCCGCAGCTCACGCGCAACGGCCAGACCCTGACGGCGGTGGTGACGTATTCGGCCGCCGTGAAGAACAGTTTCGGCCCGCTGTTCGGCTCGCCCACCACCACCCTGAGCAACACCGCGAAAGCCTCGGCCGACATCGCGAGCTACCTCGATTTCTACCTGCTCCTCGACGTCTCGGGCTCCATGGGCCTGCCGACCTCGAGCAGCGGAATGCAGCAGTTGGCCCTGGTCAACCGCGATATGTGGGGCGATTACCAGCAGGGCTGTCAGTTCGCCTGCCATTTCCCCGGAAACACCGGTTGGGGTCTGGCGGCGGGAAAGATCCAATTGCGGTCGGACGCGGTCAACAACGCCGTGTGCTCGCTCATCCAGCGCGCCTCGAATCCCGTGGTCCCCAATCAGTACAGGATCGGCCTCTATCCCTTCGTCAACCAGATGGGCACGCTTGCCTCGATCACGAGCAATATCGCGACGCTCAACAAGACCGCCCAATGCGGGACCGACTGGCCGCTCGGCAAACTCGCGCTGACGAATCTGCTCGACACGGGGTCCACGCAACTCGCGACGAACAACGATCCGAGCACCGGGACCGGAAGCGGTGGGACCCATTTCGATACGGTCCTGCCGCAGATGAAAGCGGCGATCGCCGCATTCGGCGACGGAAGTGCTGCCAATTCGGCCAAACCCTTCGTGTTCCTCGTCACCGACGGCATGCAGAACGACCAGAACTTCTCGAGCTTCAAGAACGGCAAACGCGTCTATCCCGGATCGCCGTCTCTCTTCGTGGGATATGACGGCGCCGGGTGGGACGGATCACAGCCGAAGCAGATCGATCCCACGAACTGCGATGCCCTCAAGAAGGCCGGCGCAACGGTTTCGGTTCTCTACATTCCGTACAACATCATCACCTTCATGGACCTGAATTCGAACACCGTGATCACGGAGAACAAGAAGGTCAACGCCTTCAGCCCGACGCTCTCGACGGCCCTGACCGCGTGCGCCTCGCCCGGTTTCCTGTTCATCGCCGACTCGTCCGACGGCATCACCTCGGCCCTCAACGCCATGTTCGACAAGGCCCTTCAGGTGGCCCGCCTGACCCAGTGACGATCCCGCCCCCGCAACGATCCGGACGCGCCGGACGTTTGCGTGGTGTACGGGATGACGGGAGAGACGGTTTGACCCCCACGCGATCGGCGCTCACGGACGACACGACGGAGACGGCCCTCGCCCAGACGGTCCGGCGCGCGGCGGCGGCGGCCCGGCGCCGGGCGGCGGCGTTTCCGGCTTCGGTGAGCGGAGACGACCTGCCCTGGGCGGTGATCGAGGCGTTCGACGCCGATGTCCGCGGCCATGTCGAGCGAGACCGCCGCATCGAGGGCGAGCGCGACCGCGTGCTCATCGCCGCCGTCGGCCTCGCCGAGGCCCGGGCGGAGGACGGCCCGGACGCCGTGGAGGCCGCGCGGACTGGCCTCATAGACGCCATCGACTACCTCGAACAAGCGGTTCTGCGGTTCGGCGTCGTCAATTCCGTCGCCGCCCGTCACGGCCTCGGCGCGGCGGGCCGGCCGGTGGCGGCGAGGCCGTGAGGGTCGAGACCTACACGACCTTCAGGTCGTCGAGGGAGACCTCGCCGGACTGGCTGGTGAAGCGCGGGGCGCCGCCGTTCGCCTGCTGCACGCCGGAGATCTTGTGGTCCCCGCTGTCGTAGGTCTTGAGGTGGCCATCCGTCTCGACGAGGAGGCGGTGCGCATCGGGGAAGAAGGCGTAGCGCAGGCCGTTCTGGCCGCCGCTGCTGGCGGGCTGGCCCAGATCCTTCGGCCACCACGGCTCGGCGCCCTTCATCGGTTCCATGGGCTTCATCGGTTTCATGGGTTCCATCGGCTTCATCGGTTCCATGGCGGACCTCTCGGGGGGTGAACGGCATGGCTACGCTCGAATCCCCGGAAGGTTGCAGCCCGCCCCGGCGCGCCATTGAATTCGCTCTCCGCCACGCGCATATCGCGCCCATCCTTCGCAACCTTCGGAGACGGACCCTTGAGCGACACCGTGGAGCGGCACGAATTCGGTGCCGAGGTCGGACGCCTGTTGGACCTCGTGGTCCATGCCCTCTATTCCGACCGTGAGATCTTTCTGCGGGAACTCGTGGCCAACGCCGCCGACGCCATGGACCGGCGCCGCTTCGAGGCCCTGACGGACCAGGCCTCCGCCCTGCCGCCCGACGCCAAGGTCCGCATCGTCCCCGACAAGACGGCGCGCACCCTCACCCTGTCGGATGCCGGCATCGGCATGACCAAGGCCGAACTCGCCCAGAACCTCGGCACCATCGCGCGCTCCGGCACCCGCGCCTTCAGCCAGTCCCTGGGCGACGCGAAGGCCGAAGACCGCCCGAGCCTCATCGGCCAGTTCGGCGTCGGCTTCTACTCCGCCTTCATGGTCGCCGACCGGGTCACCGTCACGTCGCGCCGCGCCGGCGCCGAAGAGGCCTGGACCTGGGCCTCCGACGGCCAGGGCGCCTACACCCTCGAGCCCGCGACCCGCGCCGAACCCGGCACCGACATCGTGCTCCACCTCAAGGAAGATGCCGGCGAGTACCTCGAAGGCTACCGCCTCGACCACGTCGTGCGCAAATGGGCCGACCACATCACGGTGCCCATCGCCCTGGTGGAGGACGGCAAGGAGGAGACGGCGAACCAGGGCACGGCGCTCTGGCGCAAACCCAAATCCGAGATCACGCCCGAGCAGTACACCGAGTTCTACCGGCATGTCGGCATGAACTTCGACGAACCCTGGGCCACCCTGCACTGGCGCGCCGAGGGGGCGCTTGAATTCTCGGCCCTGCTGTTCGTTCCCGGCATGAAGCCGTTCCAGGCCGTGGAGAACGAGCGCGCCAGCAAGGTGCGCCTGCATGTCCGCCGGATGTTCATCACCGACGAGGCCGAGCTGCTGCCCTCGTGGCTGCGCTTCGTCCAGGGCGTCGTCGACACCGAGGACCTGCCCCTCAACGTCTCGCGCGAGATGCTGCAGGCGACCCCCGTGCTCACGAAGATCCGCCGGGCGGTGACGGGCCGGGTGCTCACGGAACTCACCAACCGGGCCAAGGACGCCGAGGGTTACACCTCGTTCTGGGAGAATTTCGGCCCCGTCCTGAAAGAAGGCATCTACGAGGACCACGAGCGCCGCGGCGAGATCGCGCCGCTCCTGCGCTTCCACTCCTCCGCCCAGGACGGCTGGACGTCCCTGCCCGACTATGTCGCCCGGATGAAGGACGGCCAGGACGCGATCTACTACCTCGTCGCCGACGATGCCGACGCCCTGAAGAACTCGCCCCAGCTCGAAGGCTTCCGCGCCCGCGGCGTCGAGGTGCTGCTGCTCTCCGACCACGTCGACGCGTTCTGGCCCGAGGCGCTGGGCCGGTTCGAGGACAAGCCCCTGCGCTCCATCACCCAAGGGGCGGTCGACCTCGCGAAGTTCGCCGGCCAGTCGGACGCCACCGAGGCGCCGGCCTCCGTCGAGGCCCTCGTCACGGCCCTCAAGGCCGCGCTCTCGGCCGACGTGTCGGAGGTGCGCGCCACCGACCGCCTCGTCGAGAGTGCCGTGGTGCTCTCGGCCTCCAGCGGCGGCCCGGACCTGCAGATGCAGCGTCTCCTGCGCCGGGCGGGACGCGGCGGCGCGAGCCTGCCGGTCCTGGAGATCAACCCACGCCACCCCCTGATCCGGTCCCTGGCCGACCGCGTGGCGGCGGAAGGCGACATCGCGGACGCGGCCGGCACCCTCCTCGACCTCGCCCGCGTGCAGGACGGCGACACCCCGCGCGACCCCGTGGCCTTCGCCCGCAAGGTCGCGGCCGCCCTGGCCGACGCCGCCCCGGCCGCGTGACTCAGGCCCCCGCCCCGGCCCGCCTGCCCCAGCGGGCCGGGACCCCGTGAGGATCCTGCTTCCCACCCTCTACGACACCCATGGCGGCTCCACCCGGGTGCTCCTCGCGGCGGCCCAGGCCCTGCGCCCGCTCCACACCGTCACCGTCCGGGCGCCCCTGCCCGAGGCCGACGAGCGGGTGAAGCCGCGGTTTCCGTCCCGGCCGCTCACGGGATGGGCACGCAAGCTCGCCGTCCTGCCCCGCCTCGCCCGCCTCGTGGCGGGGGAGGCCCTGGCCCTGCGCCGCCTGCGGCCGGACGTGATCCATGTCCACGACGAGCCCTCCCTCTACGTCTACGGCCTCGCCGCCCGGTTCCTGAGCCCCCACCCTCACCTCGTGTGGCACCTGCATGCCGATGCCGGCCGCGGCCGGCTCGCCCGTCTGCGCGTCGTCCTCGCGAATTCCTGCATCCTCATCAGCGATCACATCGCGCCGCCGCGCGGCCTGCCCGCCACCCTGATCCGCAATCCCCTCCCGCCCCTCGCACCCCTCCCCGCCCCCGCCGGCGATCCGCTCGCGGCCCTCGCGGTGGTGGGGGCCGTGGTGCCGCGCAAGGGCCAGGATCTCGCCGTGGAAGCCCTGGCGCGCCTGCGCCCGACGCACCCCCACGCCCACCTCACCCTCGTCGGCCCCGAACTCGACACCGCCTTCGCCGCCGCCCTGCGCGCCCGGATCACGGCGCTCGGCCTCGACGACGCCGTGGATTTCGCCGGCGAACGCCCCCCCGAGACGGCGTTCGCGGGCGTCGGCCTCGCGCTGTTTCCCTCCCGCGCCGAAGCCCAGCCCCTGGCCCTGGCCGAAGCCCTCGCCCGCGCCCTGCCCGTCGCGGCGAGCGACATCCCCGCCCATCGCGCCATGCGAGCGGCCACGGGCGCCGACGCCCTCCCCCTCGCCACCCCGACCCCGGACGCCCTCGCGGCCGCCCTCCTCACCGCGGCCCGAACCGCTCCCTCCCCCACCCTCGCAGCCCGCGCCCAAGCCCTCTACGATCCGATCCACTTCACCGACGCCCTGCGCACCCACATCGCCACCCTGGCGCCCGACTTTTCTCGTCCACCGCCCTTGTGAAATCGGCTCGGCCCATGCTAAAGCCCCGCTCGTCTCATCGAGGCCCCCGCGGAGAGGTGGCAGAGCGGTTGAATGCACCGCACTCGAAATGCGGCATGCCTGCAAGGGCATCGGGGGTTCGAATCCCCCCCTCTCCGCCAGTTACCTAGACTAACCCATTGATTTAGCTCATATTTTGGGGCAATGGCTAGCTGCCAGCTACCATATCAGCCCACATTCGCTGTCGCATCGTAGCCTCCGTCTTCGGACTTAATCGGACGGTCGCCTCAGCGGCCCACGCCAGGGCTGACTGCCAACACTTCCCCCAAACATGGGCCGCTTGACCAACAGTTCGCTGGCGATCCAGGCTACGCGACCCTGTCTGCGATACCGGCCTTTCCGTGACAATCGGATCGTGAAAGACGACGTGCCACGTCGGCAGAGCCTTTCCTTGCGCGGGCACCGTTGGGTTGCCCCAAGCAGACACTTCGGATCGTCCGGTCCTGCTACCACGGGTACGTGGCGGCTTGATCGACGCCACAGAGACGGGAAAGGGCTGCGCGGATGCCGATCAGCAGGAAAGACCTCGCGAACGCGGCCTCGCCGGAGGCACTCGTCAAACGTATCCTCCAGGCCGAGCCGAACCTTGCGATACCTGTGCCGATCCAGGAGCTGTGCGCGGGCTTCGGCATCGTAGGGATCGAGGACTTCGACATCAGTGAGTTCGAGGGCGGTCTCGTGACCGACGCGAAGCGGGCCGAAGGGACCATTCTTGTCAAGCGCGGGGGCAAACCGCGTCGCCGCTTCACCATCGCGCATGAACTCGGTCACTTCCTGATGGCGCACCACGTTCCGGATCAGCCCGGCCGGTTCCTTTGCAAGGGTTCCGACCTGTTGCGCCTCACGGCCAAGGAAGGCGACCAACGGCAGCGCAGGGAGGTGGAAGCCAACCGCTTCGCCACGCTCATGCTGATGCCCCCGCACCTGCTCCGGAAGGCCATGGCGGCGTTTCCCGGGGCCGATCTGCAGCACGTTCTTGCGCTCGCGTGCGACTTCGCCGTGGCCAAGGAGACGGCGGCTCGGGCCTACGTGCAGTACCACTCCGGACGGATCGCCATCGTTGTGTCGGGCAACGGCCGGGTGCAGCGGTCCTACAGCAGCCTCGCCTTTCCCGACATCATCTGCGCGGTCAGCAGTCCGGTCCGGGAGCACCCGCTCTTGCAAAGCACCTCGCATCGTCCGAACGCCACGAGCGACGCCGCCGCGTGCAGGCCCGAACTCTGGATCGATGTGAAGCGCGATCTGCGCGCGCCGACTCTCTTCGAGCAGGTGTATGTTCAGCCGAACGGCTTCGCGCTGATCCTGTTGCGTTTAGAACCCGTCCCAAAGGAGAGCGCATGTTGGAGGAGGGGTGGCGTCACCGCTTCCACTCGGGGCGACGGTAAATAGAATCTCAATACGCGTTGCCCGGCTGATCAAGATTCTAACAAAGTGTACCTCAGCATGTTTCCTTTTTGATCTCGTGCGAGATGTGATGCCCGCAATAGCGTGCGTAGAGGATAATTCGGATAAGCCCCTCGTTGAACGCCACCTTGCTGAATATCCTTGGTCAGCCCTATAAGCAGTCTGATGCACTGTCTTTAAGTCAGGTCTGTGATTTATCGACGCGTGCCTCTGCTCCGCCTTGGTCCGCAGTAATTTTGATCGGCCCCCACGGGGTGGTCCAAGTTCAAAGTTAGTGCAGGGTCGGCCTCTGCACCACGGGTAGCTTGGCCGGCGGAGCCGGTCGGGTAAGCGCAGCCGGCCAAGCGGATGAGGCCGGCA
>Ga0182226_1000011_pt1 | contig 39406 bp, 59 predicted proteins | sample G6R1MG_27_FD_129658 | JGI IMG/M metagenome (GOLD analysis project Ga0182226, IMG submission 129658) | Miscanthus phyllosphere microbial communities from Michigan, USA - G6R1_MAIN_07NOV2016_LD1 MG | ecosystem: Host-associated > Plants > Phyllosphere > Phylloplane/Leaf | place: USA: Michigan...
CGCACGAACAGACCATCCGAGACGCTATATCTAGCGCAAGAGCACTTGACGCGGCACAAGTAGAGCCGTAAATCAGAGGCCACTGGTCTCCCCCAGTCTCCTCGGTCCTCCCAGACCACTAGCCCGCCGGCTTCATCCACCGGCGGGCTTTTTAATTTCCGAGTTGGCCTGCGAACCGCGCTGTTAGGATGGAGTCCCAAGCCTCCGGCGTTTTGTCAGCCTTGAGCCTGTTGCAAGATCGACATGCGATCACGACGTTCGACTGCACATTTTTGCCGCCCTTAGAGATAGGCTGCACGTGGTCAAAAGTTGCGGTGTTTTTTGCGAGCTTCCAAGGCATGCCGCTCACGGGCAAAACCATTTTCTTTGCGCAGTAGTGGCAGCACCACCCCTGCGTCTCAATTTTGCGGGCCATGATGGCTCGGCGCTGTTTGGCTGTCCGGTTCCTCATGGCAGCAGCTTCATCGCCTCGTCGGCCGAATAGACGACGCCCGTGATGCACCCCTTGGCCCGAGCCGCGTCGAGGAACGCCTTTTGCTCCGGCGTCACGCGGACACCCGGCGTCTTGACCTCTATCGCCACGAACTGACCCGTCGACGTGTACCCTATGATGTCCGACGAGCCGACGCAGAGACCGGCCACCAGGGGTCTCGGCTCGCGCAGCGTGACCCGATCCGCGCCGACGCCGCCGACGACCTTCCCGACCCATCCCTTGCCCGTATTCTGGCGGAACAGCCGGTGCCCGCGCTCGCTCGCCCCGAGCAGAATCGCGTTGATGATGTCTTTTTCGGCTTTCATGCCTCAGCCCTCCGTTTCTCCCACGCGACCGCAAGCGCAGCCTGAGTTTGCGCCCGTGCCAGCGCGCGCCTGCGGGCCTTGTATCGGGCGTTCCAGGCAAGACAGCGAGCGTATGCGACGTGGCGCCCGAGCCGTGTCTGCGCCATCAGGACGTGATGATATGACCGGCCCATGACTTCCGCGATCCGCATCGGCGCCACGCCGTCGTGCAGCATATAATCGACCATCTCGGCCTCTAGGCTCGCCTGCGCACGCCAGTCCGCGCCATCCTGTCGTCTTCTCTCTGCCTCATCATCCACAACGCCTGCCCCCACTGTTCAGGATTCTTGAGACCCCGGGCGCGCCCGAGATCCACGAGTTCGCCCACGTTCCGGCAGGCAGCCTCTTGCTTCTGCCGGCGCTGGCGCATCTCGGCCGGGTCGACCTCTGCAAGCTCGCCGTCGCCAACCGAAATCTCCCGCGGCCCGCCCTCGGCGACCGGCTTGACGAACCCGCACTCAGGGCACGCCTTCAGAACAGCCCGATACGTCGCGAAGCAGGATTTGCAGACCGCAATCGCGACCTCGGCTTTCTGGTCGCCTTTCTTGCGGCCCGTCAGCGTCCAGGTGCGCTCGTCGTCCGGTAGGCCGTGCGCCTCGATGTTGCCGGCGTGGTCGAGAATGATCGCGGGGTAGTCTTTTTTGCGGAGGGCCCGGCCGACTTGTTGCAGGTAGAGCGACAGCGATTTTGTCGGGCGCAGCATGCCGACGCATTCAAGCGTTACGTCTCGGCCAGCCTGAGCGGCGAGATCCCACCCCTCTGCGGCCAGCATGACGTTCGTGATGACATCAAGCGCACCGTCTGCCATGGCCCGTGCCGCAGCCTTGCGCTCGTGCGCGGGCGTCGTGCCGTCAAGGTGAATGGCCGAGACACCGGCCGCCCGGAACGCTTCTGCGACGTGTTTGGAGTGGGAAATCGTCACACAGAAGTACATGGCCTTCTTGCCGGCGGCCAACTTCAGATAATGCCCTACGATATCTCCGATCAGCGTCGGCTTATCCATCTCGTCTTCAAGCTCGTCCGTTGAGTAGTCGCCGGCCCGCGTCCCAACGTCCGCCAGAGCCGGCGACGTTGGCGCGTAGGCCCGATATCGCGAGAGGTAGCCCTGCTCCATCAGCCAGGCCACGGACGGCCCTGGCACGATGTCTTGATAGGGAGGGTTGAGCGGCTTCCCGTCGAGGCGTTCGGGCGTTGCGGTCAACCCAACGATTTTCGCGCCGACCAGCCGCGCCCATTCGAGTACCTTCGCCCACGACCCGGCAGCAGAGTGGGCGGCCTCGTCAACAAACATGACGGTCGGGTAGCAGCCGGCAGGGATGCGCGCGAGTCGGTTTTTCAGCGTGTCGATCGAACAGACCTGGACCATCTGGTAAGGATTGAACGGGCGACCGGCAGCAATGATTCCGTGCGCGATCCCGAGCGAATAGAATGTCCCGCTCGTTTGCTCCACGAGATAGTCCCGGTTTACGACCATCCACGGACGCCCGTTCTTAGCGAGCGCGCCTTTGACCATAAACGACGCCTTGACAGTTTTGCCGCTCCCGGTCGGGCTCTGAAGCATGATTGCGTCATGCACTTTCAGAGAGGCGCGAACCCTGTCGATGATGTCCTGTTGGAACGGGCGCAGTTCGATCACTTCACCAACACGGCCCGCACCGCCTCCACGTTTACGCCCGCCCGTGCGGCGCCGTCGGCGATATCACCCCATCGCTCGTGCGGCACCGCCCCATCGGGCCAGCGATACAACGTGTTCGGATCGATGCCCACGGCCCGACAGAACGGCCGCACGCCCCCGAACAGCCCGACAAGTTCGGCGTGTCTCTCCGGCGGTCGCGGCGCGGTCTCGGGCCGATCTCGCCGCGGCGTCTTGCGCCACCAAGCCAGATAGTGCCGCTGACACATGCCCCGACAGACCGCCTCCTCCTCGCAACTCATAACCATGCATCTCGTCATCGCGACCTCCTGAGCCCGTATAAAATGCCGTTGACACCGCGTCAACGGCTCTATAGACCGGGAATGGGAACTGAAACGGGAGATGCAGATGACAGTCGATCAGATTTTGCGCGATATTGACGAGCACGGGTTACAGTTTGGCTGTAACAGACTCGCCGAGGAGCGCCCTGAATATCTCTGGTATGTCCGAATTGGATCAGACTACAGCAAGGCCCGACGCGGAGCGACGTTTGAGGCCGCCGTGCTCGCCGCTTGGGCTGCGTACACGAACGCGGAGGGCAAGTGATGTGGATCGCGTCTCTGCCGCTGTGGTTTGTTTCGTTCGTTATGCTGCTTGTCGCGATTTTTTCTGCGTATCAAGCATACCGCTTGGCGCTATCTTCTGGCTCGTCATCTGAGGAAATCGGCACGAAGGCATGGCTTTCGATGGCATTTCTTGTGCTGTGCTCGCTACTGGCCGCGCTGGCCTCTCTCGTCGGGAGGCTCTGATGCCGATCCAGATCCACACCGACCTAGTCCAGGGCTCAGACGAATGGCTCGCCGCGCGCTGCGGTCTGCTAACGGCGTCGGAAATGAGCCTGATCCTAACTCCTACCCTGAAGGTCGCGCAGAACGACAAACAGCGCGCCCATCTGTATGAGCTTCTGGCGCAGCGAATCACGAACTACGTCGAGCCCCGCTATCTGAGCGACGATATGTTGCGCGGCCATATTGACGAGGCTGAGGCTCTAGCGTTGTATGAGCAGCACTACGCGCCCGTTGAGACGGCCGGGTTTATCACGAATGACGAGTGGGGTTTCACGCTCGGGTATTCGCCTGACGGTCTCGTTGGCACTGACGGGCTGGTCGAGGTAAAGAGCCGCCGGCAGAAGTACCAAGTCGAGACGTTCTGCGTACACGTCACCGAACAAACGATCCCGGCCGACTACGTTTTGCAGATCCAGACAGGGCTTCTCGTCACGGGCCGCAAGTGGTGCGATCTGGTGTCTTACTCTGCCGGCCTGCCTATGGCTCGGATCAGGGCATATCCTGACGAGGCCATGCAGGACGCGATCGTGAAGGCCGCGACATCGTTCGAGACGGCGCTATCAGTGGCCCGTGAGAAATACGACGCCGCAATCGTCGGCGCCCCCACGACCGAGCGCCGCGCCGCAGAACAGGAAATGGTGTTATGAGCGAGCGAGGTAAGTGGCCTAGAAAATCTCTAGAGGAAAGATTCCACCAGCGATATATTCCAGAGCCAAACTCAGGATGCTGGCTATGGATTGGTAAATTAAACGCCTATGGGTATGGCCGAGTTATAAGGTCTGGAACAAAAGAAGAGATGGCGCATCGCGTTTCTCTTGAGCTATCTGGCCTCCATTTAGCGAAAAACGAATTAGCCTGCCACCGCTGCGATACGCCATCGTGCGTCAACCCAGATCACATTTTTGTAGGATCACACGCAGACAATAGTAGAGATATGGCATCTAAAAAAAGAGGTACAATCGGAGAGTCAAATAGACATTCAAAGCTGACTTCCTCCCAAGTTGCAGACATAATAAAAGACAGCAGAAGCGCAAAGGATATTGCAGTAGCTTATGGCATTTGCGAATCTACTGTCAGAAATTATAAATCTGGCAGAACGTGGGGACACCTGTAATGGACATGTCAGCTTTCGTAATGCCCAAATCAGACCAGTTAAACGCTGATGACCTGATTAGTGGCCCTCGAACAGTTACAATCACTAAAGTAGCCGGAACAAGTAACGCCGAGCAGCCCGTTGCTGTGTTTTTTGAGGGTGATAATAACCGGCCTTACAAGCCTGGAAAATCCATGCGCCGCGTGATGATCGCGGCATGGGGGCGTGATGCCGCGCAGTACGCCGGGCGCAGCATGACGCTATATTGCGACCCGACCGTGGTTTTTGGCGGCATCCAGGTTGGCGGCATCCGTATCAGCCACATGTCGCATATCGACCGCGATCTGACTCTGCTGCTGACCACGACGAAATCGAAGCGCAAGCCGTTCGAGGTGAAGCGGCTCGCGGAAGCGGCGCCCAAGCCGAATCGCCGAGAGGCCCTGTACGCCGCTGCGCGGGTCGCTGCCGGCAAGGGCCGGCGTTCGCTGACCGAGTTCCGCGCGGGCCTACATCCGGCCGCCTACGACGCCCTAGAGCCGATCTGGCCCGAACTGACCGCGACCGCTGCGGCCAAAGAGATTCCCGCGCACGACCCTGACACGGGCGTGATCGAGGATGCCGACCGACACGCCATTGATGGTGAAGGTCTGGACTACCCCCACGACGACGAGAGGATTTAACAAATGGCAAAGCGTGAACACGGCTACATCGCCCTCGTGCCGGTCTTTATCCCGGTTCCGAAGAACGACCTTCCGAACCAGATTGCCGCCGCTACGGCGCTGCACGAGGCCACCCGCTCGGGCTCGCTGGATCAGATCATGGCCCTGCCTGGCGTGCGGCTGCATGTGAAGCCCGGCAAGGACATCGTGAACCGCTGGACGTCCGTTCAGGTTGCCGAGGCTGGCGAGGCCGAGCCGGAGCAGACGTATTTCGAGAAGACCGGCGAGCTTGAGCCCGGCACGCTTGGAGGCGCCGAGATCTCTGGCTTGGACGAACTTCCGGACAGCGATATTCCGTCCGAATCTCCCGCGCCCGACGCCGAGACAACCACCGGCCGCCGCCGCAGCCGCGCCGCTTAAGGAGATCCAGACATGACTGAGCGCAAAGAAAACTTCATCGCTTGTGGCGTGTTCGGAGGCCGAGATATCTCGGTCCCGGGGTTCGAAAACCGTTACGCTGCGCTGACCTACGCATCGCTCAAGGGGTGGCGTGAGATCGCCATCCTTCGGAGCTAATGCTTAATGGCGCCTAGGGCCTTCACGACGTTGTCGCTGATGAGTTCTAGGCGCCCACTAATCAGATCAAGGCGCGTAACCACCCGATCCATGTCCTTGGAAGTTCGCTCCTCTAGGGATGCGAGTTCCTTTTTGGTGGCGTACATGCCGGCCACTTGTGAGCGATGCTCGCTGCTGCGATCTTCCATCATTTTGAGGCTCGCATTCACGGCCACCTGGAACGCGTCGCGCTCGTTGCGGCTGGCCTCTTTGGAAGCGTCCCGCACGGCTACAAGTTCCTTGAACTCTTTTCGGAGATCCTTGACGGCGTCCTGCACGTTCTCGAAATCGCGGTTCTTGCCGCCGATTCGCCAGAGCCAGCCGCCGAACCCGATCATCATTCCGATGAGCGCCAGCACGGTGACGGGCGAGACTTGCGGCTGCCAACTCAGCACGTCGCCGACCCCTGCGTCTTGAACGCGGGCTTGAGCTTCGATGAAAACGGGCTTCCATACCTGCGCATCCGGGAATCCCATCAGAAAAACGCCTGCCTGACCTTGATCCACGCGCTGAGAATCGCGCTGACGCCCTTCCATAGCAGGAACAGGCCCGCCAAGATCAGGAAGAACGTTCGGTGCTCCACGACGAACCCGACGACGCTCGAGACCATTCCAAAGACTGTCTGCACCTGGCCGGCAACGTCGTTCGCCTTACTCAGCGCGTCCGTCAGGCCCGAGCCAGTCGCCCCGCCGAGACCCAGGAGGCCCGTGCCGGCCGTCATCAGCCAAGCCGGCGGGCTGAACAACTCCGGCCGGTGCTGCGCCGCCTCAGGCAAGCTCATGGTGGCGCGCTCGGTCGAAATCCGTGCGTGCGGCCACTTCGGCAGGCCGGCAAGGAATTCGGCATCAATCCCGCCGTCGCCAAGCCCGTTGTCCTTGCGGATCTGTGCGACCGCCGCCTGCGTCTTGCTGCCGTCGAGGCCGTCCAGCAGCCCCGTATTGTAGTACCCGCGATCCTTCAGGGCGGCTTGCACGTCCCATAACGCCGGATCGCCCTTCAGCCCCGGACGCGCCTTTTCAGAGACCGGCTTGGGACCGAGCCCTAGCAGCCGCTGCCACCAGGGGCGCGGCACGACGTCGGCCGCCACGGTTGGCGCGCGTGGCGCGGCTACGGGCGCCGCCGCGGGCCGCATCTGTGCGAGCATCGCCTCCACGGGGGCCGGACCGACTAGGACGTGGTTCAGGCCATCGCCGGCATAGTAGGACTGTCCGCGGCGCTTCCCGTTGATCGCCGACAGCACCGGGAACGACGCCCACTCCATCGCGATCTGATTGCCGAAATCGGTAGCCGACATCTTGCCGGCCATGAACTTCGCGTAGCCTCGGCGCAGCAGAAGCGCATACCCAAGCTCGTCCTGCGTCGTTGGCGACATCAGCGCGCGGCCGGACACCTTGCCCTCATCGCGCAGGCCCTTCAGCGTCGCAGTCATGAACTGGTAGCGACCGCACGCCGACGAGCCGAAATTCTTCGTGCGCCAGGGGCCGTTTTCGATTGCCTCGTCAACCGTCATGGACGTAATCGGCTTGACCATCCGGGACATCTTGTTCCCGTACACGGTGTCATAGCCGCGAGGCGCCTCGAAAGACGCGATGAAGTCGAGCGCGAGTTTCGCGGGCGCCGGGATCATGGCGTCACTCAGGCTTAGCGGGCGGGATGAAATCTGTCGCCTGGTCGTCTCGTAACATGCCATCGGGTGTTGGAATAACATTCCGTTCGGACTTGATCCGATGGACCATCTCGCCGATTTCATCAGCGTCCAGCCGGGCGCCGGCAACCACCAGCAGGCGGGCCAAAACCTCGCCGGGCACTAGATAATTCATTGCCATCTCCCTCACAGCTTCAGGTAGGTCGTTACCAGCAAAAACGGATTTGCGATAGAGAACGCTTGACCGCCACCCTTGCCATACACTTCGACCGTGGCGTCATGCCCGTGGTTCGGCTGCGACACGGTGAACGAGTGCTGGTGAACCGGGTTTGACGTGCTGCTGGCCTGTGTGGCCGGCGCTGCCTCAGCAGGGCCTGGGTAGACGAAAAACACGTCTGTCCCGGCGCCAAGCTGCACCTTATACGAGACGACGCCGACTGCGTGCAGGTGCGGGATATTCTGGTTCGCGGTCGTCCCGTTGACCGTGAAGGCTCCGTTCGGCGCGATGGCGATTCCAGCGTCGTGGTTATGCGCCGGCAACTGGTTTTCGCCGAGCGCGACGGACCAACCGCCAGCGCGTGAGCCAAGTCGCGTCGCCGAGCCTCCGGAATTCCACGCCTGCGTGCCGTATGACCCGGTCGCCGTGCCGCCCATGCCGTCGAGCGAGGCCAGCACCCGGCCGCGCGCGTCGGGCAGCGTGATTGCCTTGCCGGCGTCATAGTCCTGTTGCGCCGTCTGCCCACGCCCGCCGACCACGACGAGCGAATCGTCTTCCGACCAGAGCGACAGGTACAGTGCCAGCGTATCGGCCGACGCGCGCTCAGTCGCTCCCGAAGCCGCGTTACCCATCGTCCGGCCGTTCATGCGGACGTACCCGACGCGCGACCCGGTGCCGTAGAACTGCACCACCGCGCCTGTCGGAACTAGGCCGGTGTTGTCGCCCTCACCGCCGTCGACCACAGGCGGATCGGTCAGCGTGACGCCGTCCGCCTCCCATAGGATCGAGCCGCCGACTGGGGCCGTCAGCAGGCGCAGCTTGAACGAGCCGGCGCCGTACATGGCCGGCAGGAGGCCGGCGCCGTTGACCGGGATCGGGTTCGGGTGCTCGGTGCCGTTCGTGTAGGCCGGCGACTTGTAGAGCACGGCGGGCGTCGTCGTGCCGGCCTGGTAGACCATCAGGGCCGCCGTGCGCACGAGTTCGCCGTTCGCGTCGAGGACCGGGTTAAGGCTGAAGGGGGCGAGCATCTAGCGGTCCTCGTGTCGTGGCTGAACGCGGATCTGCATCGGCGCGGGGTCTCGGCTGGCGCGAATCGCGATGCCCGCCAGCCGGCCGAGCGCGCCGGTCGGGTCGCCGTTGCCGGACAAGCCCCGGAACGCTGCGACGGCATCGGGCCGCGTGAACAGGTCCGCCAACTGGTCGAGATTACGGCCGAGGCGCCATTCTTCGATCTTGGCGACGATCCGCGCCGGCAGTTTCACGCCGCCGGACGCAAGGTTCGCGGCGACGCGCTCGATGGGCCCGCCCTGTTTCATGCGAGCCAGTTCCTCGGCGTTGTACGCCGTGCGCGACCCGATCGCCTGCCGGCGGCCCATAGCCTCGAACACGTCCAGAAGCCGGTTGAAACCGTCCGCGACCGCGTCGCCGTTCGGCACGCCTGCGCGAATCGCAGCGTCGTTGTTCGCGGCCATCTGCGGGTTGCCGCGGTAATTCGAGGCGAACTTGGCGCCCTGATTGGCGTTCGGACCGGACATCAGATCCTTGGCGGCCTGGTTGAAAACGCCCTCGGCGTGTGCGCGGACAAGCTGCTGCGACGCCCACGGGTTTCGCTTCCGGAGCGCCGACATGGTGTCTGCGATCACGCCTTGGCTGTTCGCCAGCACCTCGCCGCCGCCCGGGAAAATTGCCGCGATGGCCTGCTGCGTCGTGGAATCGCCCGACAGCTTGCCGAGCGGCCCCTGCATCAGCGGCTCCAAGCGCTCGGCACGCAACTGCGCCTGTGCGGCCCGAGCCTGCTCAAGCGAGCCCTGTACGGCCGGCGCTTGTGGCGTGGCGGCTCGTGACCCGGTCGCCGTGAACGCTGCCGCATCGACCGAGTTTGTTGCGTCATCCAAATTCATGGCGCGGAGGTTAGATTCGGTTGCGGAGCCAGGTGTTCTCGCCGCTCTTGCCGCCTCCGACATGCGACGCGAAACGAGATCCTGGACCGCAACGCTGTCATCCGGCAGGTTCGCGATCGTGCGGTTCAGCGACGGGTCGCGCCTGATCTCCGCGAGCGTCTGCGCGTACAGCGGATCGCTATCGGCAAGCGCCTGTTGCACGGCCGGCGTGACGCTCTCCTGCTCGGCCGCCTGATACAGTGGGCGGGTCTCTCGATTGATCCCGGCCTGCGTGGCCGCGATCTCCTGCTCTGCCGCGCGCCCAACCTGCGGCCCGACCACATTTGGGTTCGCCGGCACGGGCGCGAGCGTATCGAACCCTTGACGCGCCGCTTCCTCTGTCCGCCCAGCCCCTCCCGCGTAGAACCCGCGCATGCCGCCCATGGCCTCGACGTGGCGCTGTAGGCCCGAAAGGTCGGTGACGCCGTTCGAGGCCGCGTCGATCGCGTTCGCTGTCGACAGCGGGACGTTCCGAGCCCGGGCGTCGTCAAGTAGCGCTTGCGCCCGCGTGAGGATCTGTTCGCGCTCGCCCTCCGGCAGGGTTCGCAGGGTCGCCGTGGCCGCGCCCTCTGCCCCCGACGCCCGGCCGGCATACGCGGCGCCGAGGCCACCCGCCAGCGCGCCGCCAAGACGCGCATATGGCTCGGCCGCGCTGCCCTCGGTCAACTGGCCCGCCGCCTCACTGGCGAGCCCCGGAATGACGCCCTGACCTATCGTGCGCGCTAGGAGCCCGCCGCCACCGAGCGGGAGCGCCGCGGCCTGCGTCCCGAAGTTAGCCGCCTCGCTGATGAGCTTTCCAGCCCGCGACTGAGGCTCGTATTGCGTCGGTAGGTTCGCCGCGATGTTCTCGGACCCGGCCGCGCGCGCCCCCGCCGAAACGCTCTGCGCGACCGCGTCAGGGATACCGAACGCACCCCGGCTGCGGTTCTCGGCCGCGACCGCGCCGAACTCGCGCCCCTGGCCGATGGACTGCGAATAGTCCAGCCCGGCTTGCCCGAGCCGCAGCGCATCCGCCGGCAGTCCGGCGACGCCCGCCACGCCCTTGCCGACGCCGTTCAGCAGAGACCGTACGCCGTCCGTCGCGTACTCGCGGAAACCCCACGAGGCGGGTTTCTCTGGCTTCGTGGCCGGCGCGGGGGTATCATCGTCAAGGAACGGATTGCGCGCAGACGGAGCCGCCGGTTCGTCATCAAGGAACGGGTTGCCGGCCGCCATGCGTCAAATTCCCTGGATCGCCATGCAAGGCGCTGTTCTATTCGCTGTACTAGCAGGATCGCGCGCTGCCGTCAGCACCGGAGAGCCCGGGTTCGGCACGGCTCCCCTGCTGGTCGGCGTGGCGCTCGCGTGGGCCGCAACCGTGCTTGTTTCAGCCGTTGCTGACCTCATAGCCCGGCCGAAGAATAGCCCATATCCTTCAGCTTTTGGATCACCTGCTCTGACGACCTCTTGCCGGACGCAATTGCTTCACGCGCCTGCTGGATCGTCGCGGCTGGCGCGGCCTTAAGCGGGCCGGACGCGCTCGCGTCGCGCTGGCCCTTCGGCAGCGGACGCCCCGGCTCATCGCTTCGCTTGATCGCGTCCTCCACGAGCGTCGGGTTCGCCTCGCGGAACTTGCGGAACATATCAAGCGGGTTCGGGACAGCGCGCAGCGCCTGCGCGTACTCAGCGGCCTTGATCTCGCCGTTTCGGTAGCGAGTCGCGATGTCGCCACGCTGAATCTCGCCCTGGGCCTGCGCCTGCATCATGTCGAATACGAGTTCGCGGGCTTCCGGCAATTGCAGCAGGCCGGGTAGCGCCTTCGCGTACATCTTCTGCTCAAAATCCGACGTCGCGCCGGAGCCCGGCGGGCGCATGTTCGGCGTCAACTTGGCGATGATCCCGCTGTACGCCTGGATATCACCGACGCCGTCGAGTTTCACGCCGAGGGCCTGAGCGTAGGGCGCGAGACCTTCCTTGATCGAAGCTTCGACGCCCTGAACGCCGAGGTTCCGGCTTAACGTGCGCAGGGTCTCAATGTCCGGCAGGCGCGCGGCCGCAGCCTGCCCCGCGGTCTGGTAGGTCTCGGAATCCTTGACCCGTGCCGCTGCGAGGCCCGTGCTTTCGGCGCCCTCCGCGCGCGTGTCGACGTTGACCAGCGCGCCGCCGCCGAGCGCCCGCGACCCGAAGTCTTTCCAGAACGCGGCGTTCTCCGGCGCACTCGGGTCCGGCAGGCCAAGAGCACGCCAGTTTTGGCGAGCGGCGGCTACCTTTTCCGTGCCGTCCTTTTCGGGCGCCCGGGTCGCGTTCGCCTTGGCGGCGCGCCAAGCCATCGGGTCGCCCTTGAACCCATTGGCGACGTCCCAAAGGTATTCCTTTTGCTCTGACGTCGTCTGCCGGTTCTCGCGGTCAAGCTGCAACTCGTTCGCGAGGAGTGCCTTGGCCGCTTCCTTGCCGCCCTCAGGCGCGCCCGGGTGCGACATGGCCCGCACGAGGAACTGAATGCGCTGTGCCGAGCCCGGCTGCATCTGCTGCATCTGCGCGGCTGCGGCGGGCTTCAGGCCGGATTGCACGAGAACCTGAGGCGCGGCCTGCGCGACCTGCACGCGCTGTTCGGGCTGCACCGTGTCTGCCTCAGGCGGCAGGATCATGGGCGCGCCGCCGCTCGAGACGGTCGGGGCAGGGGCGGCAGGCGCCGCGCTCGCCGTGGCGTTCGGTAGGGTCGGCATGAACGAAGGGTCAGCGCTTGCGACCTGAACGCGACTCGCAGGGGCATCCGGGTTCGTGCCAGACACGCGCGTCGTGGCGCCGCCGAACTTGCTTGTGCGCTCGGCGAGAACTTGGCCGGCCGTTTTCGGCGAACCGTCGCGATTGAAGAACACCGTGCGGTTCGCAGCCGCCGCGCCAGGCGTCACGTAGGCCGTGGCCGGAGCATCGGGATTCTGCATCGCGCCGCGGATAAACCGCGGCCCGCCCGCCTCACCGAGGAAGTGCGAAACGTACAGGTTCCCCGGCGTGATCGGCACGCCCGCGCTCGTCAGCGCCCGCGCGTTGTCAGCCGTGAACTTTTCCATTGCGCGCGTCGACTGCGCCGGGTCCGTGCGCCCGTTCGCCGTCAGCCCGAGTTCGGGATACTTCGCGCGCAGGCCGTCCCACGTCTGTTTCGTAAACTGGTCGATCCCAGTTGCGGTGCTGTTCGGGTTCTTCGCGTTCGCGTTGCCGCCGGACTCCTTACCGCGCAGTACGGCGAGATAAGAGCCGGCAGGGCCAGAGGCGTCCGTAAACGACGGGCCGCGCGTCGGGGCGACCGTGGCCGGCGTGCCCGTCACCGCGTCGGGCTGCTGGCCGCCGTACAGCGCCGCGAGGCCGCCGCCGAATCCTTTCTGGTAGTCCGCCGCCTGCGCCTTCGATTCACCGAGCTTCACCAGCGACAAGCCGGTCTGAAGGTCGCCCGCGTCGAATGCCGTCTTGGCCGCGCCTGCGTAGTCGCCGGACTGAACTTGCCCGCCGAGCGCCTGCAACAGCGATTGCGTCCGCTGCTTTTCGAGACCTTCCGCGAGCGACGCGCCGGCCTTCGACAGGGCGGAAAAATCGACTGCAACACCGCCAGACATGCCGGACCCTTACGCGAAAAGCTTCGTCAGATTCGAGATACCACCACCGCCGGCAAAATTCGCCACCCCGCCGACCAGATTCGAGATCAGGCCGAGACCGTTCGCGCTGGCCTGCTCCTGCGCCTTCGCGCCCTGCATCAGCGTGTCCGAGATCTTGCCCGCCACGCCGATACCAGCCGTCCCCACGGATCTGCCGGCGTCATAGATCGTGCCCGCAAGCTGCCCCTCAATCCCGGCCCGGTTCTGCCCGGCAGTGAGCGACGTGTTGGCGAGAGCGTTGCCCGTCGAGGCCGCAAGCCCTGCCTGGCCCGTGAGCGCGCCAGCCTGGCCGGCAAGGCCCGTCTGATAGCCCGATTGCAGGCCCGAGAGATTGTTGATGTACTGCTGAAACCCTTGGTCCGCGAGCCCCGTAGCGGTGCGCAACAGGTCCGTGGTCGCGTTACCGCCGGCAAGGTCGCCGCGAGCCCCGGCCGCGCGCTGGACGGCCCCTAGCGCCTCGTCTCGGGCGTATTCGTAGCCAGGCGCCGCACGGAAATCCGTCGCCGCCTGCGCCGAGCCTGCCGCACCGTTCGCGCCCGTCGCGTTCAGCAGCTTGCCGTAAGCCGCCGAGCCGCCAGAGACCAGCGGATTGTAGACCGCGCCAGCCTGTTGCAGCAGCCCGCCCGCCTGCGCCGCGCCGCTCGTCAAATCGCCGCGCGCGATGCCCTCGGCGCCCGTGATCTGATTCTTCGCGTCGCCGAAGTAGCTGCCGGCGATGTCCCTGCCCTGATAGATCGCGGTCCCGGCGTCGGTTCCGGCTTGCTGAAGGGCCTGGATGCCCTTCGAGGTTGCGGCCTTGCTGGCCGAGCCAGTGAGCGCGTCGAACAGCCCCATAGGAATTAAGCCTTAAGTGCCGTCACGAGACGGGCGATGTACGCTTGCAAATCGACGGAGTAGTTGTACCACGCCACATCCGTTACCGGAACCTGTGCGCCCGGCGGCAACGGCGGCGGGGGGAAATCAGCGGGGATCATCGCGCCTTCCTCCCGCCCAACACAGGCGCCACTGCCCCACGCATCAGAAAATCCACCGGGTCCGAAATCTCGAGCCGCACCGTGAACCCCTGCTCGCGAGCCCGCACGCGCGGGTTCACGCGCACCGACAGCGCCCGATGGCCCTGCCGCCCGATCTCGCGCAGGAGCGGTTCCGAGAACGTGCCGCCCGCGTCGAGCGACCACGACACGCCGACGCGAGGGTTCCGGCCCGGCTCAGACGCGGCGAACTCACGGCCCTCGCCGGTCGAGATGTCAAGGTGAAACGTCGGAACCACCGTGTTGATCGGGAATTCGGTCATCCGGCCTTCGACGGACCAGACGAGCGGATTCCCCACCTCCTGCCTGCTCTGCGGCGCAAGCGTGAGCAAGGAAGTAGACAGGGTATCCCCTAGAAGCCAACGATTGAACGCGTTCACCGAAAACTGAGCGCGCCAACGCTTCAGCCCGTAAGATTCTCGCTCGTGCCATCGCTCCGTCGTAACATTGTATTCCCATGTCCAGTCCGGCCCCGAGATCGAGAGGATCGAATTGCCCTCGAATGTGTAGACGCACATCCGAATTGCCGAGCGGTCCATCGTGCGCGAGACGGCAAGCTCGAACGGGCGCCAGGAGACCCGCTGCGGCTGATACCCGGCAAGGCGGCGTAGTGAACCGTCCTGCGCGATCCAGAACAGCGGGCCGTCCCACCCGGCATCGTTGCCGGCGACGGCCCACTTGCCATACAGCCCCACGTCGACCGGCTCAGTCGCCCGCGCCAAGGGGAACGGCGATGTCCCGACGTCGCGGTAAAACGACATGCTGTTCGCCTTGAACGCGATATAGACGCCATCCTTGACGACGCCGCGGATGATCGCCCCGCCGCGGCTCTGGTCGATCGTTTTCGAAAGGTCGTTCAGCACAAGCGAGTTCTGCGGGGTCGCGCCCTCGCCGGTCGCGCGGATCGTCGCGTCTTGGTACGCGAAAATGAAATAGCCGTTCAGTTCAGCAACGTCGGTGGGAAAACCAACAGTATCGTCTGGATAGTCCACGACGCTGAACCCGTCCGGCGACACCACAAACGCACCATTTTCCGTCACCGCCACCACGTCGGGTCGCGGCGCCTTGTTGTTGCGGGCCATCGAGACGGGCTGCTCACCGGGCAGCCCTCGAATGAGCGCGGTCGGCGCTAGGTTTCCGTTCATAAAGAACAGCCGGTCGCGCGCCGCCACGTAGAGCAAAGGGCCGGCAACAAGGAACCCGCGAGGACCGCCGCGCCCGAGATCCGCGACGGCGGTTAGGCCCGGCACGTTGTCCCACGCCGGTTCAGTGCCATCTGCAACCGCCATCGCGTTGACGAGGCGGCCTTGACCTTCGCCGGGGCGCTCGCCTGGGGATGAGGATTGGGGGAACTGGATCGCGGCCATTAGCGAGGATAGATCGCCTGAACGGTCGCATGGTAATCGGCAGCCGCCATCTCGCGCAGATCCTTTTCCAGCTGCTCCATCCCCGTCAGCGCGGCCTCTTTCGCACGCAGCCACGATTCCAGCCGCTCAAGCTGATCCGGCGGTACGATCGCGTATTTCAGGAGCGACAAGAGGAGGCGGCAGTCGGCGGCGTTCACGGGGTCCATCAGGCAGCCTCAAACATTTCGTAGAGGCCGACAGGCTCGCGGCCCTCAAGCTTGGCGAGGGCGGCTTCTATTGCCTGTAAAATTCGAGCGTCCTGCCGGTCGACGGCCTCATATCGGTTGCCGATATATTCTCGGTAGGCGTTCTTAAGAACGAAAAAATCTCTCGCCGGCAATTCTACGGCTGCCGTCTGCGTGTGGTCCATCGGGTCGTCTCCCAGTGTCAGAAATACTCCGAACACTGGTCACGATACGTCGGACGCCCCCGCTTGAGCAAGCGCAACTCGTTCTCGTACCCAACGACACGGCCCGCAATCTTCGAGACGGTCGCGTCGTCGGCGCCGAAATCGTCGCAGATGGCGTTCGCGAGGCAGTAGGAAATCGCCGTAAACATGGCATTCGGGATCGGCTCTGCGACCTCGAGCGCTGTTACGTCGCGCTCATAGAGCGAGGCCAGCACCCCGGGGATCGCCGCGCGGGCTACGTCCAGATCTTCGGGAGCGCCGGACTGGCCGGCGCCCACTTCGTTGAGGATCGAGAGCGAGCGCCGCGCGAGATCTTCCAGGGTGCGGGACATCTATCGAGCGCCGGGCTTCTTGACCTGCGGGGCGGCCTGGGGTGCCTTCGCGGCTTCCGTGGCGCCCGGCTTGGTCACGGCCTCAGACGCCTTGCGCTCGGCATCTGCGGCCTCCTCCTCGGCGTCTTCCTCTGCCTGGAGCGCCGCCTTTTCACGGGCGGCCATCTCCTTGGCCTCGGCCGCGGCCTCCTCAGCCGCCTCCTTGTCGTCGTCGGACATGCCCGACACCGACCAGAACTTCGGGCTGGCCGATGCCGCAGAGATCAGCGCGGCGTCGGCCTCGGCGTCGACCTTCACGGCCTGGTTGGGCCGGAACGACTTGCCGTGCCAGACGGCGGTTCCGGTGTCTTCGGGGTCGAGGAACTTGATTGAGGGCATGGCGGTCAGTCCTGCTGCGGGTAGAATTCGATGCAGACGGCGACGCGGCCGGTCGTGCCGCCCGTGCCCGGGTTGAACGTCGCCAGGAGCACCGTGTCCTGCGCATAATACTTGTCGCCAGCCAGCGCGCCCGACGTTACCGGGCCCTTGTAGCCAGCCGTGCCGATGGCGGTGTTCGCCGCGGCGGCGAGGCCGGCAGGGGTGCCCGCAATGCCGATATCCAGCGTCGCGCCCGTGCCGTTAAACGCCTCGGTGACGTCCACGATGGCGGCCTTCACGAACGAGCCGCGGGGGACGCAGACGATCTCCTGAGCGCCGGCAGCGTTGCCGAACACGATGACTTTCTTCGCGCCGTGCCAGACGTTAAGCGGGAACTGACGCGCCTTGTTTTCGAGAGCCATGATAGAACCTCAGATCAGAATTTCAGGGACGAACGAGGCAGGGCGGCCGGGGCCGCCCCATCAGGCTTACGCGTCGTCGATGGAGGCGAAATACGCCGTATAGACGGACCAGTCCTTCAACTGGTTCGGGTTGTCCTGGAAGCGCTTGAACACCTTGCCGAGGCCGTACGCAGCCTCGATGCCGCGACCCTTCAGGAACCCGTAATCGTCTTCCTTGCGCTCGGTCGGCTTCCACATCTGGCCGTAGCAGACCGCGACAGCGTTCTGACCAACCATGAACACCGGAGCCACGTTGATGCCCGCCGCGCCCGCGCCCGTGACCGTGCAGAAGTTCTCAAGCTCGGGGATCTCGCGGATGATGATGCCGCGGTACAGCAGATCGCCGTCCTGAAACAGCGGGTTGTCGTCCATGCCGTTGCCCTCGCGAGCGCGGGCGTTGGTGTTGGCCGAGATGATGACGGAATCGTTGGACAGGTCGCGGAAGGCATTCGAGCCGGCGAACACGACGAAATATTCCTGCGCGCCGCCCTTCTTGACCATGTACGGCTTGATGGCCGGATCAGCCTTGCGGGCGCGGCGCTTCATCAGCAGCAGCGACGCGGCGGTCAGGCGGCCAGTCGAGGCCGAGACGTTGGCGAGCGAGGCCGAGTGCGAGCCGCCGACGTAGTTCGCGACCGTGTTGCCGTACTGCACGCGGTCGATGTTGGCGGTGTGCCACGTGTTCTTCTGTGCAGCGGTCGCGGCCGAGTAGAGAACGCCGTTCACACGCTGACCGGCTGCGGTGTATGCGCCATACGAAGCCAGGGTTTCGGAGCCAAGGTTGATCGGCGGCGACTCTGAGGGAATCGCATGGAGCGCGATGATGATCTCATCGCGGATCAGCAGCTTGGACCATTCCGCAAGGTGCGGACGAACAACCTCAAGCTGATCAAACGATGACTTGTGAAGCTCCTTCTTCGAAAGCAGCACCGCGTTGCGGGCCCAGTCAAGCCAGAAGCGGACGCCGTTCGAATCCAGCTTTTCCTCATTGCCGGTCAGCGGGCCGGACGAGACGCCGGGGCCACGCAGACGGCCAAGAATTGGGACGTTCATCTGCTCGCCGCCGTCCTTCAGTTCGTGAAGAACCTGAATGATCGACGTGGTTTCCTCGCCCATGTAAGGGCTGAACAGATTCTCGCGGCGATACTCCTTCCAGTACTTTTTGCGGTACTGGACGAGAGAATTATTGGGAGCGGTTTGCGTAACGGCCATGATCTGCCCTGCCTAGGTTATCCGCGCGAATTCATTCCAACGCGAAAAATTGCAGCCTCGCTATCGTCGCCGTCGTCTGCCGAGCTTGCCGCGCGGGCCGAAGACTGGCGCGCGAGCGAAGGGGGCAGGCGGGTGACGTTCGATCCGGCAGCGTCGGCGCCGGTTGCGGGCTTTTGGCCGGCAGGGGGGTCGTTCGGGGCGTTCTGGCCGATTTCGGCTAGGATTTTTTCGCGCAAACGAGCCTCATAGGCGGCCGGATCTCGGACCGCCAATGTGCTGTCATACCATTTTTCGATCGCCGCGCCAGCCCCATACGGCGACAGCGCCTTGAGTTGCGCGGCAAACTGCGGATCGCGCGCGACGGCCTCGGTGACGGCCTTGTCCATCGCCGAGAACTTCTCGTCTCCAACGCGGGCCCGGGTCTGTTCCAGATCGTAGTTCAGGGCCTGCGTACGCAGCCCTGCGACGGCCTCATTCACCTTGGCGTCGATGGCCGCCTGCTGCTGCGCCTCCCAGCCCTCGGGGTCTTCGAACAGGCCGGCTTTCTGCGCGGCGCTGTCCTTCGCCTTGTCGCCTTGCTTACGGATCTCGGCCAACTCGCGCTCAAGCGTCTGTGCGCGCTCGCGGGTCCGAAGGTACTCTTCGGCCGTGAACTCCACCTTTTCGGGGTGCGCGGCCGGCGCGGGCTTCTGCTCGCCACCGGCCTGCTCGCGGTCTGCCTTCGCGCTGTCGACGGTAGCCGCGAGCGCCTCAGACGGCGTGATCGGCTCGTCATCTGGCTCCGGCGCGGCCGCGATCCCAGACGCGGCCTCGTCGGCCATCGCCTGCTCAAAAATCGAGTCCTGCTGGTCGTTGTCGATGTCGCTCACTTGCCCCCCTTAGAAAGTTGAACCGACCGGATAGCGAAGCCACCCGGAGGATGTTTTACGGTAGATGTACTGGCTATTAAACCGCACATCATAAAGATTTCCGGACGGATCAGATGTTCCAGTTGGGGCGGTGACGTCGGGGATGTTAAGGATTGGGGTCGTTACCGATCCAAAGGCCGCCAACTCTCCACCGTCGCCGATTTGAAAAACTGGACCGTTCTGCGTTCTATAAGTAAGTTGCCCGCTATCGTAATACATGGAGCGAGTATAGCCAAAGGTATTTGCCCCAATACCGTCAAAGGCGATGCGCTGGCCAGATGCCATGCGGAAAGCTGGGGCGTCCCCGATTGAAGTTGCTGGCACCGTGTCAAAGGCCGCAATATCAAATGGGGTTTGAAGCTGGAACCCGACGCCCATGCGACTCTTGCTGGCTGTCGGACCCGCATCATTCGTCCCAATGACAACGCCTTGGGCGACACGCATAGGAGCAAGCGCCTGATCGTCCTTCGCGATGATGAAATGCGCAAGAATGCGCTGGCCAGGGGCGGGGTCGTCTCCGTTACCAACCATGTCCATCTCGGCGAGGACCATCGGGCCGGAAATGTTGGCCGGCTGCCCCGTCTTGTCGCGGGCTTCAATGTAGAACGGCCACATCACTGATCGTGGACCGCGACCGTCAGCGAGCGCGTCGGCGGGACGAAGCGTCGTCGTGGCAAGCGCAACGTGCTGCCCGGGGCCAGTCGCAGAAATTGTCATGACATTTCGATTTGCCCAGACATAATTGAGCAAAGGCGGGCCCGCTGGAACAATCGTATTGACCTGAAGCGTCGGGATGGTCGCACCATCGGTCCCGCCCGTGTGGGTTACCTTATGGTCAATTCTTACGACGCCCTGCTCGTCTGGGTTGGTCTGCTGTTTCGAAAACCACTTCCCGCCCTGCTCGCCAAGAAAGCTTTCGATAACGTCTCCGCCGATCCCCTCGACGGGCACTGTCCCGCTGCCAAATGAATTACCGGTCAGCTTCCAAAGAATTGGGAAAAGAGATCCGGACGTTGGCACGGATTGAAGGTTATACTGGCCGGCAGGAACCTCCGCGGTTCCGTGGCGCGGCACGGCTCCGCGGGCCAAGTTAAAAGCCACGGTGTCATCCGTGCCATCGAGCCGAGCGCCGAAATTCTTAACATTGACGAAGTCGGCTTCTCTGTCCGGCAAAAGCCGCGGCGTCGGCGTCCCGGTTGCGGCAAGAGGCGTCGTATCGAAATTCGCCGTCGTTGCGCCAGTGTCGCCCTTGATGCCCGGGTTCCCTTGGATTCCCTGGTCGCCCTTTTCTCCTCTATCGCCCTTGTCGCCCTTCGCAACGAGGCCGATGTACGTCAGGATCAGCGACAAGTCAGCCTGATACGTCCTCCCGTTCCGCCAGATCGTGAACTGGTCCCCGGCCGCGACGACAGCGGCGCGCGGCAAGTCTGCGATCTTACGGACGATGCTCATGCCAAAACCTCAACCTGCACGCCTTCGCAATCTTCGATCGCGAGGCCGAGTTCAGTGCCTAGCACGAACTGCGCGTCATCGCACCTGTCGCGCCAGCAGAAGTACTCGCCATACGGAAACCGCCCGAATGGCGCCACTGGCGAAACCTCGCCGCCAAAATCGGGGAACTCAAGCTCGTCCATCATTCCACCGTCAGCACGATCGCGTCGAGGCCAGCAAACACGATGCCGGCCTCGTCCGCAAGGTACAGGGGGCCGGCAGGGGGCGTGTTGAGGTCGATCACGGTCCCGTCAGACCACGCAAACGGCCGCCCCGCCTCGTCGCAGAGATACAGCGGGTCGTGCGACTTGTTCGGGAACAGGCCGCGCACGGGCGCGGTCCTGAACTCGTAGTCGTAGGTGGCGCGGCGATCATTCCGCACTGAGCTTTTCGACCTTTTCGGCTAAATTTTCCAAGTACATAACCATGCCTGCCATCGCAAAAGAAAGAGCCTCCTCGTAGCGTATGCTGTACCTCTCGCCATCTGGCAGTTCGTCTAAGCAAATGAACCCATATGACAGCGGATCAAGACCGCGCTTTCTGCCAGAATCCACGACGCGCTGCGCAATCAATCCGATATGTCGGCGGGCTTCCTTGCCTTTTTCGGCAACCGAATCTTTGAACTTGTATGAAACGAACAGCTTAGAAATATCCATACCCCACGCATTTTCAGCATCGGTCATGTCCGATATCTCAGACTTCAGATTCTCATCTGAGGACACGACGGGGGCGCTTCCGAGGTAAATCGTAGTCGCCCTGTTGCCGGCGGCGCCGAAGGATCTCTGGTTGTCGTCATAGGGGTGGAATGCCCCGGACGTCATCCACCAGATGTCACCAACGTCAGTCCTGCCGAAAGACTGGATTCCGCCGTATGCCCGCTGCGTCCACTTTGGATTGTCAAGATTTGTGTCGCTAATACGAAGCGATGCAACTTCAGTAAATGTGGTGTTAGTTTTTATTGCAGAGATACCTCCGACGCTAAAGTCAAAGGTAGCACTTGTTTTATTGTATCCGTGGCTTGCTGTTCCGAGCACGGACCCATACAAATCGGACGACAGCTTAGTAGTGCTGACGACGTTGTCGTAAAAAACGCGGCCATTGTTTGGGAGCGCAATCGCACAGTTGCCGTTAGATGAAAAATCACCTCTGACCAAGTCGACACCGACCCGAGCCGTACCGCCAAAAGCCCACACGGCGTCAATCGGCCTAGTGCCAAATGATGTATAGTATTCGGCTATCCAAACAGCATCTCTTGCGCCGGTGTTGTTGTTGCGATTGAACCCTTGAAGATAACCAATAGCCGCGATGTCGTGGCCAAGATCGTTAAAGCTGACTTCTCTGTTCGTAAGGAAAACACCATCAGATTGAGCAATGATATCTCCACCATCGATACCAGCGGTAGAGGTTTCATAAAACGTGCGCTGACCAGGGGTCGGCTGGTAGCTTGCGGAAACACGGTAGAGTCGCGCGTAGCAATCGCCGCCAGCGCTATGGAAAACGCTATCCTGCGCAAACGGGTTCATCGTACGAACGCCAAGCGTTACAGCATCGCCGGCAGCGTAAGCCATCGTCAGAGGCGGGGAAAACGTGACGACGTTACCGCTTATATTCTCAATCGTTACGCGATCCGTGTAATTCTCAGCGCTGCCGGTGTTTGAAAAAACCCCAAGTTTGTTTGTGGCGGCAAGCCCAACAACCGAGTTAAGCGTAAATGATGTTGCACCAATTCCAGCAGGAGCAGTCAGACGAGCCGCAAAACCACTATTCCCGCCCCTGTTTTCAAAGAACGAAAAATGTGGAGTGGTCGTGTCTTCTACATACCTTTCGTCCAGCCCGCTTCTAAGGCCGGTATTTACAATGAAATATTCTGGACGGACTTTGCTCTGATCGCCGACGAAATAGGCATTGCCATCGCTTGGCCGCACCGGCTTTGTCGTGATCCAGCTATAGACCCCCGGAAAATCATTGACGTTTTGCCCGCGAACCTTGATCTGCCCCGGACCATCAAATCCAACGTCCCACGTCAGGTCGAGGCGCGTTGTCAGGTATTCGCCAGCGTCGAGATAAATTCTTTTAGCACCAGCGTTTTTCGCCGCCTGAAGCGCGGCAGCGTTGTCCGTAACGCCATCGCCTACGCCCCCAAAGACAGTTCTGAAATTGCTGGGGACGGCAGACTTCAGGGCCGCAGATGTCGGCGCACTGACCGGCTTTTGGGCGTCTGGCGTATTGTCCACGTTACCGAGCCCGACCGATTGCTTGGTCGCGGCTGGCACCAGTTGCGCTGCCCGGTCAGCCAACTTCTGCGAAGTGATGGCGACAGAAGCTCCTCCCTGAGCCGCTGGGATCGTCTCAGACCCGTCAAGCTGACCGGCAAGAGGAAGACCGCCGATTGTGCGAACGCGCGCTGTGGTCATGCTGCCGCCGATGTCTTGACTGCGATGAGGGAGAAACCGGCGCCTGCTGCGGGCTCGGTCGGTAAGAACCCAGACAGCGGCGCGAGGACGGCGTTGACGCTGGTAACGAGGGCCCCGAGGAGCCCGCCGGACGCCTGCGCGAGCGTCGGTAATGGGCGTTGGCGCTCGCCGTAGACCGTGCAGCCTGTGTACTTGCCGGCCGTGAGCGTGAACGTGATGTCGAATCGCGGCACCGGCTTACCGCCAGCCTTTACGTCGACCGATGTGACCGTGACGCCCGGCTCTGCGTCGAACGCCTGCGTGAACGTTACCGTCGCGTTGCCGCTGGCGTCGAGCGTGCCCTTTGCCGTGGCGGTCAGGCGTGGGTGAATGTGGTCCGCATATGGGATCATCTGCACGGCGCCGAGCGCCGGAGATCCGCCCTCGGCCTTCGGCTGCACGTTCGAGAACGGCGGGACCGCGGCCTGCGCTGCCGCAGCGGCGGTCTGCGCGACGCCCGAGAGATCTGGCGGGAAATAGCTCACATGAGCACGCTGACGACGGCGGTTGCCGTGGTTCCGCTTGAGGTAAACCCGACGACGGCCACGTTGTCGAGGATCGTCGGCCCGACCGCGGCCGGCACGACGAGGAACGAATTATCTTGGAACCGCAGCCGCACGTTCCCGGCTGCGGACGTGGCGATGAACACGCCGCGGCCCGGCACCGCAAGGGCCTGATCTGCGGCGACCTGGCGCGCGCCCGTGTACGGCAGCGTTCCCGATGTCGTCCAGAGCGTGTTCCCGGCGCTGTCAATCGGCATCGCTGGCGGACTCCACGAGCGCCTTAAGCCGAGCCCAAGCGAGCGCTACCCGCTGCTGCTTGTCCGGTTCGCTGTCATCCATAGCGCAAGAGGCTTCGAAGACCAAGGCCGCGCCGAGGAGAGTTGCGCGCGGTTGGGGATCGAGGCGTTCGGCGAGCGTGCGGGCGGTGTGGAGGAGGGTCATACGTTTAGGGTCGCCGCATTGGCCCGGTAGCGACCCGGATGCGACGACCCTTCAAGGCCGGGCCGGATTGGATACCGGCATCTGCAAGATTTATCAGGAATCTGGCGTCACCATTTCTGGATCGGCTTCTCACGGCACCGTGCCTACCTGACCGTGAACCCTTGGGACGAATGGGCACCCACCCGCTTGCGTTTTCCCATCAGCGCGTCTCTCCGCGCCGCCGGACGCCGGGTTTATTTCACTAGTTATGGGTCCTGTCAACAGAAAGCCCGCCGACGCAGCGAACGTGGCGGGCTCCCATAGCTACTCTCCGACCCTTTGGGTATCTCCGCATGCGCGGGGACCGGCACGCTGTCCTCTTGTCCGGTAGGCGCAGACCCTATTTTCAGGAGACCTGTGATCTGCCGCGCCGGTATCTCACCGCTCGCCACCGCTGTCAACGAAAAGGCCCCGCCCGTGTGTCGCCACGGTCGGGGCCCCTTCTATGGCAGGAGTGACGTCCGGTGGAACGGTCGGCACTTAATTGTCTGGCAACCCGCGCTCGCCTAACATGAGCACGCTCCGGTTTGCGATTGACGGACCGAATATTCCGCCAGTGCGGTCTCACGGGTAACCCTGCCTGCTTATCTCACCCCCACGGGTTATCGTCAACCGGGTCGGACGCCATCTCGACTGCCCCAGGGAGCAAGGGATTCGAACCCCCGCTAGCTTTCGCCCCGCGCGCCATTTGCGGACTCCCCGTAACAACCCCTTCGCCCGCTGATCAGGCGGAACCACGGGCGGCCTGCGGCTTTCAGGCTTCCGGTATGCACCCAACCTACACTATCCCCACGGGTTGTCGTCAACCTCCTCCGGCCAACTCGCGGACGTCGTCTGGGTGCCCCGCCTTAGAAGAAACACTCCACGAATTCCCGCAGCTATGGCAAGTGCGGGTTCTTGTCGTCGTGTTTGGGTCAAGCCCTCCGATCTGGTTGCCACGCTTGTCATACGTCGGCGTCCATCCCATCAGGGTCATCATGCTGCCGCTGTAGCTGAATCGGCAGTCCTCACGCGCGCATTCGTCCATCGTCATCCCCATGGGTTGTCATCCTCTGGCTCCGGCTGCGCCCACAGCCCGCCATCCATCCCTTCCGGGTCGCTCGGGACCGGCCCCTGCATGGCCTGCTCTGTCGGCCCCTCAGGCGCGATCTGGGGCACGGCGGACACATGCGCGTCGACCATCGTCTTGACCGTCTGCGCCTGCTCCTTGCCCGCCTGAACGCCGATCTTGCCCGTCTCGGCCTGCACCTTGCCGACCGTGGCGCCGGCCTGTGCCGCCTGAGCCTGCTTCAGCGTGGTCTCGGCCTGCGTTTTGCCGACGTCGGCCTGTGCCTGCGCTAGTTCGATCTGCGCCGCCTGCTGGACCGCCGGGTTCGGCTGCTGCGCCTTTTCGATCTCGCCCATGGCCTCCTTTTTCACAGAAGCCGGCAGGGCAGACAGTTTCAGAATCAGCCCAGGCGGGATCTGCTGCCCGTTCTGAGCCAGAGCGAGCAGCGTATCGAAGGCGTCGGCCATCGCGTTGACGTTGTCCGGCCCCTCATCGATCAGGATATCGACATCGAGCGAGCCGAGCGCGTTCACGAGCACCTGTTGCCCGAGTTCGCCCTGTTCGGTGCCATTGACTTGAAGGAACTCGGTCAGTCCTTCGCTGTCGGTGACGCGAATCCAGCGCTCTGCGGTCCAGAATTGCTGAACAGCCGACCAAATCGCACGATATACCCGGATTTTCCATCCGCGGTAGCGAAGTAGAAACGGACCAAGCTCGGCGATCCCTGCCTGCTGTAGCAACTGTATTGCCCGGCCAGACTGGTTCTTGCCACCTTCGCCGACGAGCGATGGATTGGGCCCGAAATTGTCGATTTCGTTCTTGGCGTCCTCAAGAAACGCCATATTCCCCTGAAAATCCGCAGTGCCCTGCTCGACCTCATATTTCCCATCCGTGTTTAGCTCAATGAACCCGTCAACGCGCGCCTCCTCACGACGGGCAACCTCGACGTCATCGACCACGCCCCGCTGCGCACGGATCTTCCGGCTGTTCAAGCTGTGCAGGGCCTTGGAACGGCGGCGATTGATCTCGTCCTGCGGGCTCTTGAGGTCGCGCACGAACCCATAGCGGTCATCGTCCTGGTCGATCATGTTCGAGTACATGATGAGCCGGCAGGAGGACGCGCCCTTGTTGTCCTTGAACGGCGACGGGCCGCGTTCGAGCACGATGTCGCCCGTGTAGAAGCAATAGAACCAGTCGCGGCCCTTGCGATACCAGTGCTCTACGACGCGGACGGTTCGCTCGCGGGTGTTGGTCCATTTGGTCTGACGGTTGGTGTCGGTGGGGTTGTCTTCGGAGCCTCCCGTTGCAGAGACGCTGTCGCGTACAGACTGTGCGTGATCAGGCCACAACTCGGCGACCAAACCTCCATCCATCCATTTGTGGATACCCATGAATGTGGCGTCAGAAAAGTCTGCGCGGGCAGATCGCGGGTCATAGAAAAACTCCCTCGGGTCGATGCGCTGAATCGAGATATCCGGGTCGCCCTGGTCGCCGGCCTCGACCACGATCTCAAGTCCGCCAATCGCCGACGTGGCTCCATCCTCGGCGCAGTCGGGGCTGATGGATTTCCAGTCGTTCTGATCCAGCACGTAGTTCAGGACCGCTGTGGCAAGCTCGGCGCCGTCCTCGTGCTTCGGCGTGCGGGCGAACGACTTCGGGTCCTGCCGCAGGCGCTCGAGCAGGCCGACGACGGCGTTGATCTTCCGCGAGACCCGGTTGAACGTGACCACCGGCTGACCGCGGCCTCGCAGCTTGCGGATCTCTTTCTCGGTCCACTGCGAGCCGTGGCGGTATCGGCGCGACTCCTGCGCCTCGTCCATCTCGGCGGACTTCGACCCGAGATAATCGCTGTACTGGCGCCGCAGCCGTTCCAAGCCATCCGCGTCGAGGCCGTCGAGATCCTTGACGGCGCCCATCTGACGGCCGATCGACCCGCTGGTCTCGACCGTGTAGCGCTCGCCACGGGGCATCCGCGTTTTCATCTCGCGAACGTCGCCGGGTGCCACCAGCTTTTCGCCGGGGCCGATTAGTCCTGCCGTCATGCCTGCCAGCCGCGCGCGAGTGTGGTCATTCGGTCAGATGTACCGCAGACGGGGCACGGGCGCCACTGCGCGTGGTAACGAACCCCTCGCGCCTTTGGTATCGCTCAATCACGCCGCGCAAAGGCGGGTGTTCGCGGTCCTGTCCTGACGCGAGGACGCGTCCGCGCTGGTCAAGATACCATTCGGCGACGCGACCGCGCCCAAGCGCGTCTTGCCGGCGGGCTGTGCGGGTCAGGCGCTCGCTCAACAGCATCTCAATCCCCCATCAAATCGTCGCCATACGCGCGCGACGCCCCAACCTCTGCATACCCGGTTTCGTCGCCCTTGTCTGGCTTTCTCGGCGGCGCGGCGGCGAGCGCCTTGTCGAGTAGCTGCCCGATCAGTCCAAGTGCGTCGACTTGGTCGTCATGGACGCCCGCCGGGAAGCGAAGCATTTCGGCTTCGAGCGCGGACCTCCATACAGCCGAGGCTGGAACACGTAGCCCGCGACTCGCAATCATGCCGCGAAAAGATTGTGCACGTGTAGCCTTGTCGCCCCGCGTCGGGAACTGCTCGCGCACCGTGTACGCCTTCCGCTCCTGCATCGCGCGCGTCAGGTACGGGCCCACGCTCGCCTTGATCTGTCCGGTTTCCTCGGCCCATCCTAACGGTCTCCACTTTTTCACGAGGTCGCAAAACGCATCCACCCACACGTCCGAACTGGCCTGGCCGCGCCAGAGATCCACCAGCCACGGATTGTCCTCGGCATCTAGCCCGATGACCGCGTGCACCGTGTAATCGCCGCCGTTGGCCGTCACGGCGTAATCCGAGCCGCCGTAGAACCGATATGCCCCACCAGCCGAACGGGCGTCCTTGGGGCTGGAATCGACGGGGATCAGCCATTCGGCGCGGAAGAAATCGCCCGTGTCCGGCGTCGGCTCCTGCTGGAACAGCGCGGACCACGAGCGCGTGTCGAGTTCGGCGTGGCGCTTGCGCAGAAATTGTCCGTAGAGGTACGCCGGGTCGTTGTCCCACAGGTATTGCCCAGGCATCCGGCCGAGCGGGTCGCCGAGCCCTGCGATGGCCGGCATGGTCAAGACGTCCCATCCCTCAGGGTTCGCCTCGGAGACCAGCCCGTCGCGCTCGATCAGCCGGCCCGAGAGGTCGTCCTCGTGCCATCTGGTATTCGTTATAATTTGGCGGGCGCCGGGTCGCAGTCGGTTTTCGAAGTCGTCGAGGTACCATTCCCAGATACGGTCACGGACAAGTTTGCTGTCGGCGTCTTGTCGGGAGCGTATTGGATCGTCAACGAGGCCAAGATCGGCTCGGAATCCCGCGATGCCAACGCCCACGCCCGCCGCAAGATACTCTCGATCTCCCGTCGTGCTCCAGCGCTCAACCGCAGTTTCTCTGAGGCCGTATCCAAGCGTGTGTCCATGACTTGTCGCCAATCCCCTGACTTTTCGAGAAAACCGCTGCGCCAACTGCGAATTGTGCGACCCGGCGATGACGTGCCCGCCTTTTTCGTGGGCCAAAAACCACGTCGGAAATAGCACGCTGCTGTACGAACTTTTGGCTGAGCCGGGCGGCGCGAATATCATCAACTTCCGGATCGACCCGTCAGCGACCGCCTGAAGGTGCTCGCACATGACGCGGTGATGCAACTGCGGCTGCTGGTCTGCGGGCTGAACGCGCCGGCAGAAGGCTAGGTAATCGCGCCGGAGGTGGCGGCGCTCTAGGAGGAGCGCCGCGGCTTGTTGGGGGGTCATGCGATCTCAGAGATCTCAACTAGAACCCAACCAAGAAGAACGCTTGCCTGTTTTGCAAGGCCCTTTGCCTCACGAAGGCTGGCGCAGTGAACAATCTGCGAAGTTCCTTGGCTGAACGTCAGCTTGAATTTCCGGTTGGCGGTCATCTGGTCTCTCCCGTTTCGATAAGCCTGTGTGACACGCCCTCCCGAGCGTGTCAACACTTATTTCAGTTGGCAGGCGGTCCCGGCAGCGGCTGCCAGTGCGTCGGCCTAAGATCCTCCCGCACAAAATAAGCTCCCGTGCTTTCATAGCCCTGATCGACGTCGCCAAGGTCTGATCGCCAAGCGATACCCTTATAGAGCGGCACCGCAACCGCTACGAACAGATCCGGCATTCCATCTTCTCGATTCCACGAATTCGTGCCAGGGGCATAAACCAGTATCGGCGTGCCGTCAGTTGGCGCGGTCTCAATCGGCTGCCACATCGTCATCCCTCCCAACGACAAGGGCGCCCTGGATGGGCGCCCTTTGCCTTACGCGGCCGCCGGTGCGAAATAGCACCCCTTCCGCTCCCGCACGAACCGCCCGGCCTCTGCGAGCGTCAGACCCCAAGCGATCTGGCGGCGGCTCTTGGCGTCGATGATTTGGTAGGTCATTTGCTGGTCTCCCGTTCCGATGTGTTTGTTATACGTCGGCGCTATTGGCGTGTCAACGGTTATTTCTCAGTATCCGCCAGATGAAGGCCGAGCCTAGAATTTAGAACCCCCGGCTTTCCCGACGCTTCACGGGACATCGTTCCGAAACTATGGAAGTGCGCGTAGGCGTCAAGGCTCTGCGCCATAGCACGCGCCGGCTTGAGGTATCGTCTAGCATCGGCGTCCGACGCAAAAGGGCCAGCAAGAAGCGCAATGCGCCTCCCGCTGACCATGCTGACGTAAAATTCTCGCATCAGACAGCGCGAAAGTGAACAAGCGAGGAGCCGAGGCAGAGAGCGCCAGCAGAGTAGGTGGTGTCCGCGAGAAGGTCGGACTCGGGCAGGCTGGCGACGATGAGATCGCGGCAGGACATGACGGCCTTGACGAGAACCGAGCGGGTCTTGCGCTCGCTGGTCATCGGCAGAACGATGGTCTTGCCAGCGGTGCTGAGAACGATCTGGTAGGTGGTGATTGCCTTGGCCATCTGGTCTCTCCCGGCTGATGACCCTTTGTGCCATGCCTTGAGATCCGTGTCAACGGCTATTTCAAGATTTCTGCCAGAAGATTCTCGGCCTCGTCAAAGGTTGGCAGATCATTGCAGCGCAGTCTTAACTTCTGCACCATCGCAACCAGCGCCTCGTGGTTGTTCACGGCGCGGACGATAAACCAAGGATCGCCGCAGATCACGTCGCAAACTGGATCATCGTTGGGCCCGCTCACGATGGTCATTGGGTCGCCGGACTCTCGAACCCGCCAAATTTCATCACTCTCGCTCATCGCCATCTCCCACAGCCATCTTGATCAATTCATCGTCGCTGACCTGATCCGCAGAACGCGAGATCGAGCCGCGGTGCTGCACCTGCGCGAGCTTGGGCGCGAAGTACGGGGCGGCCCAGTTGGCGCACTGAGCGCGCATGTCCGACGTGGGGTAGACGCGGTGCTCCACGACCTCGCCAGTGACCGGATTCACAGACCGCTCGATCTGCTCCTCACCGCGCGCGAACGACAGAAGAATCTCATGCGGCAGGAGGCCCGTCGCAGCCGCGCGCTCGGCGTTCTCGCGAGAGAGCTTGTTGCGCACGCCAGGCGGTCGACCACGAGGGTTGTTGGACTTACCAGGGCCAACGCCCATCGTCAGATCCTTATGTAAAATATTCCCACGCCGCATTTAGCACGCGTGGCGTGGGTTGGGGAAGTCACGACAGATCGCCGAACAGAACCCGGAACACCCCGGCGACCATTGCGGCGAGCATGATCGTAAAACCTAAGATGCACGTCGCTAGCATCAGATAGACCAGCGCCCATCCCATAAAATCCAGCATCACAGCCTCCCAGCGTTCAGCAGCAGCCAAACGACACACAGGGCCACACATGCGCCCGTGTAAGCCTCGCGGGTTCGTCGCCACAGCGCGAGGTTCGCGACAGCCAGAAGCGAAATGATAATCGTAAACGCCATCACATCACCCCCGATAAGACGCCGCAGCGAGCGCAACGGCGAGCATTTTTACGGCGCAGATCGAAGCCGCTCCGGCTTCGTTGAGCCGTGATGCGGCAGCGGCGGCGAACTCAGAACGCTCATAATCCCCGCTGTGCATGCCATATCGAGCCACCACCCGCCCCGCCATCGCCGGGTCAGCCTTGAGCGCCGCAACGATGGCGTCCTCGGTCAGGGTAGGGTCCGGCAGGGGCATGTCTCGAACGGCCCGCTGCACGTCGGCGATCCGAGCGCATGCGGCCTCCATCTCGTCGCGGGCCTGCACAAGCTCGGCGCCGATGTTCAATTCCGTCATCACCCATCTCCCGCCCGGCCAACCCGGTTCCCCTATCTGACACGTCTGCCCAACCCTGTAAATACCCTTGAACCCCTATTATCTATTTTGTGGATCGGTTAGATGTCATAAGGCGTATACCAAATTACATGAAAAGTTTATATATTAGCATATATAGAATAGAGACTTATAGGCCGATTCCGAATTTCGCCGATGACATCTATGCGACGGTCAAAATAGGCCATGCAGTTGACGGCTCCCAATCGATGCGTTAAGCCAGACCCACAAATAAGGAGATAGGCCGATGGTGATGATGACGGTGCCGCGGTGCATCGAAGTGGCCCGGGGCGAGCCCGATGTGACAAGCCCTGCGTTCCGAAATGCGGTCTCGACCATGCGGGCTCGGATCAAGGCTTCACACGATCCCGGACTGATCGCGGAGGCCGAGGCGATCCTTGCTTCCCTGCTGGCCCATGGCGAGCCGCAGATGCCGCCCAAGCGCTCGCCGGAGGAGATTGCCGAGGTCAGGCGCGCAGCCGGTCACGAGGCCCGCAGGGCGGCTTGCAAGGGCGCCCTGCGCCGGAAGCTTGAGGCGGCGCCGCAGGGGTTCGTATCGGTCACGGATCGCAAGCCGGCGGTGTTCGACGCGGCGCTTGAGATGATCGAGGACGGCGAGGTGTCGTGCGTCTACCAGACCATGCAGGACGTGTACTCGGGTCCGCTGACGGATGGCGCCAGGCGGCCGGTGCGCCGGATCTCGATCGCGACGCCGTGGGCTCGCCTGCGCGGGAAAGAGGTCGGCGCCGATATCAAGCTGGACGCCACGCCGTGCCAGTGGATGAGCGCTCGCCGGCAGAAGCAGGAGGAGGCGATATGAGTGAGGAGTTGCGGGATAAGATCCTAGATGGGCGCCTGCACCTGTGGCCGATATCCGATAAGGCGGATGAGGTCCGGTTGGGTCAGTCAGAATACGGCGTCGCGCCACCATGGCGGATTGATCCGATAGGCGCGCCGCCGCGGCCAGAGTGGGTGCATTACATCGCCGGCCTGGCACGCGGCAAATGGCTCGCCGAGAACCATGAGACGCACGACGGATCGTTCAAGGCAAACGAGCGCGCCCGATATCTCGCGACGGTCGCCTGCGATGATCAAGACGCGGCGTTTGCAGCGTTCTGGCGTGGGCTCATTCGGGAGTACTGGTGATGACCGGCCTCGTCGGATCGAACGCCGTCCTGAACCGCCTGCGCGACACGCCGGGCCTGTTCATCGTCAAGACGCACACCCGTAAGGGCCCCGTGTACCACTACGACCGCACGCTGACCCCGATCCCGCGCGAGGTCTGCGAACGATTGATCGAAAAGGGCCGCCTCGTGCCGCGTGAGGCGTCGGGGCAGGGTTGGGAACTGGCAGAGGAGTGGAGATGAGCACGGCAGGAGTTTGTATAATTACGCTTGTTGTCCTCCTGATAGCAGGAGGTTTGACGATGTACTCTATCGGCAGAATGCACGGAGCAATGGAGGTACGGCGCGAGTGGAGCGAGCACAGCAGAAATTTGCGGAGCGTCAAATGACCGCCGAAAACCCGGACCACCTGGACACCCGCCGCTGGCTCGCGAAGACTCGCCGAATATTGACCTTGAACATACAGGCGCAGCGGTGGTCGGTGCAGGACTTCAAGCTCGCCTGGCTTCTACGCGACCAGTTCACACGCGCCGAACTGCTGGCGATCCTCGAAATCGCCTGCGGGAAACGTTATGACAATCGTAAGGGTATTGATAAGTTCTTAGGAATGATGCAGAAGCATATCGACGGTTTGGGAGACCAGTGATGACACAGGATGAGAAGACGACCGCGCACACCGCTACGGCAGGCGACGGGGGCGAGCGCGTCCGGCACGTGAAGACTGGTGGCGAGTACGAGGTTATAGGCGAGGGTCGAATGCAGACCCACGGCTGGGAGGTGGAAGACACGCGGGATGACGCGGACGGCTGGCCGAACCACGGGCACTACCCCGTCGATATGGAGCCGGTGACGATCTATCGCTCAAGGTCCGATGGTAGATTGTGGGTTCGTCCAACGGCCGAATTCCGCGACGGGCGCTTTGAGACGATCGCCCAAGCCCCGGCCGTACAAGCCCCTGCGGGGGAGGACTGGCAGGACATCAGCACGTGCCCGAAGGATAGCTTCCCACGTCTCGTGTGGCGAGAGGACTACGGGACCTGCGTCGCTTTCGTTGACGTGACCGGGCAGTGGTGGCCGGTGCCCGCCTTTGAGGAGTTGCCGACGCCGCCTAAGCTCTGGCAGCCGCTCCCCGCCTCGCCTTGGGCAACCACCCCCACAGACGCCCAGCCCAAAGCCGCCAGGCCCGTGGGGGAGGAGGCGCTGCGGGAAGCGCTTAAAGGCGTGCTGTTTGAGTATGACCGCAACACCTGCGCTCACGAGGAGACGCATCGCGGCGGGTCACTCTGGACGATCTGCGACCAGTGCGGCCGTAAGTGGGCCGACGACGAAGGCGGGTTTCAGCCTTACGCTGACCCGACAGCCGTAGCTAACGCTCGAAAAATTGTGTGCGAGCTCGTCACCTCCCATCCCACCACCGGGCAGGAGACCGTGGCGACACCGCGAGACGGTGGGGTCAGGGAGGCGCGCTGGGGCATCGAGGACACAGGCGACGCCATCTGGGTTGGACCGATGCGTTCGGACGGCCGCAAAATTGATCGCGTTGTCTACTTCAAGGACGATCTCGGCCTGCACCGAAAGGAATACGTCGCCCAGGTGAAGGCAGATGCTCGCCTGATCGTGGACGGCGTAAACGCCGCCCTCTCCGCACCCGGAAGCGCAGGGCCGGGGGCGCCGCAGATCAAGGCTAAGGAGCGTGCTCGCAAGCGAATCCAGGCACTTGGTGCCGCGCTGTCTCGCCGGGACTGGAGCGAGACCGAGAGGGCTTATGAGGCCATCCGCGACGCCCACGACCGGCCCGACATTTACGATGCGCCGCTACGCGCCACCCCGTCCCCCGCACAAGAGCCCGGCACCGGGGATACGGGGGCCTTGGCGCCCGCAGTCCGATCCGCGCTGGTGGCTGCTGAGAACGCCCTGAGGCCATTCGCGTCGTTCGGCGATCCTCGGCGCCACTTCCCCGGCGACCACGTCATCACGCAAGGGTCTGCGCTCGCCAAGCGGCAGTTGCAGATGCGCGACTGCTACGACGCCGCCGACGCAATCGCTTTCGTCAAGGCTGCGCTCACCCCCGCCACGACGGCCGAGACCCGCGACCCTGCGGAGGGCGCGCGATGAGCGAGACCAAGCACATCGACCCCGCAGCACTCGCCGGCATCACGACCGGCGCGCTGATGACGGATTTCTCCGCACTCCACGAAGCGGCTGAGCACGTGATGGGGCATCCGATCTGGACGCACCAATTTCCGACGCTGCTTCCGAAGATCGCCGACGCCGTGTTGGCGCAGTTCCCCGAAATGCCAGTCAGCTTGGATGGCACGACTTGGGAGGAGGCTCGCGACGAGGTTCGGCTTCGCTATGGTGCCACAGTCTCCGTGCGGAAGGGGGCCGGCGAGGCCGTCCACCCGCTTGATCCTGCGTATTTCCCTGGTCCTGCGGATCGGGAGGACGGACGATGAGCGCGGAATGCGGCCTCTGCGAAGTCAGCCTTCGCCAAACCAAGCTGATCGAGACCTGCGACGAGGCGCGGTGCCCCTACCGCAAGCCTGCCGATCCTGCGCGCGCAGTCGGACCAGACGCCATCCCGCTCAGCGAGATGAGCTACCGGGAGATGGTCGGGTACTACGACGAGGAGGACGAGGCATGACCGCCCCCTCACCTCACACCCACCCCGCAGAGCGAGAGACCCCGGCCGGCGAGGCGATGCGCGAGGCGGTGGCGCAGTGGCTGGAGTCCGAAGTCGGCCTCTATGTCTCAGATGCCGCCGAGAAAGCCGGTGAGTTCTGCGGGCCATCCGGCCCCATCGCCCCGGAACTCGCCCGCCTCACGGCTCGCATCGAAGTCGCGGAGGCCAAAGCCGAGAACGCGGACCTCATCGCCAAAAACGAATGGCTTCGGTCTGAAGGCTTGCTCGCCCGCGCTCGCGCCGCCGAAGCCGCCCTCATCACGCTTCGCGCCGACCACGCCGCAGAGGTGGCGAGGCTGCGCGACGAACTGAAAGCCGCCCAATGAACGCGCCCCACAAGCAGACCCGCGTCGAGGCAGAGCTAGGACGCGCCATGATGCGAATCGGCGAACTCGAGGAGGAAATCGCGCGGCTGCAACGTCTCCTCTTGCCGGCAAGAGGAACGCCGCCAGCCTGGCGCCTCACTGCCAAAGAGGAGCGCTTGATGCTCGCGATGGAACTCGTATACCCGAGGACTCTGACGGCTGAAAAGGCCCTCGAAATGGTCTGGCCTGACACGTTCCCGGACAAGCGCGTGCTGCACGTGATGGGCGTAAATATCCGGAAGAAAATCGAGCCACACGGCTGCGGGATCATAACCGTGTGGGGCCGCGGTTACCGAATAGATGAGCGCACGGCGCAGGCGATTCGCGATTATGATATAGCCGTTGACACGACTGAGTAGACGGGGCATACAGGGTTCACGGCCGGCGGGGATCGGGCCGGATGGGAGAGACGGATGAACCAGATAATCGGAACGTCGGATATCCTGCTGATGGCCTCGCCATCGCTGCTGTTCGTGGTCGGCATGGGGTTTCTGTTCATGCTCGTTCGGAGGGCTGACCGGTGAAACACATGCCAGCGCCCGGAACCCTGTACCGCCGCAAGGGTGGCGGTTTCATCACCCTGCACGTCAGCCTGAACGATGAGATCCACGCACGGATTTTGGCCGACCGATTCGACGTCGGGTATGTGTCTGGCCCGATGAGCGTGGCGGATTTCTGGTCGCTGGTAGACGCCGGGCTCTAACACCCGCTAAACCCCACGGTTGGGAGCCGTGGGAAACCGACCTGGGGGAGCATGTCACAATCATTCGACGTCGCCGCATTGAGGCGAGACAACCCCCTGTCGGCGCTGGCCGAACAGCGCGGCGTGAAACTGAAGCGGAATGGGCGCGAGTGGAAATCGTGTTGCCCGTTCCATGCTGAGAAATCCCCCTCATTCACGATCTATCCCGGCGCAGACGGAATCGAGCGGTTCCGCTGTTTCGGGTGTGATGCGGGCGGCGACGTCATCGAATTTGTCTCGCGTCTCGATGGCGTCCCGTTCGCTGAAGCTTGCCGTCGGCTGGGGTCGGGCGAGATCTCGACGGCCCGCCCGCGACCGCAGCCGCTACCCGCCGCGCCGGACCCGTACGCAGACTGGCGCGCGACCATGCCACCGGCCGACGCGCCGCAGATCCTGCCGGGTCAGCGCACGCCGCCGCTGTTCAACCCTAAATCAGACGAGCGGCCCGTCACGACGTACACGCCGACGATGGTGCATCCGTACCGGTTCCGTGATGGTCGAATTTACGCATACGTTCTGCGCGTGCCGCTCGCCGCCGGCAAGAAAATGACGCCAACCATCGCTTGGTGCGTGAACGAAAAGACCGGGCAGGCCGGGTGGTGCCACTATAAATTATCGGCGCCGCGCAAGCTGTACGGGATCGACAGGCTGGCCGAGAACCCAGACGCGCCGGTTGTCGTGGTCGAGGGCGAGAAATGCACTGACGCCCTACAGGCTGCGCTCCCCGACCACGTCGTCGTGTCTTGGAACGGCGGCGGGAAGGCTGCTTGGCAAACTGACTTTTCGCCTCTTGCCGGCAGAAGTGTGACGATATGGGGCGACCGCGACCCGGAGTTTAACCAAACCCTCCAAGGATGGCGCAGGAGCGGCGGAGAGTGGAAGCCGGGACTTCTTGAGCTTATTCCGGTTCGCTGCCGTGTGGCGCGACCTGACGCGATTCAGCGGGCCAAAGGTTGGGATTGTGCGGATGCAATCGCGGAGGGCTGGACCGGCGAGCAGATCGTTGCGTGGTTGGATGCGCAGACGGCCGAGCGCGCCGAGGCGCTGATAACGACCGAGCAACAGCAGCCAAGGCCTGAGCCGGAACCGGCGCCCGAGCGGCCGAGACCCCGCCAAATCCCCGGAACGAACGTCGTAGCGATAGCCGGCGGAAACGTCCCCGGGACACCCTACGATTGGCGCGCGAACCTCAAATTCGACAAGCACGGCAAGCCCGAGAAAAAGAACCCGACGAACTGGTTCCTGTTTCTGCGCCACCACCCGAAGTTCGAGGGCATGTTCGCCCTGAACACGTTCACGAACACGATTACGGTACGGCGCCGGCCGCCGTGGGACGACCGCGGCGGGGCATGGCAAGAGCGAGGACTGACGGATGACGACCAGATCCGGTGCGCCTTGGAGCTAGACAGCTATGAGACCGGAGAGTTGCAGGTGTCCCATGAGGGGATGGGTCGAACCATATCGTCTGTCGCCGAGGCACAGCGGTTCAATCCCGTCGCCGATTACCTGCGCGGCCTGCAATGGGATGGCGTGGATCGCCTTTATGGCGGTGACAAACAAGACGGATGGTTGTGTCATTATTTCGGGGCCGAACCGCTCACTTATCACCGCACTGTCGGGATGCGATGGCTCATTGCCGGCGCCGCGCGCGCCTTGAGTGACGGCGGCACGGTCGAGAAAGTCGACACGATGCTGATCCTTGAGGGGCCGCAGGGGTACTTCAAATCAACTGCGCTTGAGATCCTGGCGACGCTCGACGGACGGCGCATGTACACAGACAGCGTCGATTCGTTCCAGGGCAAGGACGCCGCCATGCAGACGAACGGCGTGCTGATCGTGGAGATCGCCGAGCTCGTCGGCATGACCGGCCGGAACGTCGACGCGGTCAAGAAGTGGATGAGCTCCAAGGTCGACCGCTACCGGCCGCCCTACGGCAAGAACGTGATAGAGGCGCCGCGGCGGTTCATCGTGGCCGCGACGGTCAATCCGAACGGCCCTGGCTACCTCCACGACGCCACGGGGGCCCGGCGGTTTTGGCCGGTCGCCTGCGGGAGGCCATGCGACCTGACGGCCCTAGAGCGCGACCGTGACCAGCTATGGGCCGAGGCCGTGCACCGGTTCCTCGCGGGAGAGCAGTGGTGGCTGAAGCCCGACGAAGTGCCCGACGCCGAGTATCAGGCCGGCAAGAGGTATCACGACGACCCATGGGCGGGCCGGCTGGATTTCCTGATGCAAGGCGCGGCCGAACTGACTTTGCAGGCGTGTTTTGAAGGGATCTCGATGCCGCTCCACCGGGCGAGCGCCGAGGATAAGCGCCGCGTCGCCGACCACATGAAGGCGCGCGGGTGGGTCACGATCAGAGATGGGAAGGGCGAACGATGGGCGCGGGGCTGAAGGAATTGAGCGACCGGGCGACGCCGGGGCCGTGGGCTGCCGAGAGCGAGAAGTCAGATGGCTCTTACGGATCGGGCGAGGACACGCACGAGGGGTTCGACACCGCCGTCATCGTGACGGAAGCGGAGATACGATATGGCAAGGCCGGGGTCTTGTTCGAAAGCCATAACAGCACGGTCGGAGCCGTCAGCGAAGAACACGACGAAGAGTATTTCCGCGCATGGGATGCCGTCTCGGAAGCCAACGCGGCCTTCATCGTTGCCCTCGTCAACGCCTACCGCGCCGGCCGCTTAGTCGAGCGCGATCCATGACCGCGCGCGTCTCGCTAGTCGACCAGATCGCCACCGTCGAGCGCGTCGCCCACGAGATCGCGATGCTTATGAAAGAGCGAGATTTCTACGTGAGCTACCCGCAGATGGTCGGCTTTGAGTTGGAAAACCTACAGGCCGCAGTGCGGACGCTGGAATTCATGCGGGCGCACGAACAGACCATCCGAGACGCTATATCTAGCGCAAGAGCACTTGACGCGGCACAAGTAGAGCCGTAAATCAGAGGCCACTGGTCTCCCCCAGTCTCCTCGGTCCTCCCAGACCACTAGC
>Ga0182226_1000012_pt1 | contig 39374 bp, 56 predicted proteins | sample G6R1MG_27_FD_129658 | JGI IMG/M metagenome (GOLD analysis project Ga0182226, IMG submission 129658) | Miscanthus phyllosphere microbial communities from Michigan, USA - G6R1_MAIN_07NOV2016_LD1 MG | ecosystem: Host-associated > Plants > Phyllosphere > Phylloplane/Leaf | place: USA: Michigan...
CCCGGCTCGCATAGTTTCGAGTGGGCGCACAAGGACGGCGACCTTCCCAATGCCCCCGGCTGGCGCATCCGCAACGTCCCCCAGCCCACCCCCCAGGCAGACACCAAGCCTGATGTGACGGCGGAACTGGAGGATTTGGCGCAGCAGCTTGCGGCATTGATGGAGCGGCATGAGGCGCTTACCGAGCGCGTCGCACGTATGCCGCAGCCGCCTGCAATTCGCACGATGGACCTGAAACTCGACCCCGACCTGATCGAGGCGCGGGAGGTGTGTCGCGAAGTCAGCGGCCATGATGAATACGCGGATGGCTCCTGCGATAATTATCTGGAGATGCAATGCGCCCGCGCCGCCCTCGCTCGCGGCCGTGAACTCGCCCTTGCCGGGGAGAAGGAGGCGTGATCCGGCCCGACATTGATGGGCGCCTCGCCATGCGCATCCGCGAGATCGCAGAGCTTGAGGCGGATAGCGCTCACCTCACTGGTGCCGAGAAGCGGCGCATCCTCGAACAGGCGGCCGATCTGCTGGAGGAATACATCATTGCTGCCGGGAGCCGCCCATGACCCACCCCCAGACACATGATGACGAGGCGCTGGTCAGGGATGCGGCGAAAGCGATCAACCGGCTGCTGTCCGTTCGGCAGCGGTGGTGGGTGGCAGGCTTCGCGTTGCTGGCGTGCGCTCCGATCGCGCAGCTTTTCGATCTGCTGACCACTGTGCCGATGCTGATCGTGCTGGCCGTCGGGTGCCTGTTCAAAGTGGCTGAGGCCGATCGTGGCTTGGACAAGAACCGGGCAGTCATTGCCTACTTCTGTGACCGAGCCGCCCTCACCGCTCTCCGCAATCATGAAGGGAGGAAATGATGAACGCGCTTGCGACGATAGAGCAGGACGCCACGGGGCTGAGCTTGCCTGACACCCTTCCTTTTGAGGATTGGTGCGATCTCGGACGCACGCTACTGACGAACCAGCGTCGGGCCGACTGGATGGTGGCGGACTGGGCCAAGCATGGCCGGGAGCATTTCCAGAGCCAGTTCGGCTTCATGGCCGAGCAGGTCGGCATGGACACCAAGCGTTTGGTCAAGATGGCCAAGGTGGCCGAGGCCTTCCCGGAGAGTCAGCGCGCCGCCAATCTCTCGTTTGAGGTGCACTGCGAGGTCGCCCGCGCAGAGCCGGAGCAGCGGCTACTCCTTCTCGTCGAGGCACAGCGCGGCAAGTGGAGCCAGAACAAAGCCCATGAGCGGGTCGAGGAAACGCGCCTCTCCACCGGCGCCCGGCTCGACGACGACGATCACGAGCACTCAGAGATCATGGAGGTGATCCGCGCCTGGAACAGGCTCTCCGGCCCCGACGCCCGCGAATACCTCTGGCCCTATCTCCAGCACGCCAGCCGCAACGGCTTCGGACCAATCAACACGGGGGTAACGATCGATGCTTAAGGCTATCTCGACGAAGGTCGTCCGCGCGCTGCCGGCGGAGTTCGTGGACACCTATGTCCGCTACGGTCACGCGGTCTGCGAGGAGATGTACGGCAAGGGTCCGACGCTGCGGTACAAGCGTATGGCGGGGAAGCTGCGGCTCAACAGGATGCGGCGGACGGCGGTAAACGGCGCGGCTGACAGCGGTATGGGGGTGGCATGACCCGGCCTGTCGGACGACCCAGCCTTTACGATCCTGCCTATTGCCAGCAGGTCGTCGATCATATGGCGACCGGTGCCAGCCTCACGTCGTTCGCCGCTGAGATCGATGTTGCGCGCGACACCATCACTGAGTGGGCAAGCGCTCACCCTGAATTTTCCGTAGCCGTAAAACGGGGTAAGGCTAAATGCGCAGCCTGGTGGGAGAAGCGGGGCCGTGAGGGTGCTGAGAAGGGCGCTCCAAGCGGGGCCAACACGCTCATCATCTTCGGTCTGAAAAACATGGGCTCGGATGATTGGGCTGATGCTTCACAGATCGACCACCGCAGCACCGATGGCAGCATGACCCCAAAGGAACCGCGGTACATCTTGGCGGATACGAAGCCGAGTGCCGGTGCTGAGTGACGAGCCTGTCTTTGACTGCGTGATCCCTGCCATCTTCCAGCCGTTCCTACAGCCGGCGCGGTTCAAGGTGGCGGAGGGCGGTCGCGGCAGTTCGAAAACCCGCACCGTCATTACCATCCTCGTGAACAACGTTATGTTCTACGGCTGGCGTGTGGTGTGCTTCCGCGAGTTGATGGAGGCCATCGCCGAGAGCAGCTATCAGGAGATCGTCGAAGAGATCGACCGGCGCAACCTAGGCGGGTTCTTCGACGTGACCAAGACAGAGATCGCTTGCCCCTCGTCTGGAGGCGTGTTCAAGTTCTCCGGCATTCGCGCGTCATCCAAGCGATTGCAGAACCAGAAGCTCAAGGGCTTCTCCAGCTTTGACGCGGCCTTCATTGATGAAGGCGAGAGCATCACAAAGGATAGCTGGAACGCACTGGTGCCGACGATGCGTAAGGCAGGCAGCGAGATTTACGTCTGCTTCAATCCTGCATCGCCGCTCGACTTTATCTACCAATCGTTCGTCACCAGCCCGATTTATCCAGCAGCGCTCAACGGCAAGCCATACTGCATCACGCTCAAGGTCAATTACACGGATAACCCGTTCTTTCCCAAGGAACTGGCAGACGACGCGGAGTTGATGCGGAAGACGGATCCCGAGTTGTTCCGGCACGTCTATCTGGGTGAGCCTGTCGCAGACAATGCGCTCGCGATCATCAAGCCGGCGTGGGTGGAGGCTGCGGTCGACGCGCACTTGGCCATTGATGGCTTTCCGAAGGGTGGCGGCAAGATCGGCGGCATGGATGTATCGGGCGGCGTAGAGGGAGACGTTGCCGCGCCCAAGGCCAACGATCCTAACGCGCTGGCATGGCGCTATGGCAGCATCCTGAGCGGCCTTGAGGAATGGCAGGACGAGAACCCGAATGCAGCGGCCGCGCGTGCTCATGCGATAGTGCTGCGCGAGGGCGTAGATGACTTGCAAATCGACGACATCGGCGTTGGTGCGTCTGTGCCTGGCGAGATGCGCCGCCTTCACGCTGAGGCGCAGGCCAAGATGCCGTTGATCCGGCCGTTTGTGTTTGAGGGCTGGACCGCATCCGAGTCGCCGGACCAGCCAAACAGGGAGTATCAGCCCGGCAAGACGCACGGCGACATGTTCGCCAACCGCAAGGCGCAGGGCTGGGGCTTGCTCGCCGATCGCTTCCGCAACACATGGCAGGCGCGTAACGGATTGCCCTTCGATCCTGACAAGCTGGTGTCCATCCCCTCCGGCCTGCCGTTGCGCGACAAACTCCAGGGTGAGTTATCGCAGCCGCGACGCGAGAGTGTGAACGGCCGCATGAAGGTCGAAAGCAAGGCGTCGTTGAAGAAACGCGGCATCGCATCGCACAACCTTGCCGACGCGGTGGTGATGGCTTTTTCGCCGGCTGCTCCACGTCAGCAGTTCAGGCTTTCGGCGCTGCTGTGACGGCGGTAATCGCTGTGCAGTACGCATCATAACCCAGCCTCATGGCGTGGATCACCGATAGCCTGCGCAACGCCATCGCGGCGGTCAATCCGTTCCAGCGGCAGTCGCTGCCCACGTCGCTCCCTGGCGTTTTCACGCATCAGCTCGCAGTCGCTGCCTATCTCTCATCCGGGATGCTTCGGAAGGTTATCAACATTCCTGCATCCGATCGCGTGCGTGAATGGCGCGACTGGCAGGCTGAGAAGGACCAGATCGAGGCGATAGAGGCGGAAGAGCGTCGCTTGGGCCTTGTCGCCAAGGTCAAGTTCGCCGAAGTTCTGCGAGGCATTGGCGGTGGCGCATTGATCCTCGTGATGCCCGGTGACCACTCGCAGCCGCTGCCGGATCGGATCGGCAATGGTCAACTTTTCGCCATCAACGTCGTCAGCCGCTGGCAGATTACAGGCGTTGATTGGGTTCGCGACCTCGCTAGCGCAGATTATGGCAAGCCGGCCATGTGGCGGATGAACCGCGATCAAGGCGGGCAGGCCGATATTCACCCTAGCCGCGTCGTGTGCTTCCGTGGCGATCCCCTGCCCCCCGGTTATGGCGTAAGCGACGAGGACGCGTTCTGGGGCGACAGCCGATTGCAGCGGGTTCTGCGCGAGGTGCAGGTCAGCGATAACACGCAGGGGTGGTTTTCCGAGCTCGTCAGAAAGGCCAAGCTGACCCGCTACGGCGTTTCGAACCTCACTGACTACACCGCAACACCGCAGGGCCGAGAAGATTTGAGCAGCCGCGTGGCATTGATGGCGGAGGGTGAGAACCTCCTTAACGCGTCGATCTACAGCCTTCCGACGAAGGACGCGAATGGCAACTCGTCCGGTGGCGAGCAGATCGACGACTTTCAGGTGACCTGGGCCGGCATCCCCGCCATGATGGATGCGTTCGATCAGCGTGTCGCCGCGGTGGCGGACATCCCTTTTACCCGCCTCATGGGCCGCTCGCCAGCCGGCATGAACGCGACCGGCGCATATGACGACCAGAATTGGTCCAAGGCGGTATCGGCTGGCCAGCAGCTTGAGACGCGTCCCTGCCTGGAGCTGTTCGACCGCGCGCTGATCCAGTCGGCCGGCGCCTCGCCCGACAAGGTGACGTGGAAGTGGGCCCCGCTATGGGCTCCGACCGAGGCCGAAGAGGCCACCACGTTCGACAAGACGATGGACGCGGTAGCCAAGCTACAGGCCACGGGCGCAATTCCGGATCAGGCATTCGCGAAGGGCGTGCAGAACCTGATGTCCGAACGCGAGTGGGTGCCTGGCCTTGATCAGGCGCTTGCCGAAATCCCGGAAGACGAGAGGTTCGGGCTAGCCCCGGATGCCGAGGGAGGCGACGATGACCCGTCAGCCATTGCAGCGGAGGGAGGTGATCCTAGTCTAGCCGGCGCACCGAGCGGCGAGGATGGAAGCCAACCCGCTCGGCGTCGTGCTGCGAATGACAAGGCTCATGGAGGCGATGATGGCGAAGATTGACCCGATCACCCTCAACCTGTCGGCTCGGATGAAGGTGGCGTCATTCGTGGCGCGGCTGCTGTTTCCGCTGGTTGCTCTTCGCGTTCTCAGCGCTGAGCAGGCTACTGCGGTCATTATGCGCTTCGTGCGGGTCGAGGTGACGGAGGCGTGATGACGATCGTCTATAAGCTGCTCGGCCTGTTCGGGCTCTGCATCAATTGGACCGTGCACACGCGCGACCGCTACGACGAACACGGTTGGCGGCACCTTGAGGTCGTCGGGAAGCAGTGGAGCATCGGTCGGCTTCCCCGCCCGACGCGGTGATCCGTGCGCATCATCCGCAAAAGCCTAGGCAAAAGCGGCGGAAACCCGTGACTTTCGAGCGCTATTCTGCCATCATAGAACGGCCCGAAAAGACGTTGGAGCGTCGATCCGGGCCTGACCACACAACGCTATTGGAGTAGCGAGATGGCTAAACCTGCTTTCATACCGATCCCTAAATTCGTCAAGGACTACACTGGCCTTCGCTTCGGCCGGCTGGTTGTCCTAGGGTTGCTGAGACTTGAGGTTAGAAGCGCCGGGGCGGGCACGAAACGTGTGCCTGTGTTCCTGGCAAAGTGCGATTGCGGTAATACGAAGGAGGGACTGTCACGCAACCTACGTAACGGGTTGGTGCAAAGCTGCGGGTGCTTGCAGCGCGAAACGCGGGTCAAGTCGGGGCGGGCCAGCCGCACGCATGGCATGAGAGATACGCCGGAGTACGCCGCATGGCACTCTATGAAAAACCGATGCCAATCTCCGACCAGCCAGGGGTATGCGGGCTATGGCGGCAGGGGCATTACGGTATGCGATCGGTGGAGCGGTAGCTTTGAGACATTCTACCAAGACATGGGCGCTCGACCATCACCCGCGCACTCTCTTGATCGCATAGACTGCAACGGGAACTACGAACCGGCAAACTGCCGCTGGGCTACAATTGATGTTCAAAACACCAATCGCCGAACGACCGTGTTCATAGAGATGAACGGAGAAACTATCAGCCTATCGGAGGCGGCGCGGCGGTGCGGGTTGTCTAGGTCAGCACTAGGTGCCCGCTATGCTTCCGGTTTGCGGGGCGCAGAGCTGTTTGAGCGATTGAGCCATGAGGTTTGATCTGAGCGCCCTCGCTAAGAGGCAAAAGCATCAGCGTCGGGACGCGGTCGTTCTCCGCGACATCATCCCGCCGGCCACGCTGGCGACGGACTTATACAGGGCGACGTACATCCACGTCGTGACGATGTGGCAGCGCTACACCACCCGCATCCTCGTTGAGTACGAGCGGTCCCTATCCGCGCTGACGACGGACTCGCCGGCTGACGTGAACCGCGTGCTGGACGAAGCGAGCGGCGAGTTCAGCCGCCTGCTGCTGTTGCTGACCCCTGCCCTACGCTCGTGGGTTCTGAGAGTTGAGCGGTGGGAACGTGGGAAGTTCATTGGCGCGGTGCTGTCCGCCAGCCGGGTTGACCTGTCGACGCTGATCGGCCCGGAGGACGTGGCGCAGACGCTGGAGCAGGTGATTGAGTGGAACACCAACCTGATCCGTGACGTGAACGACCAGGCGCGGCAGAAAATCGCCAACGCTGTGTTCTCCGGGCTAACGGGCCGGCGTCCTGCGGCTGACGTGGCAAAGGACATCAGAGCGGCTACTGGGTTCGCGCGTGATCGATCAATGCGCATTGCTTCGCATCAGCTATCGTCTCTGACCAGCCAGCTTGCGGCCGAGAGACGACGATCTGCCGGGCTTGACGTGTGGGAGTGGCGGCATAGCGCCAAGCTGCACCCACGCCGCGAGCATCTGGCGCGGGATGGCAATCTCTACACGGACAATCCCGATCGGGTTGGCGAGGTGGTGGACGGCAAGACCGTGATGGCCCCGCCCCCGGCTGATGACCAACCTGGTATCCCGCCCTTTTGCGGCTGTAGGCAAAGGGCGGTGCTTATCTTCGCCTAGCTCGGTGGGGCTAGAAAATAAATTTTGCGGGTTGGAGACGGCAGATAACTGCCGATTGCAGCTTGAGGTTAGGCGGACTGTGCTATTGCACCATTATTCCTCCAGTACCAATCATGATGCACCACAAAGGAGCATCGACATGGACATCGAGAACACCAAAGATAAAGCGCCGCTGACTGTAACGTTGCACCGGGCAGTAGAATTGACAGGGCTTAGCGTGCCGACGATTTATCGGCTCCTAGCATCGCAAAAGCTGAGCAGCGTGAAGGTAGGACGGCGCCGGCTGATCCATTACGCTTCGATCAAAGATCTTATGGAGGCGGCGTGATGGAAGATGCAGAGCGCCCTTGGCTAGACGCCAAGGGCGTGCCGCCCGCTGTGCTTGTTGAGATTGAGAGGCGATCAGGTGTTGTTGAAACGCTGGATTACCAGTCTGTAGATTGGTGGCAGCATAGCAGGCTACATTCGTTAGATGTGGTACGTTATCGTTTCGTGAGCATCGGCAAGCCGTGCCATTCGTTGCGCTCACATTCGCTTTGATCGCGTGGCTTGGGGGCATGTACATCTGGCAGCCGCTTATACTTCTCGCGTATGGCTGGTTGGTCATCGCCGGATGGGAGGCGGTTGCTCAGGTTGTGCTAAGACGTAAACACTGACGGCGGTAATGCCCTCCGTCTAGCCCGCATAACCGGGCAGGGTGTATGTAGCAGACCGCCTTACCCTCGACGCGCCGCGTCGCACCGCTGACGGCTACATGGCCGTTCGCGCCAAGTCTGCCCGTACTGGTGTGTACCAGTATAGCGGCGTGGAGGTCGACCCCGACAACAAGCATGGCCTGCGCGACCAGGCAGTCGTCAACGTCCTGCGCGACGATGCGGCGGTCTTTGACAAGCGCGCGGTCCACAGCTTCATCGGCAAGCCCATCACCGACGATCACCCCACCGAGGCGGTGACGGCGGACAACTGGCGCGATCACAGCCGCGGCGCGATCATGGGTGCTATTCGTGATGGCGATCACCTCGCTTTCGACCTGATCCTGATGGATGCCGCCACGATCGCCAAGGTCGAGAGCGGCAAGGCCGAGCTGTCGAACGGCTACAGCGCCGCGCTGGAGTTCGGCGACTTCAAGGGGCCAGGCGGCGAGGTCTGCCCCGTCCGTCAGGCCAGCATCACCGGCAATCACATCGCGATCGTCGACCGTGGCCGCGCAGGCCCATCCTGCCGCATCGGTGACGCCGCCCCCTGCACTTCCCTTCCCTCCAACATCCTCGACAGCCTGAAAACGGAGAAGCCCGTGAAGAACTACACGCTCGACGGGCTCACCGTCGATTTGGCAAATGCGGACACCGCCATTGCCACCTGCGATACGCTCAAGGCCCAGCGCGACGAAGCGCGTGGCAAGCTGACCGCAGCCGACGCCAAGGCAGTCACCGACGCCGCCACCATCGTCGCCAAGGATGCCGAGATCGCGGCGCTCAAGGCCGACAAGGCCGCGCTGGAAGCCGCCAAGCCAACCCCGGCGCAGCTTCGCGATGCCGCCAAGGCGTTCGCGATCGTCGTCGCCAAGGGCAAGGCCGCTGGTATCGCCGTCACCGACGCCATGGGCGAGGACGAAATCAAGAAGGCGGTCGTCGACAAGGCGATGCCGGGCAACACCTATGTCGGCGACCACATCGGCATCGCGTTTGAGGCGCTGACCAAGGATGCGAAGATCGACGATACGGTCGCTGTGGTCCAGCCGCTCGGCAGCCCGACGCTGACCAATGACGCGGACAAGAGCCGCACCGCCTTCGTCGATCGCCTGTCGAACGCCTGGAAGGGCCCGCAGGCGGCTGCCGCCTAACCGTCATCAGCGAAAGGATAACCGGACATGCCGGCAGTTCAGAGCACCTACCCCGCACAGATGCGGCCCTACGTCGTCGGCATGGTTCAGAACCAGGAGACGGCGAACACCACCTCGCTTGCCGCAGTCGAAGACGCGGCGGGCATCCCGTTCGGCGTTGCGGCATTCCGCGGCACCAACGACAAGCGCCTGACGGCCACGCCGGCCGCCGGCAAGTTCCGCGGTATCACCGTGCGGGACATCACCCAGCAGGCACTGGCGCCGACCGGCAACCAGGACTTCTACCCGCAGTATTCGACGCCCTCGCTGCTCACCATGGGCCGTATCCCGGTCAACGTGTCGGTCGCGGTCGCGCAGGAGGATGACGTGTACGTCACGTCGGCGGGCGCCTTCACCAACGTGGCCACCGGCAACGTCCGCTGCGGCAACTTCAAGTTCGACACCACTCTGACGGCACCGGGCATCGGCCTGATTGCCCGGCGCTAAGGGGGAGCATCCATGCCTGACATCACGAACATGAACGACGCGCAGGTGCTGGGCTTCTTCGTCCAGCAGCTCGCGTATATCGAACGTGAAGCGTACGAGCAGCAGTATCCTGAGATTCTGTTCCCCGAGCTGGTGCCCGTCGATACCACACTGCCGTCCTGGGTGGATGCGGTCACGTTCTTCTCGTCCGATCGCGTCGGCGAGGCGGACTGGTTCAATCACGCCAGCCGCTCCGTCCCGAACGCCGATGTCGACCGTCAGCGCTTCGACAGCAAGGTTGAGGACGCGTCGATCGGCTACATCGTGACCCGCAAGGAGATCGAGAAGGCGCAGGCGACCGGCATCAATATCGAGACCCAGCGCGCTAACTCGGCGGTCCGTGCTTCGCTGGAGATGACCGACCGCGTGCTGCTGGGCGGCGACGCTAACAAGGGCATGACTGGCCTGTTCAACCTGCCGAACGTCACGGTCGCCAACCTTCAGGCGGACGGCACCGGCGGCACGACCTTCTGGGCGAACAAGTCGCCTCAGCAGAAGCTCCGTGACCTGAATTACTGGGTCACTATCGTGAACACGTCGACGGGCACCGTCGAATGGGCCGATACCATCCTGCTGCCGGTCGCCATGTATATGGACGCGGCGAACACCTATCTGGGCTCCGAGAACCCCGGCAAGACGGTCCTCCAGGCGTTCCGCGAGAACAACGCCTATACCGCCGAAACCGGCCGTCCGGTCACGGTCCGCGGCGTTCGTGGCCTGGAGAGCGCGGGCACTGCCGGCGTCGGCCGCGTGGTCGTCTATCGCAAGGATCCGAGCGTCCTGAAGGCGTACATCAACCCGCACCAGTTCGATGCTCCCTGGCAGGTTGGCGCCCGCATCTGGCAGCGCCCTGGCTTCTTCCGCATCGGCGGTGTCGACGCTCGCCGGCCGGGTGCGATCCGCTACTTCGACGGCATCAACGCAGCGGGGGCATAAGGCATGACCGAGGTGACGAATAAGACGGACGGCCCCCGCGCCGTCCACACCATCGCCGGAGAGGTCTACTTCGGCAAGGGCGAGACGAAGAACGTCGAGTTCGCACCCGGCGGCATCACTGCGGCTCGCATGATCGGCCTGGACGTGGATGGCGAAGAGCCGGATGCGGACGCGCCGGCCACGGACATCAGCGCTGCGCTGGAATCGGCGCGTCGTGAGGTCGCGGAAGCCGCACAGGCTGAGATGGATCGTCGCGATACGAAGAATGCCGAGCGACTGGCGGCTGCTAACGATCGCGCTGACAAGGCTGAGCAGGCGTACGCCGATGCTCTGATCGTGATTGATGAACTCAAGGTCAAGCTGGCTGCCCTCGACCTCGACGGTGACGGCAACCCCGGCGGTTCGCGTCAGTCATTGCCGCCCTCGCTGTCGAACAAGACCAAGGCCGAGCTGATTGAGATCGCCAAGGCCGAGGGCGTCGAGATCGAGGACGGCGCAACGAACGACGACATCAAGTCGGCGATCGAGCTGCACCGCGAGGGCTGAGCCGCCCACCGTTAGCAAAGAGGGCCGCTTCACCATCGGTGCGGCGGCCCTTTTCGTAGGAGGCCCATGTGGCAGAAAATCTGACTGCCGGCGGAGTGCCTGTATACAGAGATAGTGCTGGCACGTTGCGAGAGATGCGCGGTCAGGCGCAGATTGATGCCTTGGCGGCACAGATCGCGAGCAAAGCCGACGCATCGGCGCTCCCAAAGCCGGCAGACACCATGCCAATGGCAGAGAAGACAGGCGCTGCTATCGGTGCGATTGACACCCGCTATACCCGCGCTGACCATCAGCACCCCCGCCTGACTAGCACGACCTACGGTACGCTGGGGAGCAACGGTCAGGCTACGGTCCCATTCACCCGGACATTCGTCAACAAACCAGGCATCAATCTCACCGAGACGGACGCAACTGCCAGCACTCAGCCACTCGTTCTGCGCGCGATTGGCTGGACCCAAGACGCAAGCGGCCTTTACACCGGCGTTATTATCCAGGGATCGCGGGCGCAGCTTCTGCCGGAGCTGACGCCGCTCTCGACGGCGCTGTCTCTGTTGAGTGGCATCGTCACCGGCGTGAACACCGTCGTTACCACGCTGACAAAATACAATGTTTTCGGCGGCTCTGCGGCTGGTGCATCCGTATCTGTCATAGCGGTGGCTCGCAGCGACGTGCCGGCTACCTGACGACGGTAACACCCCCGCCCCTGCCCCAGCATCACACTCAAAGGCTGGGCACCTTTCACCCTTCGCTCAGGCATGAGGTATCCCAATGGTCGATAATGTGACGGCACCTGCGAGCGGACAGGCTTTTGCCACGGACGAGATTGGCGGCGTCCATTATCCTCGCACCAAGATCTCGTTTGGCGGTGACGGTGCTGCTGCCGACGTTGCCGCCGGCAACCCCCTGCCCGTTGCTGACCCGGCTGGCACCGCAGCCATCGCCAAGCTGGGCACCTTCAAGCGGGCTGTCGCCATCACGAAGGCTGACACTGACCTGTCAGAGCGTCCTGCCGCCATTTATATCGGCACGGGAGGCACGCTAGCCGCCCGCTTCGGCGGATCAAGCGACGTGACCTACCAGAACATCCCGGACGGCTCTTGGCTGGCGATCAGCCCCACCCGCATCAGCACGGCGTCCACCGTCTCGGGCATCGTCGGCCACTATTACGAGTAACGCTGATGCTGGCTCTCTACATCGCGGCCGGTATCTTCGGCGGCCCGCTTTCTCCGGCTGACGGTGACATGACCGCGCCCAAGGAGCGGGTCGTGGTCATTCCGCGCGTGCAGAGCCGATCGCTAGTCACCATCGGAGCGCCGCTCGGTGCGCAGCGGTACGCACAGCCCTACGATCCGTCCGACCACGGCGAATATGCCATGTACTTCGGCGACGTGATGCAGACTGGCGAGACGATCGCGGACATCGAGTTCGTCGGCATCAGCGCGGCCGGTGCAGCGCTCGGCATCGCGATCGACACGACGGCCGGCCACATCCCGGCAATCACCAACGACGGTAAGCACATCCAATACTGGCCCCTGGTCGACCCCGACGAATGGTCCGCCCGCGCGTTCGACGCGACCGGCACCGATGTCGTGGTCAAGGCTCGCATCGTCACCAGCGGCGGCCGGCGATGGGAGCGGTCGGCTATTCATGAGGTGCGCCAGCTATGATCGTCGACAACGGCACGCAATCGCGGCTGGTCATCCCCGGTGTATTCGAGGGTATGTGCGGTGAATCGCGCGGCAAGCTCTGGTTCGTGCCGAACGTCGACCGCCTCGACCCGGCCCGTGCTACGGTCGCGATCCTCGACGATAGAGCCATCCGCATCCAGCCGGTGAAGGACAGCAGCGGTTTGGGCTGGTCGGCTCGTTACGAGTACATGGCATGACGCTGGCTGAGATCCGCGCGCTGCTCGGGCTCGGGCCGGAGGTCAGCGATGCCGACGTGATCCTGGCGTACGGCGACTATCTCGCCGCGCAGCCGGTTGCGGTGTCGCCTGCGGTGCTGCGGATCCGCTATCCCGAGTTCACCGGCGTGGACGATGCCGTGATCCAGTATTGGCTAGACGACGCGTTGCGGATCGTGACCGTGGCCTGGGGGTCTGATGCAACGCCGGGTCAGCTCGCGTTAGCGGCGCATAACATGGCGCTCAGCGGGGTGGCGGGCATCACCAAGACCGATGCCGAGCAGATCCCGGCAGGGGTGACGAAGTTCAAGAGCGCATCGATGGACGTGTCCGTGTCCGAAGCCGCGGCGAACCGCTCGCTGACCGGTGGCTACGGATCGACCCGCTATGGGCAAGAGTTCCAGATCATGCTTCGGCGCAATGCCGGCGGTCCGTTCTTGGTGGGCTGCTGATGGGCATGGCCGATGCCTTTGCCGCGGTGGCGGCCGGGTTCTCACGTGCTGGCTTGGCCCCGTTCAAGGATGCCGTAGCGCGCTGGCCTGGGGAGCCCGTACGTGACGATGGCGGGTCGATCGTCGTACCGGGTGTCCCGTACGAGATGCCGTGTTTGTGCCAGGTCGACAGCGCCACAGAGGCGATGCGATCCGCTGATGGTTATGTGGACACCGACGTGCGGCTGCTGCTCCTGGCGGCGGGCCTGCCGCGGGCAATCGACACTGATGCTACGGTTGAGGTCGGCGGGCGCCGGTGGTCGATCCAGACCGCAGTGCTCGACCCAATGGAGGCGTATTGGGACTGTCGGGGGCGGCGTGCCTAAGATCACTGGCGGCAAGGCACATGCCGCGCGCCTTAAGTTCATGGTGAGCGCGGAGGCGCAGCGGCAAGTTGGCGCTGCTCTTTTCGTCGGTGGGCAGATGATCGAAAGCTATGCAGCCCGGTCGATCACGGAGGGTAGCGTATCGGGCAAGGCGCACGTTCCATCCGCCCCAGGTAGCCCGCCTAACAACGACACCGGCGTGCTAGCCCGCAACATTGAGACAGTGCAGATTGAGGTCGATCACGTCGAGGTCAGCAGCAATGCTCCATATGCGGCGGACCAAGAGTTCGGCAACAGCAAGCTTCCGGCACGGCCATACATGGCGCCGGCTGCCGCGGCAGAGAAGAAGGCGGCCATAGAGCTGGTCCGGCGCGCAGTCGCTCATATCGCCAAAGGCGGAAAGGTAACGGGCTGATGGCGATCGACAGCACACGCGAGATTCGGCGCGCCGCCCTCGCTCGGTTACGGGCTTCTGAAGCTGTCACGCTGATCGTCGAGAATAGCATATTTGGTCAGACGCCACCAAAGGAGCCGCCGTTCCCGTTCACCCTATGGGGTGCAATCGCGCTAACCCCCCTCCGAGCGTCTTGCCTGGACGGGGCAGAGGGTGTTGTCGCTGTGCATGGATTCGCCAAAAACCGGGAGGAAGGCGGGAGCGTAGTCGAGGACGCTGAGGATCATGCATCTCGGCTAGGCTCGGCTATCGCCGCATCCTTAGACGGTTATGTAGCAGACATCGCAGGCGGTACGGCGGCCTTCCGGTGGACCGGGTCGCAGTTGCTAGTGGACAGCGCTGATCCCGGCGCCTTCCACACGGTGCAGAATTTCCGCATCCGTTGCATGACCAGCCAGACCGTCTAAACAGGCGGGGTGGACGATGAAGATCGCATCAATGCCGGCGTAAGTGAGGCAGTCCTAAGGCTGATCGTGCGCGCAGGCATCATCAGCGAGGACGATGTGCTAGCTATGGCTGCCGAACACGACACCTTAGCCGGGCGAGCATCGCCGCACGACGCCGGCGTGCACGAGATGGTGGCCCACAGGCTCCGTTGTGTCCTGCTAGACCTTGACCCTCCCCCTGCCGTCGATCCTGCCCGCGAGTTTGAGGCGCAGTTCCAACGCGACCAGATTCGGGCTCGCACCGCCATGATCGCTCGACAGGCTAAGGACACCGACAATGCGTAGGATGGCTGCTTCGGTACTTGCGCTGTCGTTCGCAACGGTAGGTTGCGAGAAACAGTCTGCCGTAGCCGAAAGGCAGGCGGGCATAGTGGAGCGTACAGGCGACACGGTGGCAACCTGCGAGGCCAAGCGTCACGTAGCTCAAGCCTACCTCGCAGAGAACGACGAGCGCAACTACGCTACTGCCCACACGGCAGCGGAGGCATACTGCCTAAATGAGAAGCTGAAAGCGGATTTGGGCTTAGGCAGCACCATTCCGGCAGGTGACGATCTAACCAACGCGCCACCTCACTGACGGCGGTAAGCCATATACGCTCCGGCTCTTAGCCTTCGGTAAACTCCGGAGGCTTGCATGTCGTATCCCACTGAAATTGATGCAGCGATCATCTACGCGGTCCCGACCGACGGCGGCGCTCGCGTCATCCTCTGCGGGATCGAGAACGTCACTATCAACGAGACGGCGAACACCAGCGACCGTTTTCGCACCGAGTGCGACAAGCCAGGTCGGGTGCCGACGCGTTCCGTTCGGACGACCGGCATCCAGTGGGATGTGACCGGGTCCGGCCTGTCGAACGCTGACCAGATCACCGCGCTCAAGGGCATGCTGGGCCAGCACCGAGCGTATGAGATCGATGCGATCCAGTATGACGGCACGGATGCGGGCAAGCTGCTGGGCACGTTCGACGGCACGGGCGTCATGACCGCCAAGAACCTCAACCTTCAGCGCTCTGGTGACAGTGGATCGGAGATCACCATCGCTGGCGAAGGCGAGCTGGGCTGGACGCCGGCTGCGTGACACCAGCGACTGCCCTGACGCTGCACTATGGGGACGGCGAATATCTGTTCGACCTGAAGCTGCCGCAGCTCGCGGAGTTGCAGGAGAAGCGCGGGACCGGCGTGTTCAAGATCTATGGGCGCGTGCTGCAAGGCCGCTACCTGCTGGATGGTCAGTCGATCGCCTTGCCTGCCGAGGGCGAAGCATTCGTAGAGGATCTGTTCGAGACAATTCGCCTAGGCCTCATTGGCGGCGGCCAAGGTATCGTAGACGGGCAGCCTGTCGCCGTATCAGCGCTGACGGCAAAGCTGCTGGTGGAGCGCTACAGCCACCACGCTCCCCTTCGTGAGGCTTGGGCTACGGCCGCAGCCATTCTGGGCGCGCGGATCGAAGGGTATCAGCCGCCTAAAAAAAAAGCGCAGCCGGCAAAGCGTCAGACCCCGCGGAAAAGATCGACTTCGCCCAAGTCATCGCAAACGCGAACGCCATCGGAGCCGACTGGCGAGAACTGACGTGGTGGGAATACGAAGCGCGACTCTGGTGGTGGAACGACGCGCATGACACTGCCCGCGCTCCTGCTGACGCGGCGCGCCTGAACAAGCTAATGGAGGCTCGCAATGGCGGTAACTGCTGATAGCGTCGTCGTTGAGCTTCTGGCCAAAACGGACGGCTACACTGCAAACATCAACGGCGCGGCCGCCACGTCACAGTCTGGCATGTCGAAGATCGAGAAGGCGGCGGCTCAGGCGGAGGCGCAGGTGCAAGAATCGGCCGCCGCCATGGGTGGTTCGTTCAAACGAGCCGCAAATGATATCGAGGCCGGTTCAGCCAGAGCCGCCAACGCTAGCCGCAACCTGGGTCGCCAGATCAGCGACATCGGTGTCGGGCTAACCGGGGGGCAAAATCCGTTCCTGATCCTGTCCCAACAGGCTCCGCAGGTTGCAGACGCACTGGCGGATACCGGCGGCAAGGCTGCGGCGGTGGCGACGTTTTTCGCAGGCCCTTGGGGCGCTGCATTGCTCGCGGCCGGGTCCGCCCTTGGCATCCTGCTCGGCAAAGCGCTCGAAGGTGGCGAGACGATCGAGAGCCTCACGGCCAAGCTGGCTGACAGCGCCCAGGCAAGCCGTATGGCCGAACAGGCGGAAGTCATCTTCGCGAGAAGCCTAGAAGGCGCCGCAGATGCCAGCGCCAAACTCAACGATAAGCTGAAGGAGCAGAACCAAACGCAGTTGCAGGTTGCTCAATCGGCTTTGGCGGCAGCAGCGGCGTTGCGGCAAACGACGATCCAGAACCTCCGGGCTGAACTGTCACAGGCTTCGCTAGCACAGGCGCAGGTCCGTAGAGAGAACGACGGCTTTTCGACAGCGGCCACGGCAGGTGGTGCCGGCGCTGCGGCGGCAAACTCTCAGCGCTATTTCGCCGCCAAGCAGCGAGAAGCTGATGCAGACAAGCGGGTCGCTCTCGCGCGTCGGGCGGTGGCCGATGCCCAAGGCGCCGTTGTCCAGGCCTCAATACCCCTCCTCGATATGCGAGCGGCCGCAGCGTCGGATCGAAGCACAGCCGCTACGGATCGCCATGCTCAGGCGCTCGGTAGACTTCGGGACGCCTATGTCGCCGCACAGACGGCCGCGAAAACGAACGAGCAGCGAGAAGCGGCCGCACGTCAGTACCGCGAGGGGCGCACTCGGATCGATACAAATCTTGCGGCTGAGCAGAAGGCTATCGCTGAGAGCGAGCGCAAGAAGCGCGGGCCGTCTGCGGAGGTGCTAGCCCGCCGAGCAGAGGCGCAGCGTGTACGTGAGGTCCGGAACAACGAAGCGTACAACACGGAGATGGAATCGCTTAACCAGGCGATCATACAGGCCAGCCGATTGCAGGAGGTCGACGCCGGCAAGCTCGCGGAATACTCTCGGCAGGAGGTGGAGAGCGCCCTAGCGAAGCGCAACGCACAGATCGACGCTGACGAGAGCGCCAAGAAGTACACCGCAGAGCAGGCAGCCAATCTCCGCAAACTTGCCAGGCAGGCAAGTGACATCCAGCTTCTGAACATCAACAGCGAGGAGATCCGTCGCCGATCAGACGAGCAGAAGGCCGTCGCACAGACCCAGCTCAACGCGGATGCGGACCAGCTACAGGCAACCCTTGGCATCTCCGAGAGCCTGGACGAGCGGAAGCGGCTTGAACGTCAGTTGCTGGACATCCGCTTCAAGCAGCTGCGCATTGAGCAGGATGCAATCCTCAAGGATACGACAGGCCGGTACTCGGACGCCCAGCGTAAGCAGGCGCAGATCACCAAGGACTCCCTGCCTGCTCTGGAAACGGCGGGGCGGACCGCCATCGATCAGCGCTACCGGTCTCCGTATGAGCGTTACCGCCGCTCCATTGATGGCGTTGACAACCTGAATGCCAGCATTGACGCGGTGAAAGTTGATGCCCTGGAGGCGGTCACTGACGAGTTGACCCGCGCGACCACCGCCGCACTCGGGCTCAAGGGGGCGTTTGGGCAGGTCGTTGGCGAACTCATCCGCATCGGCATTCAACGTAAAATCATCGGCCCGCTTGCTGATAGCCTGTTTGGCAAGGCTGACGGTTCGACTAGTGGTACCGTCGGGGGCCTATTTTCGTCGATCGGCAAGCTGTTCGGCCGCGCCTCTGGCGGCTACGTAGCGCCTGGTCAGACCGTTCGGGTCAATGAGGGACGCGGCGGTGTTGAACTGCTGCGGATGGGTGCTCAAGGCGGCACTGTCATTCCGCTGGGACAGAAGGCAGCAGCGCAGGCGGTAGCGGGTACGACCGTCCTCCAGACTATCCAGGTCGATGCCCGCGGCGCGGTCATGAACGACCAGTTCGCCGCGCAGATCCTAACCCGCGCAGGCCAGGATGCTCGGCAGGTGGTACAGGCCACCAACAACGCCGCCCGCAAGGGTCTCCCCGCCGCGCAGCGCCGCTTCGGTCAGCTAGGGACAACCGGGTAACGGCGGTAAGACCGACCTGACCCATCCCTACCCTCCCCGCATGGCGCTGCGCGTATTCCATCCCTGCCAGTTCTTCTTCGCTGACCAGGACATTCGCGTTGACGTGACCACGACTTCGGGCGGCGTATCGCTATCCGGCTACGAGGATGTGATCGGAACGGGTGGGGGTGGCATCTGGCGCGCTGATTTCTCCAACGCGGACTTCGGTGATCGTGATGACGAAGGCCGGGCGGAGACGTTGGCCTGGCGGGCCGGCAACGCTGCCATGCAGGGTGGTTCCATCGCTGTCGACCTAGTCTTCTGCGACCCGCTGCATCAGCCTGTCACAGATGGCGGCCGGGTGCCCCATAGCGATCAGACACCTTTCGGCGACGATGCGCTCTACCGATCGTCAGGCGCATCAGGCACGGTCCTTGCCGTCGTCAACGGGCAAGTCGGCGGCAACCGCGCCACCATCCTCGACATCACCCTGACCAGCGAACGCCCCCTGCTTGGTGGCGAGCGTTTCAGCTACCAGGGCGCGAATGGCTGGGGCTGGCGGGCAGCCGAGATATTCAGCATCGAGCCGATCAGCGGCGGGTATCGTGTCGAGATATCACCTCCGATCCGTGGCGGCATCAAGGCCGGTGATCCGCTCGACTTCGACAACATCCGCTGCCAGATGCGCCGCACATCGCCTGCATCCAACCCGCTCAACATGGGCGCTTTCTCCAGCGGGTCGATCAGCTTTCAAGAAGACATGCGCCCACCGGTGCAGCCGTGAACCGCAACCTCCTGCTGCGCATCGACTGCCCGGATACGGCGCGGCTCTGGTCTGGTCCTGGGCCGCTCTATCTGCCCGCGGATGGGATAGAGACGACGGACGGGGCGCTGTACCTAGGCGGTGGCGAATTGCTGGAGAACTTCGGCGAGATTGAGCAGCTCATCAACGGCACCGCGTCACGGTTCGACATCACTGTGTCCGGCGTCACCGCGGCGACCGTTAAGCTGATGGGCGAGACTGAGGGTGTGAAGGGCGCCCGCGTGGATATCGGCGTGGTCGAATTCGACGACCAGTGGCAAATCCAAGCGGTAACGTGGACGGCGCAATACCGCATCGACAAGCTGACCGCGACGCGGACGGATAAGCGCACCATCAGCCTGTCGATGGGGTCGGATGACACGGGGCGGTCCCAGTCGCTCAACGCCTACTGGACCCAAGCCGATCAGCAGCGGCGATCGCCGGGCGACAAGTTTTTCAATCAGGTGTCCAGCATAAATGCCGGCAAATCCAGACTGTTTGGGCCGAAATGAGGCTGGCTGGCTTCCTCGCGCAGCCTCGCCCTGCGTGGGATTGGGTCCAGCACGACTGCTGTCGTTGGGTCGATCGCTGGGTACAGATACGCGGTCACGGCAGTCCGATCGCTGCGCTGGGGCTGGTCTATGACAGTGAGCGCAGCGCCATGCGTCGGATTGCCGAGGGTGGCGGTTTGGCGGCGCTCTGGCAGGATGGTATGGCGCGGCTGGGCATCGTGCCGACTGATGTGCTGACGATCGGCGCAGTCGGCGTGATTCAGCGCGCGACCCTCTGCAGTCAGGACGAGGCTGCGGCCATCTGGACTGGTGAGCGCTGGGTCACGCTCGGCCTGCGCGGGCTCGACTATGCCCCTGCCGGTCATCTCAAGGCCTGGAGCGTCTGATGGGCAAGACGTTAGGTTCTATCCTGACCTACGCCGGAGCCGGGGCTTTGATAGCCACGGGCATAGGTGCGGCAGGTGGGCTTCTCGTGTTCGGCACCACTGCCGGCGTGGGCTTTGGCAGCGTTGGGCTCGGCACTCTTCTAACCGCCTCGACTGCGCTGACCGCCGTTGGAAGCGCACTGACTGGGGCTTTCGCGAAGGCTCCGCGCGTTGAGTCCTCACAGCAGGCCATCAAGACGGAGCGCCCGCCTCGCGTGTCGGCATATGGCCGCGTTAAGCTGTACGGTGCCTATGCCCTCTACCAGACGGCTAAGGATGGGACGGCAGTTGATGTATGGGCGTTCCACGATGGCCGCATCGACGGCATTGAAGCGTGGTATCTCGGCGACAAGAAGATCACTCGACTCGCCAATGGCTATGTCCAGGGTGGGGACGATGGCCTCTACGGCGACAGCAACATTATCCAGATTGGCGCGAACCTTGGCGCCGCGACCGAAACTGCGCACGCGCCTGTCATTGCAAAGGTGCCAGAAATCTGGACCGACGCACATCGCGGCGACGGCGTGGTCACCGGCTACATGCTGTCCGCCGCGGTCAAGCAGAAGAATTTCAGCGCGACTTATGCGAACGGCGGCCCGAACAACACACCGCTTGGGCTCGTGATTCGCGCCCAGCCGGTGTTCGACTGGCGCGATCCGGCGCAACGTATCGACGATCCACTGACGTGGCGCTGGACCGAAAATGCGGTGCTCCATCTGGCGCACTACCAGCTCGTCCGCAACGGCAAAACCTGGGCGCGCCACTTCGCCCCTACCCTCTCCTACTGGACCGCCGCAGCGAATGACGCTGACGTGGCCGTGCCTCTGCGGGACGGTGGAACAGAGCCGCGCTATCGGTCCTGCGTGTCCCATCGCCATGCCGGCGATGGATCTGAGCATAAGGCGGTCATCGCCGCGCTGCTGGCCTGCTTCGATGGCTGGATGTGCCCGCGCGAAGACGGCGCGCTGGTGGTCTATTCCGGCCGCTATTACGAGCCGCGTGTCACGGTTGGGCCGGACATCATCACCGCCTATACCGATGAGGACGGGATCGAGGACGAGAACGCGGTCAATGAGATTGGCCTGACGTACATCTCGGCTGCTCACGATTTCAATTCCGTCGACACCACGCCCTGGACCGATGAGGCGGACATACTAGCCCGCGGGGCTGTGCGGTCGGAAGACCTCGCCAATCAGGTGCCGTCTCACTCGCAGGCCCGCCGGCTCGGTAAGCGGCGTATGATGCAGGCCATGGCGCCGAAGCGCGGCACCTTCACGACCCTGGCGGCCGGCTCATCGATCCTGAGCGAGCGCTATGTCAATCTGATCGCAGCCGAGATGCTGGGCACCGATGACGAGATCATGGCCTATAGCGGCCCAGCCGAGATCACCGCCGTGTCTCGTGACCTGCAAAGCGGAGCCCTCCAGGCATCGTGGGTAGCTGCATCGCCCGACATCGACGAGTGGGATCCTGAGCGTGAGGAAGGTGAGCCGGCCCCGACTGGCGACACCATCGCGCGTGAACCGCTCGACATGCCCACAATCATCAGCGCCACGGCTCAGTACTCAGCGGTAGGCCAGACGCCTGAGGGTGACGAGCCCGTCGACCCATCGCCTGGCCAGACTGCGACCGGAGCGCGCGTCTTGATCGCTGCAACCGGCCCCGATCGTGACGACCTAACTTGGTCGGCGCGCTGGCGGGTCGGCACGTCGGGAAGCTGGAATGAACGCGAGTACGCCGATGCCGATCCTGGCCCCGGCGTCAGCTTCGTGACCGAGTTCGTGCCGCTGTCCAAGCAGATCAACGTGCAGGTCGCCTACAGCGTCGGCGATGGCCGTCTTTCGCCATGGTCGGCGTCCGCAGTCGTAGACACGACGACCGGGTAACGGCGGTAAGCCCCGCCCGCCCTGCTTTCTAGCGTGACCGCGACGCTATGTGGAGAATATCGTGGGTCTGATCGCAGACGGGTTCGACGCTGCTTTCCGAGATTTCGCCACTGCGGGCGTTCCGGCAAGTGGCCCAAATGAGCCGCAGAAGGCGGAAATCCGTCGCATCGGTCGCTTGATCGAGCAGGCCGTAGGCGGTGCTGTCGCGGGTCTTAAATTCTACGCTACCAAGGCTGCCCTCACCGCTGACACCGCGCAACCCGCGGGCACTCTCGCCTATGTCTATGACGATCCCACGATCGCCAACAACACCGTCTATCATTACGAGGCGGGCGGCTGGGTCATTGACGACGCCTATTTCGAAGGTGTGGCGACCGTCGTTCAGCCGCTGGTCGACGATGCCAAGGCGGCGGCAGATCGGGCGGCGCTGATTGCTGATGGGCTAGGCGCCAATCAGGCCGACTATGCCCCGCCTCGTACTGGTCCGGCAGCCGGCGCGGCATCCATGGTCGTCAACCGCTCGAATGGCGTTGTGATGGGCTGGACCGATGCGGACGGCTATCACGATTTCGCCCAGGATTATCGCACCTGGCAGGACGGGGGCTGGGACAACATTCGGAATCCCGCGCGAAGCCGCACAATGGCGGTGGCTTTGACCGCAGGCCGCTCGAATGGCGCCGACGCTCTCGAATATGGGCAGCTCAACCGCACCCCCGCGCCGATGGGCGTCTACCCGGCTGGGTACACTGGACCGCTCGATACCTACAACGTGACCCGCGTCACCGACCCCTTGGTCTACAGCCAGTTCGGCAATGACAGCGGGCAAGACGCGCTGGTCAATATCGGCTCCCCGGATGGGCAGACGCAATATGGCATCTGGGAGACGTATCAGCAGACGGAAAGCAAGCTGCGCGGCTACGCGCTTCGGCGCCGCGGGCAGCAGCCGGATATGCGGATTGCGCTCAGCCAAGCATTTGCGGAAGGGGGTAAATCGCTCTCCTTCCTTGACCGCCCCACGACCGCCCAGATCATGGCCGGTCAGATGGTATCGGAGTCGGACGGCACCGTCGCTATCCCGCAGACATCCGCCGAATACCGGATGCTGATGGCTGGTCAGCCGCTGTCCGAGCTGTGGCGCTATACTCATTTCGAATGCGCCACTCGCTTCTATAAGGGCTGCCGCGCCCTGGCAGCGATGCGGCGAACGGCATGGCTGCAATTCGGGCTGCGCGTGCAGGTCGAGATGCTGGCGATCAGCCATGGCGAGCCGGACAGCGAGACGACCGAATATGGTGTAGCCTTCCGCCGGTACGTCCTCAATCTGCGTGATGCCATTCGCGAGATCACCGGGGCGCAGGCCCCGCCTCTGACGATCTATACCGCCGTCATGCTCAGCAGCGACACCGGCAACGAGCAGACGCGGGTCAACGAAACCGCAGCCCGCGTCGTGCGGATGGGCGAGGTCACGCAAGATCTGTCCTGGGTGCAGCCCGGCTTCGCGCGGGGGTTCTTCAATCCGCGCATTCACAGCGATCCTTGGACGATGCGAAACGAGGGCGAATATTACGCGGACATTGTGAAGTCCGTGGTGGTCGATGGGCAGTCGCGTGCCAAGGGCCTTCGCATCCTGTCAGCGCGTATCCGTGACGGCAAGATCGTGCTGCGCACCCAATCGCCAGCCGGGCAGCCGCTGGTCTTCACCCAGCCGAAGAGCACCACATCGCATATGCCGCGAACCGGTATGCCTTACGGCTTCCAGTACGAGACGCCGAATGGCGCGAGCTGGACGCAGCGGCCGATGGCGCTAGCTGATGTCACGATCGCTGGCTCGGAGATCGTCATCACCCCGCCCGTGGCGCCGGCTGCGGGGCACCGCATCTCCTACAATTATGACGCGCGCGCCGGCTCGGTGACGACGGACCCGGGCTTCAGCGGGACGAGCGCGTCCACCTGGTATGACGGATCGCCGGTCCAGCTTGATGACAAGCTGCTGCCCTTCCGCGCCGTGATCGGAGCCTGACGATGGTACAGACCACCCTTCTTGATGCGCCCTTTCGCGAGCGCAGCATCTATGATTACGTCGTCGACCAAGTGCCGCTGACCACGCCCATCCCGGCGGTCTTCGACGGCCTGGAAGCATGGCTGACGACTGCCACCAAGCCGGGCGCGTCCGCCTCGTATCAGGTTGGCCTTCCCGCCAGCGACGGGACGTACAGCGGACGCCTCACGGATCAGTCCACCCGATATAGCTATGCAGGGCCGGGCGGGTCAGTCCGGCGATTTGTAGAATATGCGACCATTGCGCAGGGCCAGCAGAGCATCCCCGCCCTGACCAGCGCGGCGCAGGGCGTGGGTGGCATCCCGGCACTCAGCGTCACGCGGGCGGGTCAGGGGCTTTTCCTGCCGACCGAGCGGTCGCAGATGCAAGATCCGGCCGCGGCAGTCCGCCCATTCCTCACCGACGAATATACGCTGGCGCTGGTCTTTGCGGCACCGTCCGATGCCATCGGCGGCATCATGTCGGTCGGCGCCACGAACGCCCCCTACGACAATGGCGATCCCAACGCCGGTTGCGCCTTCCGGCTGGGGTTCCTCGACAACGCCAACCAGGGCAAGGTGCTGGTCCAGTACGGCAACCAGGGAGCGCAACGGCTTACCTTTGACCGCACGATCGGCAACTGGACGCGAACGCTGTTCCTCTTGCGCGGCTTCAAGAGCGGCAACCAGCACATGGGCTCGCTGATCGTAAAGAGCGCAGGCGTGATGACCCAGCATAGCTTCGGCGTCGGCTTCGCGTACGGCCGGCTCAATCTCGACATGGGCCAGCCCGCCCCGCACCTTGGCGCGCAAGGCCCCGGCGATCCGACGCGCCCGCAATACGCCCGCAAGATCACGCATTGCCTCGCCTTCAGCCGGCACTTCAATGACGCGCAGGTGGCCGGCTTCATCCGTGAGCTCGAGCGCCCGCTTCATGGCGGGGCGTTCTGACCGCTAACGGCGGTAAATCCTGTTCCCGTGTTCGGCAACACCGGGCCATGCTGATCGGTCCGCTGCGCCTCTGCTCTCTCCCTGTCGGAGGTGCGGCGTGACCGACGCAATCCCTCAGATCGAATGCGTGCTGGCGCTGCCTGGCCAAGGAGATGAAACGATGGAGCAGTTCCGACAGCGGATGGAACAGGCTATCGAAGTAGCCCCAAATGAGCAAACCAAGCGGTCTCTGCGGGTGCTGCTGGACCACTGTGGCGGCGCCTCGACGCTCGATAGCGGCGGCGGTGGCAGCGGCAACCCTCCCCCGCCGAAGCCCGATCCGAAGTAATGATCAAGCTGGCCACCTTTGGCCTGCTGTGCGGAGCTGCAATTGCTGCCGGATTGTGTGCGCGTCAGGATCGGCGCTGCGTCACGATCGCGGCGCTGACACTCGCCGCCAATTGGACGCTGTTCGCGATGCCATGGGTCTACAACCCCGCGTCGCCTGCACACTTGCTGAAGGTGGCCGGCTTCTCGGCGCGTCATGAAGATATGTGGGCGCTCGCCGATGTGCTGAGCCTGTTTGTGATCGGCTGGGGATGCCGTGATCACTGGTGGGCCGGGGCTCTGATCGGCCCGTACATCGCGATGCTGGCGATGCATGTCGTCGCCTACTGCGCGGGGATGGAATACCGGGAATACGCGCTGCTGCTGGACCTCGCGTTCGCCGTGCAGCTTGCCGTCATTTTCATGTTGGGGGGTGACGGTGTTTCCGATCGTCTGTCTGCTTTTTGGCGCTGGGGGCGGCGCTGCGTGGCTCATCTACCAATGCTGGCGGCACATTTGGTGGGAGGGCGCGGATGATTGAGCATGACGCGAGCAGCCTCACCGAAATCATAGGCGCCTCTATGAAGCGGGCTCCCTGGGGTTGGGCTGGCTTGCTCGGCTTCCTTGGTATGCTCGTGAAGGTGTGGCCGATCATCAACGACCAGCTAATTAAGGTCAAGGAGAAGCGTCGCAGTGATAAGCGCGATGACATGGCCGAGTGGCGCCAGGAAATGCGCGACCGCATCACGGCGCTTGAAACGGATGTGCGCGACGCCAAGGCCGGAATGCTGGCGGCGAACGAACGTTCTCACCGCCTTGAGATCCACCTGATGACGGTGACGAACGCCTTCCAGATGGTCGCTGGCGAACTGCGCAAGCATGACCCCGACAACCTTGTATTGAAGCAGGCAGTCGAGATGGTCGGCCTCGCTGTCACCGAAGATTTTGGCCTCAACCGCGCGCTGGTCGACCTGTCGCGCTATCCGGGGGTGAACGAGTGACCATCGACGACATCATCAACGGCGTCCTCAAGAACGAAGGTGGCTACGTCAACGACCCACGTGACGCGGGCGGCGAGACGAACTTCGGCATCACCGAGAAGGTCGCCCGTGCGCGCGGCTGGACCGCGGCCATGAAGGCCCTCCCCCGCGAGTTTGCGTTCGAGGTCTACCGCGGGCAGTACGTGATCCAGCCTGGCTTTGGGCTAGTCGCCAATCTCTCCGTGCCGATCGCCGCTGAACTGGTCGACACCGGCGTAAACATGGGCCCTGCGATTGCCGCCCGGTTCCTGCAACGGGCGCTCAACCTGCTCACCGAAGCGGGTCTAACAGTCGACGGTATCCTTGGCGAGAAGTCGCTTAAGGCGCTGCGTAGCTTCCTCGACAAGCGCGGACCCGAGGGTGAGAAACGCTTGCTGGCGCTGCTGAACGCCTTTCAGGGCACGCGCTACGCGGAGCTCGCCGAGAGCCGTGCCGCCAACCGGGCCTTCATCTACGGTTGGCTGGCGAGGATTGCGCCATGAACACCTTTCGCTGGCCCGACGCGCGCGGCTGGATCGGCATCGGCTCTTTCGTCCTGACCGTCATGGTACTGTGGATGCTGGCTGTCTTCCCGGACCTGCGGGCGGACGAGTTCTTCAAGACCATCTGCACGCTCATCATCGGCACCGGCTTCATCAATGGCGTCGTGTCCTGGGCTTACGGCGCGACAAAGGGAGGCGGCGAACTCGCCGACCAGAACGCCGCGATCGTGCGCAAACAGGCCGAAGCATCGCCCCCTATCAGCGAGGAACTCAAGCCATGAAGATCAACATCGGCAAGCTGCTGGGCAAGGTCGTCACCTTTGCCAAGCAGAACCCCGAACTCGTCGTCGCGGCTGCTCGCAAGATCGCACCTAAGCTGGTCAGCAAGGCAGCGCCCGTGATCGTCGCCGTCCTGACCAAGAAGGCCGACTGACATGCAGATCGGTGCCCGTCGCGCCCGGCCTGTGCGTCTCAGCGTCTCCACGGGTATCGGTCGTCTGTTCACGGTGGCGAACACCCTTGCTGGGTCAACGCTGCCCTCTGTACGTGTGAAGGGTGAGCCGGCGATCTATGCTGCGCTGTATCCGCGCCTGTCAGCGGTCAAGGCTCAGATCCTGGCAGCGCGCGACCTGCGCATCGCTCTCACGGCACGCGTCGTGGTGCTGGAGGGCGGCACGCCAAGCACCGCCGTAACGCCCGCACCATCCAGCGACCCGACCTATGATCCTGCGGCGACCGTCGTCGTCAACGCTCAGCGGTTCTCGGACTTCCTCGACGCCGTGATCGCGCTGGCGGCAAGCGAAGACAGCGCCTGGGCAAGCCTTCTCGCCCGCATCGCGGCGCTGGAGAACCCGCCCGTTCCTTCAACCGCAATCGCAAACGACAACGGCGGCTACGTCTTGAACGACGCCGGCGGCTACGTCCTCACTGGAGCATAACGTATGGCTGACAACACCACGCTCACTGCCGAGCTTTCTCAGCGAATTATTTTGCCGCTGACGGCCGACAATATCGACGCCGTGGGCGACCGGACGGCGCGCACCAAGATCGCGGCGCTTGAAGCGTCGTACGCCAATCTGCTTGCGCAGGTCCAAATGCTGCAAGGCGGTTTCCGGATCGTCTATTTCGCCGCAGCCACCTATTCGGTCACCGAAGGCAACAGCGGCACGACCCTGCTGACCGCGACCATGAAGCGCACGGGTGATCTGTCACAGTCACTCGCTGTGACGACGAAGTTCGTCCAGGGGACGTTGACGGCTTCGGACTTCGCGAGCGGCACGTTGCCGGGCGATCTGGTGTTCAACTTCGCAGCCGGCGCCAACACGGCCACGGCAAGTGACCAGATCAAGGGGGACACCGAAGTTGAGGGCACCGAAACACTGACCCGTGTTATCGTGCCGCCGCCCGGCTACCTGTTTGGCCCCACTCCCAGCTATACCGGCAGCGTCCTCAACGACGACACGGCCACCACACCGGCGAATGGCGACATGTCGGCGCTCCGTGTGCGCGACGCGACGCCGATGGACACGCACGACAACGGCACCAACGTCGTCGGCATCGACGGCAACGGCTGGATTGCAGAGGTGACCATCAAGGGCATGACCGCGCCGGCTCCGGACAACACCAGCGATGGGTTCTTCAACTGTCAGAAGCTTGAGCTGCTGGTCGCCGACCCCGGCTTCCGTGGCAGTGGCAGCAGCATCACGACGGCGACCGTGTACCGCAAAATCAAGGGCCGCGCGCTCCTTCGCAAGCAGTACAAGACGGCATCGACCGACGTAAATGGCCGCTTCATCACGCAGTTCGGAAGCGACTTCACGGTGCTGGTGGCGCTGGCTGACGTGATCTATGCTGGCAGCACGATCGTGTCGGCAAAGGTCGCCGCGGGCTTCTACACCAACGGTAGCGCCGTCTCCAACGCATCGGTCGCGGGTTCGCTGACCAATGCCTCCACCTATGCCTATCGCAAGCCGACTGCTGCCTGGCTCAACCACCAGCACCTGCGCGCAACTGGCGATTTCCCGGTCGAGATGATCGCCTTCCACCGCCATGCCATGGGCGGGCGGCAGGTCGCGGGCATTCGGTTCCAAGCGCGCGATACCACCGGCAATGTGTCGGCCGAGCAGGTGGTGACCGCTACCGGCCTCTCCGCCTTCGTCACCGCGTCCGGTGCGCCGAAGGTCGAGGCGTTCAAGGCCACCATCCCGGTATCAGCGCTGGCGCAGGGTGAACTGTGCTACACCAATGCGAAGGTCTATCCGTGGATCGGCGACGCGAGCGCGGTGTACGATTTGTCGGTCGATGGCACCTATACGGGCCTGACCCGCATCGTGGATGCCAGCCCGCATACCCGGCTGCGGTTCTTCAACGACAAGGCGGGCACCTATAGCAGCGTAGCCTTGGTCGATGCTGGCGCGGTCTACACTCCAATTTGCAGTGCGTCGGCCTTCAGCCCACCTACATCCGCCTTCGACGGCAATTACGGTTCTGGCAACGGGTGGCTTGGTCAGAATGGCGGTACAAATCAGTGGGTTGGTCAAACCTTCCCTGTCGCCGTGAACATTGAAGAAGTGCGGATTTGGGCATCTGGCTATGACAGCGCCAAGCCGACCTTCTCCAATTTTGATCTAGAGTGGAGCGACGACGGGTCGACTTGGACAAAGAAGGGCGCGACGCAAGTCGCGGCAACGTGGACCACGCCGTACGCTCAGACGCAGACGTTCAACCCCGGAGGTGGCGCGCGCCCGGCCAAATACTGGCGTGTCCGGCAAAATGGTTCGACGGCCTCCAGCTTCACAGGGGCCCAAGAGATCGAGTTTGCTACCATTGTAGGTGGCGCCAACATGGCAAGTGGTGGTGCGGCGGCGACGCTGGCAGATGCGCGCAGCACTCCTGTAACGACACCTGATGCGGCATGGAAAGCAATCCGGGCGGCGAATGCACGTAAGGGGCACGATGACTATGCGGGCCGCTTTTACCTCAGCAACCCTACCTCCAGCACGATCGAATATGGCGCACTCGCGGCAATCCCAGTTGCATCTGGCCAGTTGACTTGGTGCGAAATAATGCCTGATCCGGCAAATGTCGGTTCAGTGAAGTGGACTGGGAAGGGCACGACGATCGGCCTCCCGACGCTGACACGCGCGGTCGGCCTGACGATCAAGCCCGGGGGCTCGAACCAGACGACGTTCCAGGATGGCGACATGGCATCCAACGCGTCAATGCTGAGCCTGGAAAGCTGTGTCTACGAGGCGCCAAGCGCGGGCTTTGGCATTGCGGGTGGTGAGGGCATCCGAGGCTGGAGCATCCAGTACCGCAGCAATGTCACTTCGACCCTCGGCAACGTGCTGAATTTGGTCGCCGGTGGAACAACCGTCCAAGGCATTGCCCTCGCCCTCGGCAACGTCCAGCCCCAGGGTGGCCAGCCAGCACCGGCTCAGATCTTCGTTGCCAATCGGTCCGAATCCCCGACTGACGCAAACTCAGCCATGCCCACGTACACTGACGGTTATTTCTGGGTCGCGAACGAATGGCGCTACCAGGCTGGCCCGACGCTGACCTTGCTGTCCAAGACGCGGCCCACTGTTATTGTTGGCAATCTCGGCGAAGCGCGCGGCAATAATTCTACGGCCATTGCTTTCAACATGGCTGCCGATGGTGTCACGGCGTCTGTCTATGAATTGCTCGACATGCATAACACATTCCTCGGCAACCGGGGCAGCAGGATGTATTCGGATCGCGCAGAAGCCAGGGGCGTCGTCAAGGAAGGTGTCTCGATCGGCAGCGTATACAGCAACTACAACTTTAAGACGGATAGTTTCGACCCCAATCAGACTGGTAGCGGCTTCCCCGGCAATACCGGCAACTGGCGGTACGGGTATCAGGTAGGCACGCGGTCGAACATCTCACTTTCCGGTTCGCTCGGCGGCAGCGTCCCGAACCTTCAGGCCAGCTATCTCGGCATGGCCTGGGAGCCGGATTATTCGACCTACCGCGTCTCGTCGACCTTCTCCGACGTGGCTGCGCTGTTCGTGGACTATCAAGCGCTGCGCAACGATCAGGGCGGCTACCCTGGCGGCGGCAACTACCGTGCTGCCAGCTCGACGAATGCATTGGCCAGCCGCACGCCAGCTGTCTTCGCTGCATTTGATGCCGCGTTCACGGACACGATCAACGGCGCAGTGGTCAGCCGCGACCTCGACGGCAATGTCCGCCGCACGGACGGCACCGGCGCAGCTGGTTGCTACGAGAGCTGATCTAACGGGCGGCCTAGTGCCGCCCACCCTTTCTGAAGGACCGCATAATGGCCTTTGATCCCCTCGCTTCTCTTGCCACCAATGACGCTTCATGGCGGAGCCAAGTGGCCAGCCTGGAGGGCCCCGCCGGTGGCCTTGCCGCAGCGGCCACGGACGCGGAGGCGCGCGTTACGGCGCTGGAGGGCGGGGCACCGGGCACCGGCCCATTACCGAACCCAGTGACTGCTCGCGCGATCGGCCCCGCGACCCAGACGGACACCGGCTGGCAGGATATGGGGGGCACCCTGCAAAGCTATCGCGCCGAGGCCGCGACGCCCGGCGACACGGGCGCCCTGTCCAACGCCGGGGAGGTGTATCTCTTTTGCGACGTTGGGGGCGGATCACCAGCCTACGGTCTCAAGATTACCGGCCTTGGCGGTTCGCAATACGTCAATTTTTTCTACCGCAGCGGCGGGGCCTGGGTCCAATTCTCTGGGGGTGAATCGAACCTCAACTGGGGCCGCGCGATCTTGAAGGAGGATGTAGTCGAGGCTCGCATCACTGACGGCACCCTGTGCATCTACCTGAACGGCGCGCTGACCAAGACATTCGCAAAGACCGTCTTCACGTCCAAGTTCCCGGACGGACTCGGTCGCTACGCGCGGTACGTCAAGACCAGCGGCACATACACGCAAACAATCACCCTGTCGGGCGGCGTCATCGCCCCCCTGACGGTTCGGGACATCTCCCTCGGGAGCGGTGGCGTCGCGGTATTCTCGTTCGACTATACGGGTTCGCCGCTCGGCTACGTAACTCGCCTGACGGGCACGAGCGGCAATGCCATCACCCCATGGAGGCTGGCTACCCTCGTCGAGAACCCCGCGGCGGGACGCGCCATCTACCGAGGCTTAGACAAGGCCCCGCTTGCGGATGTCGGCTACGTGTATCAGCTCACGGAAGCGGATGCGGGCGGTGGCCCCAAGTCGGGCGTCACGCCCATCTCCGCAACGCTGATCGCTCCAGGCCCGATGAGCTTTGCGACCAACATCACGCCGATCGGCGATTTCTACGCGAACAGCCCCATGAATAATCGGGTATCGTACAATTGGCGCATCGGTCCCGATCGCGGCCCCAGTCTGCGCCGGTGGGACGATGCTGATCCCCAGATGGGTAGGGATGCGCTGCCGACTGCCGAGTGCATCGCGGCGATGATCGCCGCCAATGGCGTCGGCCCCGCGACCTTCCTGAAGCCCCCCCGTAAGAGTGGCCAGCTCGGACGAGTGCGTTGGAAGGGCAATCCAAGCGATGTGGATTTTCACAACTCCATCCGCAATTTCACGATCATCAGCCGCGGGTCGAATGGGACATATTCGTGGATCGATTACCGCCATACCTTCAAGCTGGCTGACCTCGTATATGCCGGCGGGTACGACGCATTCTATTGCTGGATAGCCATCAAGGGCGGGGCTCCAACAGAGCTGGTGTGCTACGATATCGACGACGCAGGCAATGCCCTGTCCCCGACGCAGTGGGACAAGGACTATGTGGCCGACTGCAAGCTCTTCAAGGGCCACAGCCTCGACCCGATCCGCTGCATGGACATCCAGAGCGTCATCGGTCAGTCGGATCGGGTTGTTACCCTCTCAGACTGGGCGCTGAGGGGGCAATATTCGCCGTCCACTGGTGTCAGTATCCTCGACCTTCTTGACCTATTCGAGCTGACTGGTGTCGGTGGCCGGATCCACATCCCGTTGCAGGCTAATGAGGAATGGGTTCGCTTCCTGGGCCGGACGCTCAAGGCGTTCATTCTTCGGACCGGCCTGTACATCAGCGTCGCAATCGCCAATGAAATTTGGAACGCCTTCCAGCCTGCTTGGGGCATCGCTCAGAAGCTCTACGACGCCGACACCACCACTGCATGGCCTGGAGGGGCGCCATCCTCCGGTAACGACAAGGCCCTCCGCTACTGGTCGAAGACGCAAGCGACCATCATGGGCTGGCTCACTCAGGAGCTAGGCGAGGCCTTGCCAAAGTGCTTCCGGGTGATCGAGGTCCAGAATGATGGCGGGTACTGTGCCGGCGTCGTCTTGACCTACTGGCCCACCACGGACGCTCTCACGGACGAGATCGATATCGCTCCCTATATCGGTGGTGGCGCGGGGAAGAACATCACAGGCAGCGGCAGCGCTGCTATCGATGCCCTGATCGTCAATCTGAAGGCCGCCTATCCGCCTGTCCACGCGAACGCCCTCAAAGTGAAGGCCTACGCCTTGAGCAAGGGCAAGCGGTTCGGTGCCTACGAGGGCGGGTATGAGGACTTCGGGAATGGCGCTCTTCAACGCGCTTTCCGTAACGATCCACGCGGCGCAACTATGACGAAGGAAATCCTCGACGATTACGAGACGCGGATTGGCAGCACGTATCGCTGGTACTGCGACAACGGGCACCCTGCGTACGGGCAGCGCAACTTCGCCGGGCAGTCGTATTTCGACACGATCGACGGCGCGCCGCCTGCTTATGTCGGTCAGGCTTTCATATCCAAAATGGCGGCAACGCCCCTGATTGCTTAATGCGCGATTGACCAAGCGTCAGTAATCATGGCCTTTCCCTGTCTGCGGGCAACGACTCGCAGACAGGGAGAATATCATGACGCTATTTGGAAAGGCCTTGCTTGCAGCAACTGCGCTTGTCAGCGCGGGAACCGCGACTGCGGCTACGGTATCATATCGATTTTCAACCCAAGGCCAAGGCACCGCCATGGGCCTTCAGCCGGACATTTATTCACCGAAATATCTGACCAATGCCACCTTTGTTTTCTCGTTCGACGAAGATCGCATCCGCCCTTTCAACGGCGGATATGAGTTCGTGTCTGGTATCTCGTCTGGCATGAGCAATGCGACCGGCGTGACCCTTGGCGCGAACAGCTTTATCGGGCAGCAGGCATTCTCTGGCGCGTTCTCGGTGTGCTTCGACAACTCGGCGAGCACATTCCCAACCGCTGGATTTACCGTGGCGTCGACGTGCAGAGCCCCGGTAGACGCAAGCGGCTTCGGCAGCACGAATGGCCTTTTCACCTATACCGGCGTGGTAACCGGCTTGACCGTCGTCGCCGGTGAGTTCGCAGGTGAAGTCCCGGTAATCGTCAACGGTGTCCCCGAGCCCTCCACCTGGGCGCTGATGCTCGCCGGCTTCGGCATGGTTGGCTATGCGATGCGTCGTCGCAAGCTGGCGTTCGCCTGACCACTGGGGGCCGGCTACGGTCGGCCCCTACTCCGACTCGCGCCCGCAAGCCATCCCCTTGCCTGTCAAGGGTGATTGTGGCATAGAGGTTGGGCTGCGGCGGTGTGGGTTGACACACAGTCGCTTTCGTCGAGGACGACTAAGCAACGTAGCGCAGCTGGATAGCGCACCCGCTTCATACGACGTGCGGGAAGGTCCGGGATTCGAGTTCCCGCGTTAGCTTAGATGCCGGCATCCAACCCGGCCCGCAGCACGAGGTTCCTGCGCTGCCTTCGGGCATCAGGCTTGTAGGGCAACAGCGTCGGGCTGGGGTTTCACGGAAAGCGCGCCGTGACTTTGCGGGGTTCGAGCCCCCGCAGCCCTGCCGAGTTTTCGCCCGAAAGCACGAACCCATTAGCTTCCATTAGCGGCCACTAACTAACACCCACCCCATCATCCCCACCAGCATCCCGCATAGCAGGGCCATGACGGCTAGGAGGCGGCGGTGCGAGAGTCGAGCAAGGCTGAAATGCTGTCCACGCGATGATGTGCGAAACTCTGGACCAGATAGGTCGCATCCAGGATGCCGTTCACGCAGTCTTGGATTTCTTTGTCCCGCATCGATGCATCCGTGGCCGCCATAGCGTATCGCGCGGCGGCATCGCGGTCTGCCTGGGTCACCGGTATGATTTTGTAAGGTGTCATATCCAAACCGTTATAATGCCAGTATTCCGCCAAGCCATGCTTGGAATCGCTGCGCCTTGGTCAAAGACAACTCATGCAGTGCGCCCTCTTTACCGCATGGCATGATGCGGGCTGATCGACAATACCGATAATCCCACTTGGTTTCCCCAGTTATGGGGTCATACTTTCCTTCGCTAACGAAAGGATGCTGGCACTCAGCGTAGAAGCCGGGATTTCGTGAGCTGCACCACCGGCATGTAGAGCATGGCGGTGCATCTTGCTCTTCTTTCAACTTCAAGTGCCGCGCCTCAGCATGTCGGTATGCTGCTTCGAGCATAAATTTCTGGTCACCGACCATGGCTAGCATCCATCATGCATGCTACCATACCCGCTAAGGCCACCCCCACAGCAACCCACCACTCCCCTTGATCCATGGCTGTATAGGCTAGGGCGAGAAGGATCGGGGTCACCAGCGCGGCGTCGGTGGTCTGGGTCATGACTTTGCAGCCCTTGCACGGCGAGCAGCATCGTACTCCTTGCCGACAAGGCTCATGTGCTTCACATCCTCGGGCCAGATGCCAGCCCGGCAATGCGGGCAGGACGGCACCATGTTCCGCTTCCGCCACTTCTCGTCAATCTGCTTTGCGGCGATCGATCGCAACTGGAAGGACTGAGCCTCTTTAGCCTCGTCCATCATACGCCGCGCCTTTTTCTGGACCGCGTCAAAGTGCTCGATCAGCAGCGTGAAGGCGTCGAACGCTTCAACGTCCGTCTCGCAATCGGCGCACCAGATACGGCGCTCGCGTGGATCGTATCGCATGGTATGGTGGCGGCACATCCGAGTAGGCCGACGGGTAAGGCCGCGCGCTACCCGGAGGTCGCCGAAATCAATGACCGTGACGCCGCCAACATATTCCTGCGGCTCAATCGGCGGTGTCTTGCCGCTTTCGTCCGTCATTCTCTATCTCCCTCGGAGGATGCGGGTGCCAGTCCGCAGGGTGGCGGGGTGAGCGTGGCGGGCGGCATGAAGCCCATGTGAGCTACCAGCGCGCGGAGCTGGAAGAATGCTTTCACGCGCGCTAGCTCGGCTGCGATCTGGTCGGGGGTGGGCTGGGTCATGCCGCAAGCCTCCGTGATTGGACCACAGCCATAAGCTGATGGCCGATGTAGCGGGTGTATGCCGGCGGGATGGCCTCACACAGTTCCGCGATGGACGCCCACGGCATCTCCATGGCGACACGGCCGTCTTCCACCGTGAACTCGGGAATGGACTTGTCGTGCTTGCGCCGGCTGTCGCGACAACCCTCGCCGTATATCCCGATCGTAGGAGTCGAGTGCCGGCAGTGCCCTGGCGTCATCAGCAGGAAGCTGGTCTCAAACAGCCGGTGCCTCTGTAGCTGGGCACCCTTGGCGCCTAAGCCGAACATGGACCCGCACAGCGTTACCGGATCGATCAGATGCCGACGCGCGCCAGACACGTTCTCGATTACATACGGCTTGCCGCTCGCCTTGAGCATGGCCCGCGTCTCAGGGATCAAGTCGACATGCGCGCGGGCATCCGGCATTGTCTTCATGCTGGTGTGCGCCTGGCACGGCGGGCTCGCGTGGATCGCATCAAAGCTCGCGATAAAGTCGGCGGTGAGATCCAGCACGTCGGCCTGGATGAACGTGAACGGGTACCGCAGCCGGCGAACCTTATCGACGCCGACAACATCGAACCCGGCTTGGTGATAGCCCATGCCTGCTCCGCCAGCGCAGCAGAACAGGTCTAGGAGACGAGGCCGCCCCATCACGCTCTCCCATCCTGGGTAGTGTCCGGGATACCTGCGGTGGGGGTGGCGCGACGGAAGCGCTCGACAGCCTCGTCGCTGATGACGAACATCTGCCTAGTGCCCATTTGATCAAGCGGCACGCCAAGCTCATGCCAGCGATCTACGGTCAGATCGTCGAGCGCATCATCCCAGACCTTTATCGCATGACGCTGTTCCGCGGTCATATGCAGCTTCGCGACGCCGATCAGACTCTGCGTGATCTCGAAGTAGCTAGTCAGATATGCCAGCTTCGATGCTGTCCGTTCCGGTGAGACGCTCATGCCGCCCTCCCCTGGGGGTATGCGGGGACGATGGCGCGCCCGATTCGCGACGCCTCCGAGATTTCCCTATCGGCGCGTAACCCCTTGAAATCCCACGACACCTTTTCCCCGCAAAAATAGGGGGAGGCCTTTGAAATCATTGGGAAAATTGTGTTCACGGCTGAAACACGGGTTCGATTCCCGTAGGGGTCACCACTCGCAGAAATCTGCGGTTTGTGGTTTTCGAAATTGGCGAGTTCCCTATTTTTCATACCTCGGTTCCCTATCGGATTGCGCTGAGGATATTGTGGCTGGTCATCTTCTCGGCCGCGCCGACCGCGATCATGTAGGCTCGCGCCCGCTTGCCGTAGTGCCTGACCGTCTCCGGCGTCATGCCCAAGATGGCGCCAACGTCGGTGTCCGACATGCCCGTCTCCAGCAGATAGCAGCACGCGTTTTTGCGAAGCCCGTGGAAGGTGTAGAGCACCTGATTGTCCGCATCGACGTGGCCAAGGTCACGCATCAGCCGGCGGATCCGCTCTTGGATGCGATCGGTGCCGCTAAACGGCTTGCCCGATCGATCGTAGAGCAGCGTCACCGCCTTGCGCTCGACCTTGGCAATCTCTTCTCGCCACATCGGGTGCACCGGCACCGCCACGTCAACATCGGTCTTGAGCTGCGACATCTCCATAATGCCAGTCCGCAGCCACCCGTGCTGGATCAGGATCACGTCGCTGACCCGCTGCCCGGTGCATAGCCCCGTGATGATCGCCAGGCGGAGCATCGGGCTGGCCTCGGCAATCGCCTGCATCAGCACGTCGCGCGGCCATGGCTCATGCTCCCCGATCGGGAGGTAAGGCACATCAACGGCGGCATTGCCTTTCACCCAACCACGCTCCGCGCCAAAGTGCAGCATCAGCTTAAGCACCGCCAAAGCATTGTTGGCCTTACCCGGTTGATCTGCCATACTGTCGCGGAAAGTATAGACGTGTCGCGGCTCCATGTCCCGAACTAATCGACCGGCATATGGCTTTTCTTCAAAGATTGCGACATAGCGCCGATAGTTGGCGAGCGTGGTCTCAGCGAGCGGCTTTGCGCCCTTCTTACGCGTCTTGCGGGTCCAACCTTTGGTTAGCGCCGCACGAAACTCTTTGGCGAGCGCCGCCATCGTGCCGGGCTTGGCTCGCTCGATCTGCGAAGCGGCGGGCGCGTTAATGCGCTCCAGCGCCTCGGCGAATGTCGGGTCGAATGGATGCGGCAGCCGGATATAGTGGTCGCGGTACTTGCCTTTCACCTCGTCCCAGATCTGGAAGCGGCGATACGGCAAGCCCTTCTTCCAGCAGCAGCCGGGAGGCAGATCGATCACTCCGGAAGGTCGTCGTCCCATGTGTTCCTCACAGGCTCCTTGATGCCTGATTTCGCGTCCACGAAGCTGTCGAGAACGCGCATGTCCCAAAGCGGCACGCGACCTTTCCGATCGGACGGAGCCGGTGCCTTGCCGGCACGCCACTCCTCACGGAAGCGCGATCGGCCTCGCCCCAGGTAAGCCGCTGCATATGTCTCGCTGACTAGACGCGGCGGTGGAAGTGCTGCACGACTAGCCATCGCGCCCCTCCTTCTTCCTCAGGATAGCGGCCTGGATTTCACGACCAGTGCCCTGGCACACGATCTCATGCGATCCGGCGACGGTCAGCCCGGTCAGGCCCTTCCACTTGTCGTGCGGCTCCACGACGCGCCAGGCATGCTCCTGCGTCGGCTGCACCATCTCACTGTTCGACATGGCCGGTTCCTTGGTGGGCGCGGGCGATGAGGCACGCGGCTGTAAGGGCTAGAGCCGGACTCCATGCGGTGGCGTATGGCACCTTGGACGCATCAGGCTCGTCCTGCACGTCACCGGGATAGAAGCACGTCAGGTCGGCAAAATAGGTGTCCCGCCCTTCCCGGCCGATATCCCACGGCTCATCACCAGGAAGCAGCGACATGGCCGCATCCAGGGAGGCAGTGTAGGCCTTTGCTTGAACCGGATTTGGATTGTCTTGGCTACCTACGAGCCAACCCGCCATTCCCAGCGCAGCTATAGGATTGCCGCCGCTTTCACCTATCGCCAAACAGATCAGCGCATCCAACTCCCGGTCTGGTTTTGCGGTGGCTTTCACGCGCGAGGCCAGCTCCATCAGATCAGTCATGGGAATTTCCTTGGATGAAGTTGCGGACGGCGAGGCCGAGCGGAGAAGCCTGCCAAAAGTGCGGTAGGTCCGGCATCCGCTCAACGGTGC
>Ga0182226_1000013_pt1 | contig 38967 bp, 62 predicted proteins | sample G6R1MG_27_FD_129658 | JGI IMG/M metagenome (GOLD analysis project Ga0182226, IMG submission 129658) | Miscanthus phyllosphere microbial communities from Michigan, USA - G6R1_MAIN_07NOV2016_LD1 MG | ecosystem: Host-associated > Plants > Phyllosphere > Phylloplane/Leaf | place: USA: Michigan...
CATTTTCTCCGCGCGAGCCTTATGCGCGCCCATCTGATCGCGAACCTTGTCGTCCGCGCTGCCGGGCGTGCCGCCGTTCGCCGTGTCGCTCCGGTAGCCGGTCGAGACCGAGCCCGTGTTGACCGCCGCGTAAATCTCACGAAGGCCCATGCCCGGCTTGACGCCGCGATCCTGCATGTATCGGACTACAGCGTCCCACTGCTCCGCGACCGGCTGGCCTTGGTATGCACCGTATTTTACCTGCTCGTCCTTACCGAACTGGATCACGCCGATATGACGGTTTCCGCTGCCGCCTCGAATGCTGGTCGAGAACGTGCCTCCCGTCTCAAAGCTCGCAACTGTGAGAAGATCCTGTGCCGAGACGCCCAGCTTTGTCGCCGCAGCCTTTGCCGCGTTGACCGTTTCGACCGGATCGGCTGCACCCTTGAGAGGTACGCCAAGCGCGCGAGCCGCCTTGATAGGATCATCGGGGAACCGTCCCTTCGCCTCGGTTGAAAGCGCGATCTCATCCCACTTGTCGAGCGCCTGTTGCTTCTGCGCGTCCGTCCAGTTGGGAGCGTTGCGAATACGATCGGCGACGCGTTCACGGATGGCGTTGGTGCGCGTCGGATCAGCCGCGATTTCGCCCGCACCTTCCTTCGATGCGTCTTCGATCTTACGGCCGGCATAGGCCGCAGATGCGGTCCTTTCCGTCGTGTTAAGCTGGCGCTCCCATCCGATCCTCTCGGCCTGCCAGCGGGCGCGGTATTTCTCCGCTTCGACCGCTGGCATCTTCGCGAAATTCTCCTCCGCGATCCTGTCGAGTTCGGGCAGCGTGCTCTTGGCGAAACCGTCGCCGGTCTCGGGCATCTTCTGCTGAGCTTCGGTCAGCGCCGTGGACATCTGCTGACGGCGCGTGTCGTCGGCGACGCCGGCCGCGAACTGCTCTTTCTGACGATCCTCGCGGGCCATGTTGTCGAGGCTGCCGGCAACGCTCTCGATCGCGCCGCCGAAGCCTTGCAGCGAGCGCGCTACGCCGCCGCCGAACGCATCGGCCGTCGCGCCGTTGGCGTCCTGAAACTGGTTCGGAGCGCCGGCTTGCTGGACGGTGCGGTTCGCGCCTAGCTGGACCTGTATCGGCATGGGCTCACTTCAACCTGTACCATTTGTCGGCGACCGTCCCGGCTCCTGCCAGGGCCGTGCTACCGGCGTTCATGAAGCCCGAGGCCAAGGCGTTGCTCGCCTTGTTGTCGTTGAGCATGGCGTTCTGCTGCGCACTCTGCGCCCTAGCGGCGTAGCCGGCTGCCTCGCGCTCCGCATTGTTGCGCACTGTCAGCGCGTCAAGCTCGCCGAACTGCGCTGTGTCGCCAAGCACGTCGAGCGCCGACCCGCCAATCTCGATGCCGCTCGCGCCGAACGCCGCGCGCTGGCGGCCGATGGCGTCGGATGTCTTACGGCGCTGCGCAAGCTCAGCTTCCGCGCCGCGCTCCAAGGCGTCACGTCGCGCTTGGTTCGCAATGACGACGTTGTTGCGATCGACGGCAGCTTGATACTGAGCCGCGTCCCTGGACGCCATGCCCGAGCCGATAGCGCCAACGGCCGAGACCGCCGTCCCGAGCCCGGTCGCGATCAATGACAACGTGGCGGGCTCGCACATTCTCAGCTTCCCTTCGGTGAACCGCCATCGGGGAATACGATCCGAATGCGGTAGAGAACGCGCGCGCCAACCTCGACACGCTCGACGTTCTCTCGCAACTGATCCATCATTCCATCGGGTGGCAAGCCGTTATCTTCGGCCGCCTCAATGTATTGTTCTAAATTGAAGATATTCGGCTTTTCCAGCTTCGTCATTTCCAGCCTCCGAAATCAGCGTGAACCGATGAAATGGCCTGCGCAGAGCACCATAAGGCTCTGCGGGGTGTATCGTAAAGCCGAGCCACGTCAGCCACGAGATTGTCGTGAGAGAGCGCGCGTCAACATGGTTTTCCATGATCGGGTAGGCGACGCGAAGCGAAGGCATCAGCCCGCGCGTGTAGCGAAGGAACGGGCGCGGCTTCTCCTCGATCAGCGGTGTTCCGAGGAGCCAGGGCGACCGCTTCGGCGACATGAAATTACGATGCGTGATCCCGGCGACGAACATCAATGAACCGTCGAGTTCTCCGACCCATGTCCGTTCGCTCGCGCCGATCGCGCGCCGGATCGCATCCACAGGCGCAGCAAGAGACGTCGCCGCGATTTCGCGAACGTCACATCCACGAATGTTACGAGCCAACGCCTCCGCGTCGTCATCTCGGGCTATCCTTATTCTGAGGCCGTCAGCCGCTTCCACTATCGCCACCCGCTTTGAACTCAGGGATCACGGCCAGCACTGTTGCCGGCAGTAGGCCCATGCGCAAGAGCACGCGGCCGTGCGCGTCCCATACGCCTTCGTACCTCGCTTCATATGATCCGGTGAACAGACCATCCGTGATGACGTCGCCCTCGTCTGCTCGCGGTTCATGGGAAAACATCTCGCCACGATCCGCTTGACCATAGAAGACGTTTGCCGATCGCTCGACGTGCAGAACAACCTTCGTCACGTTGCGAAGCTCTCCATTCAAAGAAGCCGCTCCAACGTCGATATCAAGCGTCTCGATTTCCGAGACATACGGCAACCCGAGAGAAACCAGCGAGCCAGATATGCCTTGCGGGAAATTCACTCGGCCGGCGACGACGGGTAAATCTCTCACGATCTTGCCATCCACCGTGCCCGATACTAGCCTGCCCTCTAGATGGTTGAGCCCGGAGACTGTCGTCGTCTCGGGTCCGTTGTAGGTCAATCCGCTGTCAACGAAGAACGCATCTTGAGCCCGGCGAATGTCACGCGAGCGACGGCGCTCGATGTAGCGGCGTTGCACGCCGTTGACCGTGCGGCGCGTCACGAAGTAAGGCGCATCTTCTTGGTCTTCCGAGATGCAGCAGACGCTTTCGTATGAGCCATCCGTTACGTGTCGAGCCCAAGCGACGACCTGCTCATCTTTGAGGTAAGTCATCGCGACCATACCGCCATCGCTCATGACGAAGTACAGCGTCGAGAACGGCTTTTCCGCGAAGGCCATCTGCTTTACTGTTCGGCGCTCGAATAGATGCTGCGACAACAGCGATAGGTTTACGCCCTTATATTTGTTTGAGCCGAAATCATACGCGATTGAGCGAACGGTGTTGCCCTTCGCTTGTACGAATATTATGTCGTCCTGAACGATAAGCGGCTGGATATTGTCTGCGCAACCGTAGCTCGACTGCTGTCTTGCGTCGATAGACGACGGCGTCAGAACTCCGCTATCGTTTCCGCGCACGCGCCATTCACCGGAGATCGTGAAGACGACAAGATCCTCCACCGGAACGAAGAACAGCACGTCCTGACGCTTCCTGCCGGCAAGGGCGAATGTGATACTGTCGCTGGCCTTCGTCGGAAACGACGTGTTGAAGTTGTCGAAATCACTCGACTGCGAGAGCGATACCTGATTGCGTTTGGCTGACGGTCCGCCGTATACGGCGCGCTGCTGAAACACAGACGAAGATATAGGATAGTTTCCGGCGCCGTCGAATGGGTTTTTCTGTTGCGGAACGCCGCTAGAAGTGTCTGCAACGTAGTTCTTGTCATCGAAATAATAGATGCCTCCTTCTAGAGTAGGGTCGTCAAACCGCGTCGATCCAATCAGACCGTAATATCCCTGCTTAGATTTGTAGACGTTATAAGATGCGGCGCCCGGAACACTCCCCCAAAGTATACGGTTATACTGTCCTCTAAAGTTCATATCGTTAGTAAGAGTGATTTTGTTGCTTTGCAGGCTTTCTCTACCGTTTTCGGCGGATATAGAAGTGACGGCATAATCGTCAGGCTGAGGTACGGAATACCCTTCGTCTGTTCCAACGAACCGAGTAACAGCTACGCCCTGAACCGGATTGGGGGCGGGAACGGTTGGGGTGACAACGATGTCTGAAAAACGCCAGTCATTCAGAGCAAATCGCGACAAGTTCTGCGGCTTTATGTTTAGCGCCGTGATCTTGACCACGTCGTTCGTCTGCTCGAACCTGAGGTCAAATACGCGCTCTGACGGATACGGCGTCGATATAAGGTAAGGCCCGGTTCCGTCAGGCTTGAGAACTATCGCGCCGCGCCGAATGACGCGCATATACATATGCCCGAATTCGAGAACGCAAGTATCCGTCGAGCTTAGCTGAAACTCAACAAGGCGAACCGGACGGCTCTCGTCCCCACATGCCGCAACGAACTCGTCGCCCGGCCGGTTCGACGCACCGCCGAACGGGTGAACCTGCATGTTCAGAAGCCGCGCTGCACCGCTCCCGTACTTCGCGAGATCGACGCGAGCGTGAAGTTTCGGGTCAAGCTCGCCGGCCGTGAACGACGCCTGGAATTTCTTCGGCATAGTCCCGCCTTACTGTGTGGGCTCGGGCACAGACCCTTCCGCGCCGCCGTCAACGTACACGTCGAAATCGGAGTTGCCGAGGATCGGTTCAGGCGGCGGCACAGGCGCGGTCAGGCCGGGGATATAGGCGGCCTGGATCTGATCGGCCATCGTTGTGACCATAGGCGGCTGTGGGTTGGGTAGCTGCGTTCCAGGCAGGATGAACGCGCCGGCCGCCTGGACGCCGCCGCCGAAGCCATAGCCGCCAGCGGCGCGGCTCTCGCGCAACTGGCTCGGCACGCCGCGCGCCGACAGCCAGTCGGGCACGGGGTCTTCGCCAACGTCGTTCGTGTCCTCGTTGCCGGCATCCGCCTCGGCCTGACTGATAGACCCGACCGCCAGCTTGCGCATGGTGTCCATGATCTCAGGTTTGCCCGTGAGAGGCATCGCGAGAAGCATGGCGAGATGGTAGGACAGCGAAAGCGTGAACTCGGCATCCCACACGATCGGCGAGGCCGGGCGCGCGGTATACATGATCGCGATGGCGGGCTCATTCGCGAAGATCCTAGGAGTGCCGGCAATGCTCGCAATGCGGTATCGCTTCGTCTGGTCGAGTTGATGGGCGCGGGCAAGCTCTCGGATCGCGAGGCAGTCAGCCGGATACTCGAATGAATACCGCCAGCCGGGCAGCGAGACGTTCGGGACGGTCGGGACGGCGTTGATGTAGGTCCGCGCGAACGGCCAATCGAACGCTCGGAGCGTGCCGTCCACAGCTTGCTGGTAGACACCGCGAACCGTCTTCGCCTCGATCGACTGGTCATCGAACGTCGAGATGGTGCGCTGCCGCAAATGGCGCAGCGCGAGGTTGGCAACGTCTACGTCAGTCCCGGCCATAGAGCACCGTCGAGGTTTGCGGACGGTCCGCCTCCTCGGAAGGTGACAGCGCGGCGTCCGTGATTTGCAGTTCGAGCGAGCGGTGCTTGTGGCGCTCGCTTGCCCCCTCGCTATAGCCGACGACGCGGACCTTCGCCATGAGCATCATGTCGGTTCCGACGTCGGCCTTATCGACGCCGAGCTTGGCGAGGTTGTCGTCATCGAGATGCAGGCGCAAACCGTAGTCGTAATCTTCGCCCTCGTAGGGCGCTTCCATCTCGCGCCGTTCCTCTCGCTTCTCGGCCGGCGTGCGCTTGAGCGATACCAACGTGTCAGCCATTCCCTGCCCTCTTATGAGAAACGGCGGCACATGGCCGCCGCTCCTAGCCGACTAGACGCTTCGCGCAGGATGGCCGTCAGGCCGCGTCGCGGAGATCCTTGAGGAACCGTTGGCGTGGTATGACCTTGCCGTCTGCGTCGATGGGCTCGAACCACGAGGCCAGCGGCCCGGTATACCCACGGATGGTCTCGCCGACGTTCCGCACGGCATCCTCGTGGTATCCGGTCTTGGTCACGAGCACGTCTTGCTCTTTGACCTGCGGGTACTCGCGCGGGCGGATCGGACGACCCGTGACGGGATCGCGACCCCACACAGTGACTTCGCCGTCTTCCCAGTCGTTCGGATCACGCAGGCCGACCGCCCGGCTGATCTCGACACCGCTGGACGGGTGAGGCTGTAGCGACGGGCCGCTCGTGACGCCCGCACCCATCCGGCCGGTGATGCGCGGATCGAACGCCGCGCCGGGACCGGCCGCCGTGGTGTTCTTCGCCTCCTCGACGCCGACGCCGGTCGAGCCCTTGGACTGTGCTGTCAGTGTGGCGATGAGCCGATCCTGCGCGTCCAGGCGAGCCAGCAGCGCCTCCGAACTCTGCGCCGCCTGATCCGTCACCGCGCCCTGCCCGGCGCGCGTGGCTTCGTTCTCGCCGCCACCCGCGCCATCACCGTCACCCTTCTCGGCCTCGCGCCGGGCCTTCTCGGCCGCGTCACGGTTCGCCTTCTCGCGCTGCTCCGCGTCGGCGCGGTCCTTCTTCTCGCGCGCTTCCTCGGCCTCGCGCCGGGCCTTCTGTGCTGCGGTCTCGTTGACCATGACGTGATCTCCGTTTCAGGCCGGCAGGCCGGGATGGTGAAGCGTTACGCGCCGACGCCCGAGGGCTGTGCGAGCGTGACGCGGGCGCTGATCGCGCCGGCCGTGAACGGGCCGGTTGCGACCGTATAGAAGACGTCCACGTACCGCGAGACGTTCTCGGGGATCGGCAGGACGACACCGGCCGCGCGCAGGGATGATCCGCGCTTGAGCGAGGCGACGGGAACGGCCGGCGTCAGCAGATGGACGACAGGCGAACTCATATCCGCATTCGGCGACGAGCGAAGGCCGAACTGCAATGTGGCCGCGCCGGCCGCCGCGAAATCGGTCTCGACGTTGAAGAACACGTTGCCGAAGTTCGCACCCGACGAGTTGCCGGTGTACGCGGGCGGACCGAGATCCACCTGATTGACCGATGCCGCGCTCGCCGTGACGACCTGGGCGTTCGAGAGTTCGTTCTGTTTGTCGAGTATCATCGCAGCACCCGCGAGAGAGAGAAATGGTGCCGGGGCATCGCACCCCGGCTGTCCGGCCTCGCCCGGCTCGCACACACGCGGCATGACCCGCGAACGTGGCTTCTCGCTTAGGCGACGAGCGCCTCTGTGTTGAGGATCTGTTCCACGCGCCGGATCGGGACGCCGTCGAACATCATCACCTTCTTGCCGGCCACGGTCTCCCAGGTCAGGTTGAGGCCGACCTTTTCGAGGATCGCGGTCCGCAGCTTCGATGCGGTGTTGCGGTTCATGTACCACGCGGCGCGGCCCATGCCCGTCGTGCGGATCAGCTCGCTCGCCTGGATCATCAGGGACACGAGCGCCTTGAGCTTGTTCACATCTGTCGTCAGGTCCGACACGTCGATGTTGGCGATGCGGACGACGTAGCGCCAGTCGCGCAGACCCATGCCGCAAGCCCACTTGAAGTGATCGCGATATGCCTGATAGCGCGAGCCGTCCGAAAGCTGCACCGTGTCTTCGCCGAGATCGCGATGCGTCAGGCCGGCAGGCACGCCCTTCGGATAGAGACCGAACGCGGTGTCTTCGCCCCACACCACGTACCAGATCGACGTATTGTCAGCTCCGGTGCCGCCGCCGTTGATGACGTTCGCGCCGGTTCCGGCGGCCAGCGAGTTGTATCGCGGCGAGAAGCCGGTGAACATCTGCGGGACGACGTTCTGGTTGCCGTACATGAAGGCCTGTTGAACCTGCTGGTTCATGCCTTCCATGATGCCCTTGGCCTCGGAGAGCCGGGTCTGCGCAGGGTTGTTGCTCATGTCCACGAGGGCCTTGTCCGGCTCCGCGTAGTTTTCGAGCATACCGCAGGTATCCTTGACCTGGGCGCGGGTGGTCTTGGAGGGCTGGACGCCCTGGTACAGCATACGCCACGTACCGAAGGGCAGGCCGGTGCGGATGCTCGACTTGTGGTCGGAGCCGTCGTTGCACTCCATCCACAGGATGTCTTCCAGCATCTCGTTCTGCTGGTTCAGGATTTCGATGACCCGCGCGAGTTGCGAGTTCTGCCCGGCAGCTTTGCCGAGATCGGACAGCGTCATTACGAGAGAGCCAACGACAGCCATTTTATAGCCTCACAGTCGAGATGTTCCGTTTCACCATCCCGCCGAGCCCGGTCCCATCAGGCTTAATTTTTGGCCGTCATGCTCGGGTAAAGAACCTGCGCATCCGAGACGCTTCCGTGTTCCGCCCCCGGCAGTACCGTGGAGCCCTCGCCAAGAGCCTTACCCATGCGGACAAAGATACGCAAGATGTCGGGATTGTTCCCGAGACCATACGTGTCGATAATCTGCATCCCGCGCTCGTTGCCGAAAGCCTGAAACGCGCGGGCCGCGTGGCCGAGGTTCTTTTCGTAGTCCTTGCCGCCGATTTCCTTGTCCTTCTGGCTTTCCTTGAGCCATCCGTTCACGGTCTCGACGTGCTTAGAAATTGCCTGCTCCTGCGTCTTGACGTACAGGTCCGTCACAGCCTGAGCCTGTGCCGGCGACAGCTTGGCCTCTTTGAAGATCGGCGTCGCGATCTCCATCAGCCCGGCGTCCATCTCGACACCATCGGGCATCTTGACTTCGTACCTGTCGCCGATCGGATTGCCGTCGATATCCTTCGGCGCGGCGGCCTCGGCCGCGATCTCATCGGCCGTCTTTTCCTTGCCGCCGTCGCCTTCCTTTTTCTCTCCGGTCGGGTCTCCGGGCTTTACCTTGTCTGCCCCTTCGACCTTGTCGTTACCAGCCGGGGATTTCCCCCCTTCACCTTCGGGCTTGGCAGCGGCTGCTTCGATCGCGCCGGCAAGGGCGCTCTTGGGCTCTTTGCCATCGGTGGAGGGCTTGGCGGAATTGGCGGCAGTACCGCCGCCAGTATCGCCGCTACCTGCGCCCGTCGCGCCGCCCGGCGCTTCTCCACCGCCACCAGATCCACCGTCACCGCCGCCTCCCGTCCCACCGCCCTCGTCGGGCGCGAGCATGATACGCGGACCGACGAGTGCCGAGAAGATGCCATGACGCGCGACGCCGGAAACCAGTCCCAACCGAATGCTCATTTGTCGTTTTCCTCTAGCATGAGATGGTAGTACGAGCGCCCCGCGCCCTTGATCCGATTGATAAGCTCGATCGCCGCGTCAAGCCTACCAGCGCCGCGAGCATTATACACGCCGTCGAACGCGCCCATATTCGCGAGCACGTCGTAGAACAGCCGGCGACCCGATTGCGTGGCCATGACGGATCGCATGTCGTCATTGAGTTCGTCGGCGCGCGTCTTGGCCTCGCGCTCCTCCTCGGCCGCCTCGGGGCCGTCTGAGAGACCGGAGATCATCACGCGGTCCCTTTGCGCCTAGCGCGCATCTCTTCGCGGAAGGCGTCAATCGGGCCGACCCCAACCTTGGGCCACTCGCCCGCTTGCACGACGCGATGGTATTCATCCAGCGGCATGAAGTAGACGTTCAGAGACTTCTTCGCCCAAATAATCGCATGTTCTAGTTCCGGCTCTTCGTGGCCGCACCATGTTTGGAGGTCGTCAAGACGGCGACGCAAATAGTCATATCGCTTGGCATCCTCGAACGCCTGCGGGAAGAGCTTACGGGCGAGCCACTCGCGGATCATCACGCGGTCCCCAGGATTTGCCCGAGGGCGTTGTTGTCGCTGATCTCTGTGCCGGCCAGCGTCTTGCCGAGTTCGGCCGCCTGTCCGATGCCCTGCATGGCCGCCTGACCTTGAGCGGCCTTGGCGGCATCCTCGCGGATCTTCGCGACTTTGTCGTCAGACAGGATCACGCCGGGAGGGATGCCCGTCGCGTCGGCGTATTCGTCCACAGCCTGATCCGCGTCGAACTTGTCGCGCACGGACGGGAACACGCCCACGAGACCGCCGACGAACCGCGCCATGTTCTCGATACCGCCGATCGCCACGGCGCGCTGTGCCTGCGCCAGCGTCGAGATAAACTGCACCTTGAGTTCCATGCCCATCAGGCGCTCTGGCGGACGCGGCAGCATCCCGGCCCGGTTCATGATGTTGTAGGCGCGCGTGATCGCCGGGTCCAAGTTTTCGTTGTGCAGCCGTTCGAGCACAGGGCCGAGCGCCAACAACTTCTCCTCATGCCGCTCGTCTACCTCGCGCGCCGTAATCTCTCGCCGCGAAGTCGAGGCGAACATCAGGAACAGTTCGTAGAAATACGCATCGTTGATGCGCTTTTCGGAGCGGACGATTTCGTTCGAGACGGCCTGTAGCCCCTGCCCCGACATCTCATACAGCGGATGGATCACCTTGCCGCCAGCGCCAACGCCCACGTCAGGCGTCGCCGTGTGAGAGCCGGCACGATGCGAGACGCGCTGCGTAGACGGGCCGCCTTGGGTCGGGGGCGTCGCCATCTTGTCCACGATGATCTGCTTGCGGATTTCCATGGTCTGCAAGCCGATCACGTCGTCTAGAGCTTCCAAGCCGGGGCCGTAGCCATACACGTCGTTGTCGCGGACCTCCCACCGGGGGGCGCAGCCGGGGAACTCATGGCATCCACGGCACTCCAACAGGCGGTCTTCCGTGCCTGTCGTCTCAAAATACACGCGCAGGAACGGCGCACCGCGAGCGCCCGGCGCGTCTCGCACCTGCTGCATGTTCGGCTCGACGGCTTCCGTGATCCACACGTAAGCGTCGAAATTTGAGTTGTTATACATATTCTTGACCGTCTCGGAACAACGGTCGCCCCACCGCTGCATCATCGCAAGCACAGTCAACGAGAACTCGCGATATACGGTCGAAACACGGTCGTCGCCATCTGTCGCCAGCATGTACGAGCCGGGCGAATACGTGTGGCAGCGGATCACGTCATCGTAGTTCTCGTCAATCATCATGACCGACGTTCCGAAATCCCCAAGATCACCATATCCGGTGTGCAGCGAGTTGTAGATGTTCGACCGCTGGAACACGGTTGCCATGCGGCGAGCGACCGTCGTCAGGTACTCTTTCACATCGCCATACTGGTCGAGGTCGTCATCGCCGGTCGAGATGCGGAACCACGGCCTTGCCGGCGACGAGACGCCTGACTGCATCCCGCTCTTGAGCGTGCGCGAGGCGATGGTGCCCGTGGTGTTCAGGATCGACGTGGAGCGGCGGTCTTTGTCCTGGCCCTGCCCTTGTTCGCCGATCGTGCGCGCCCGGCGGGGGCGGATGAATTTCGCGATCGACGCCCATTCCGTGTCGAAGTACGACCGCTGCGAGCGCAGAGCCGCGAGCCGTTTGACGAACGGTTCCTTCGGAAGCTCCATCAGCATCATCGAAGGACGCGGAAGCGGAGCTTTCTTAAAGCCTTCGGGGAGAACGAGCACGCGCGATCCTTAGCGGATGAGGGCCGGCACGAGCCAGAGGAGCCACGACGCCAGCGTGAACGCCATGTTGACGAGCAGGAGATAGCGCAACTTGTACGCAAAATCTTCCGTCAGCGCCGCCTGCCCGCTGACGCCCCAAGAGATCGCCAGGGAGGCCGCTCCACAGGCGACGCCGGCCGCGCCGTACGATCCGCCGCCGAAGTGCGCCACGGCGTTTAGCACCATCGCCCAAGCCACAATCAGGTGGCCGCAGACGGTAGAATTGACGAGAAGGAGGTTCCTCATAGTCACTGCCCCAACGCGGTCTTGCCCGAGACCATCGAGTTGTCGTTCAGGTCCGTGCCCTTCGTCAGAAGCGTTGAGCCCGATCCGGCCATGGCGCGGAGCCGGGCCTGTTCGTCGGCGCGCGCGCGCGACACGTCGGCATCTTCTGCCGTCGCAACCTGGGGCGGCGGCGCGGGCAGCGCCGGCTTGGGGACGTTTCCGCCAAAGATGCACATGCTCAGTCGTCTCCGTTCAGGTGACCTGCACCCATCCATCGACCATGTCGTACACGAATTCCTGAGTTCCGCCAGTCAGGATGGAAACGGGAGTTCCGAGATTGACATTGAGAACGTTTAGCGCGCCGAGGATCGTGCCGAGCATGTTCCTCTGTTTGATGCGGAAAGACGCCCCAGGAAACGCAAGGTTCGGCGACAGTGTAATCTTGCGCGTTGTACCGAGCGGCACGTCTCCGCTGAGTAACAGGATCGACGGGCTCTTGAGCGTCGTCAGCGTCATGTCTGCTGCTACGGCCTGCTTTGCCGCAAATGCAGATCTAACTGGCTTCCAGTAAGCAACGCCGGCAGTCTGCGCGGCTAGAACCAAGTCGCGAGTAGAACCGAACAGGTCCGTAACTCTGGCGTAGCTGTCAAGAGACGCGGCCGGGTCTGGTAATGTATCGACCGTGAAAACACCCGGCAGGACGTTCACAGATAACGGAGGCGCTGTGTACGGCATCGCCCGGCCTTACTGGATCTCGTATGATCCTGTGAATATCAGAACGGTACCGCTATTTGAAGCCGGGTAAGCCGCGTCGGCCGATCGAACCGCGATCTCTGCCGCCCCTTGCAGAACCTCCCACCACAGCGCCTTGCCGGTGAACTGCCCATCGCCGCCTCCACCAGCCGACCGACGAGCCGGCGAAGACCCTGGCGGAGTTCCGACGAGAACGCTCGATCCGCCACCCGTACCTGCGGCCGATACCGTGATCGCGTACGAAAAATCCAGCCTCTTCCCAGTGACCTGATACCACGCCGAGACGGAAAACGTCGGCGGCGTAGCGCCGGGAGTTGCAGCGCGAGCGGTAGGAGTAAATGCGGTCCAAGGACCTTGCGGAACCGGCGGGCTTCCGAACGGCATGGCTCAGTGTTCCCGTGCGGTGATGGCGAGCCCGGCGGCCGAGCCGATCGCGGACATCGCACCAGTCTCGACAAAACCCGGCTCACTGGCGAGGTACGCACCGGCCGGGATCTTGATGTTGCCGCCACCGGGCGCTGCGGTCGCCGTCGCGTCGAAGTTGATCCAGATATCGCCGGCCGTGTCGTTTTTCACCTTCCAGCCCTGTCGCGCGGCGTTGGCGGCCATGAGGTTTCCCGCCGACGTGCCGACCGTCGCGCTTCGGCTGGTTCCAACCGAGCGCATCGATGTGTAGCCGATGACATTGGTGCCAGCCGGCGTCGAGGCCGTACAGGCGGCGTACACCGCCTTGAGGATGGAGATAAGCGTTCCTGAACCGGACCCGCCCCACGCCGCCGCTGCCGGCGCTCCGAAGGCCGCGTCATCGCTCGCGATCACGACTGGCGAGGCTGCGGAAGTTGCAGCAGCCCCGAGCTTGCCTTGACCGGCAATGGTTGCGAGCCATCCGCGCAGGCCGGTGCCGGCATTAGGCACCACAGGCGAAGCGGGATCAGCTCCTGTCGCCGTTATCAGCGTGTCTTGCTTGCCCGCTGTGGCGTAGTCCGCGCCTGGATACTGGTTCGCCGATCCGCCGCCACCAGCGGCCAGAACAGACCCATCCGGGTTGCAGACTGCCGTAAGCGGAACCTGATCCCCCGGCTTGAGCCACGCATTCGTGACGGTGGCGATGATGTCCGTAATGCGAGGCATTGCGACGTCTCCTAGCCTTCGGCGGACGGGTCGAGTAACTGATACGCCCGGCCGACAACGGCGGGTCCGTAAGCCTTGCCGACAACCGCCTTTATTGAGGCAACTTGCTCGACCGTTAAATCTACCGGCTCGCCATAGCTGCCGAGAATCTTGAGGGCGAGCGCCCACCTTTCGGCTTTGATAACTCCCGACAAGTTCTGCTCGTCTGGAAAAACGGCCATCAGAGCCTGGACGCAAGCAGAAGCCAGCGTCAAGTTCTCAGTGTCTCCGGTTTTTGGATTTGGCGAAAGCATGGGCTCGCCAAATGGATCGTTCAATACTGTTCCAAAGCTAACTTTCATCGGATACTACGCCCTCTTTCGCAACTCGAAGCATAGAGGGTCGCCGCCGCCCTCTACTAGAATTTCCATAAAGCCTGCTGATGCGCCAGCCGTAGGTCTCAAGCTGGATGCTCGATCGAACACGATCCGACCATCGCCGACTGCCGTTATGGCCAGACTGGCGTTCGCAACGCCGGCGACAGTAAGCTTGGCAGGGTTAGCCGCGACTGCGGGCGTCATCTGAAACCATGCTCCGGTTGCGGCCCCGACGTATAGCATCTGACAGACGCGTCCGGTCATTGCCCCGCCGCCGAACACTATTCCAGTATCCTGAAAGCGGATTGACTGCTGATTTGCCGGCGTCAATATTTCGGATACCAAGATGGCGGACGGTGCAGAGCCGTTGTTGTTCCACCATTCTATGCCTTGAAAGGCTCCGGCCCGTATAAGGGAGCCGTAGCCCGAGATTGCTCGACCGGCCCCGTCGAGGTTGATGCCTGTAATGGCATTCTGACCGATGACGATGCCGGTCAGAAACTTAGCTCCATTGAAGCCGATAGTGAGTGCGGCCGAGGCGTCTGTTGCAAATGGCGATATTGCGCCCGAATTGATCTGTAGGCCCGTCGTAAAACCGCCAGCCGGGTACGTGCTAGCGGGCGACAGGGAAAGAGAATTTCCTTCGTTCGCTATGTCGATCTCGCCGCCGCACGTCCCGGTACCGGACATGACGCCGCAGTCAGGTCGGCGGAAGGCGACCGCATACAGTGCTGTAACGAGCGTCTGGACCGTCGTGTTGTCGTTGACGCTGGTAAAGCAGCCGCCCATGCAAAGCTGAATACCGGAATACGCAGGCTCCACGAGGGACGACGCGAACGCGTAACCGTTGACGGCAATGCCGGCCTGCTCCGCGCCAACCGCGAACTGAGACCATGATGTGCGGAAGCCTCGCGGATCGCTGCGCGCAGCCTCGAATGCCTCAAGGACGTCTTTCGTCGTGGACGGGAAGCCGCCCGCGTTGACGGCGGCAAGGCCGATGAAAACCCGGTCCTGCAACCTCTGGATCTTGGCTGCACCTACGCGGCCGGCTGGCGGCGGAAGCCCACCTGCCGCAGCCTGATCCCAAGCGGTCCAGAACAGTCCGGTTCGCGGCGTCGTGTTGCTGGCGTTCTTGTCGTACCTGTTAGCCAAGGCATCGCCAACGGGATTGCCCGGCGCGGCTCGAACGCCGTCTTCTACAACGGCAGAAGACGCCAACCCGAGGGACAGTCGCGCGCTAGCTTGCGAGCCGGTGAGCACGCCAAAGCCAGTCGGCGTCATACCAGAGATATTCGCGGCAGCCGCACGAGACGCAGCCTCAGTGATCGCCGATGGCAAGGTCTGGAACGTGCCACCCGATGGCGTCACAGTGAGAAGGCTTCCGTCGCCGAGAACCTGACCGACCGTATTCTTCTGAGCAATCCTATCCCCGAATACGCTCTCGACAAAAGAGCCGTCTCCGCGTCCTAAACACTCCACGCCGTCAGCGAAATTCCTGAACATCTCGCCGGCAGACAAGGCATTCGGCCCGCTTGTCGGGGGTCGATACCCGGCGGTATAGCTGCGGCGAACCTGGAATTTCTTGATGGTGATTGTAGCCACGATCAGCCTTCCTCGCCGCCGTCGATTATCACAACGATTTCGCTACCATTGCCGACCGCGAGAGCGGCAGCGGCAGCAACAGCGGATGCGTCTGCTGCCGCTGCGCCTGCGGCTGCGGCTGCGGCTGCGGCGCTGTCTGCCTTGTTCGCCGCAATGTCTGCCGCCGCCTTGGCTATCGCTGTGGCGCTGGCGTTCGCCGTGTCTGCGGCCATTGTTTTTGCCTCAAGGGCGGCTGCGGCGTCGCGCTGCTCCGTATAGAGATCCGCAGCGGCGACGCCGGTTCCGCCCCTGGTGTTCGTCCAAGGCGTCTTGGCTGGCGGGCCGCCAATATCTGCCACGTCATCAAACCCCTACGCCAGGACGATAGGCCGTGTCGATGCCACCTTGATACGTCTCGCGGCGCATCTCGGCCTGCGTCTTGGCCGGCTCTCTCGGTCCTACAGGAAATGCGAACGTCAGGGCAAGCCCGTCCGCTCGATCTGGGGAGGCGTGCCCGCCGCCTGTCGTGCCCTCGCGCTCGCGCATGTCATCCTTGCTTTCGAGCATGATGGCGTTCTTAACGTCGTGGTAGAAGTATTCTCGCGTGGTCAATTGGATCTGCAACACGTCGTCGTCAGGTATTGCTGCATTGCCCTCAAGCCAATCCCTCATGCACCCATACATATAAGAGCCGCGATTAACGTACTTACTATTCCCAGGTCTGCCTCCGAAATATACCGGCATGACATTAGGGATCTGAAGTTGCTCCAAACGCTCAGGGACGCCAGCACCCACACCGCCACCGTCAATGAATATAGCATCGGGCAAATCCTTGAGGGCAAGTTCCGCGATCTTGCCGGCGACGTGCATCAGCCAATCCTTGCGGTCGCCGGATGGCGTCATAATTATGGGCTCAAGGGTACGACAGTCGTTGCCGCGCCGCCTGTATATCGTCGTCTCGTCGCCGCCCTTGTGGCCGATGTCCACGCCGTAAATAAGCGGATCTGTGATATTTGACGTAGCCACGCGCTTACGCGCCGCCTCGACGGAAGATGTAGAAATAAATTGATCTGTAGATTGCTTAGGAAATTCGCCGAGGATCTTGACACGAATGTAATCGCTCTCAATGCCATATGTGACAATGTCCTCATCGAGCTTTTCCTTGTTCGGAATGATCGCGTCGCGGCTGTCCACCTTGAATGGAATGAACAGCCGGGCGATCTTGCTATTCATATGCGTGTCGTAGAAGTAGCCGGTGTTTCGCGTCGGGTTGCCGAACAAGAATTGCATCGGCTCACCATCAGTCAAGCCGCCGTCCTGTGTCTCGAATATGTTGCGCTCGATCGCGGACGCCTCGTCATTGATGTAGAACGACGTGCTGTCCATTGCGTGCTGGCCGGCAAACGCCTCGGGGGCTTCTTTCCGCCACGGGATCGCATCGCAGCGCCATGTGGTCGGATGCTGCCTGTGCACGCGCCGCATCGACCCGCGCGAAGCCGTGAACAAGAACCATCGGCTTGTCAGTCCGCGCTTGTGCCATTTGCCAACCTCCGACCACGTCTTGGTTTCAAGCTGCGGCGATGAGTTCGCGGTGACGACACCCTTGCTGTGTGGCCGGGTGCTCTGAATGAAATCCACGATCCAAGCGACTAGGCCACTCTTGCCAACGCCGTGCCCAGCGCGGGTAGAGAAGCGGATGGGCATGACAGCGTGCGCTCCGTCGAAGCCCCTACGCTTGATCTCAAAGCCCCATCGTTCGAGGAAGTCGATCTGCCAGAGGTCCGGCCCGAACGAATGCGTCAGGTCGCCTTCGCCCCAGGCGTAATTGTAGAGCACGAACCCAAGCGGGTTGTCGTGCAGCCGGCCCATGTCGGCGGCGAGTTCTGCATCGGGAATACCCGCCGAGTTATGCCCGATGCCTGCGCTCATTCCGCCGTGTATCCCGCCTCGAATACGGCCTTCGGAGACCACGAGAGGTAAGTGCCGCCGACGCTCGCTGCGGCATCGCTGCCGGCGTTGTAGCGCACGAGGTAGTCGCCTGGCGCTGGAACACCGCGAGCGAAGAAGTCATGGGGCACTTCGATCAGCAGGGGCTTCCCGAGATTGCCTACCTCGGAACCTGTGATCTGAATGAAGTCACTCTGACCTACAATTTCCGATCGCTTGACCCCTACTATCGGCGCGGCCTCCACAACCTTGTGGCAGCGGTATCGCTTCATGATGCGCTCCTCAGTTCGGCAGTCGTGCCGCGTTGTCCTGAAATCCGTCCGCGAGCCCGCGACCGGCCTTGGTTCCGAACGTGCCGTCGGCCGCCCGAGGTACGGGTTGCCCCAAGCCCTCAAGCCGCCCGTCGTATCGGATCTGGCATTCCTCACCCTGCGCCGTGAAGCCGAACACGTCGAACGAGAACAGGTCTGCCAGCAGATACGACGAGACGCGCGTCGGCGGATCGCCGCGCGCGAACCATCCCGTAATCGGGCAAAGCTGTTGCTTGCCGTCCGGTCCCTCGACCAAGCACATCGGGCTCTCGCCTTCCATGTTGATCGCGAGGATATTGACGCCCTGGTTCGCGATCATGTCAGCACCACCCACGGCTGATGGCATACAACACCCATTCGTCACGCTCATTCGCATGACCGAGCCCGATGCCAGCCTGTCCCCACTGATAGGCGGCTTTATCGACCTTCCAGGCGAGCCACATGAAACGCACGCCACGGATCAGAGGCAAGCGCAGGAACCAGTGCGCCTTGGGCGGTAGTGTCCATCCGCGACGCTCGCCGTCTTTGCGCCATGCCCTGTCCTCGCCTTCCTGCACAAGTTTGTCGTACATCAGTCTTCTCCTATGCCGGCCCGCTTCCGCGCGCCCCTGATTGCGTCGGCGATATCGACCAAAGCGTTCGCGCCCTCGTCGCTGCCAATCATCTTGTGGATCATCGCAAGCTGGCGCAGCGCGCCGATCTTGTCGCCCATGCGGACAGACATCTTCGTGACCTGTCGCGGGTAGTCGGGATCGGCGTTCGGGTCGTTCGATACCTCGCACTTGAACGACGAGATGCCGGCAAGGTCCGCATCGTCCGCTCTGTTGAAGTCGAGATACATCGAGCCGTCCGACTGCACCACGGCGATGCGCCCGAGCGACGCCAGCGCGACCTTGGCAAGCTCCTCCTCGATCCGCTTCGGCGTGATTTGCATCCGCCGCATTCTCGCATCGAGAAGCGAGTTGACGAGGTTGCGGATCTTGGGCCGCTTCATGAGGCTGTGACCGGCCGAACGGATGCTGCCTTTTCCGGTCTTGTACCCGGCGTCGATAGCGGCCTGCATCACGTTGCGATGGCGCATATAGGCGTGAACGAACATCTTCTGACGCTCGCTCAAATCGCTCTCGGCAACGATCAGGAATTCTTCGTCTTCGATGCCGTCGAGAGGATGGCCGTCACGCCAGGGCTTCATGTTATGGCGCGACACTGATCTTTTCCCATGTGACTACGTCGTGTGGTCCGACGAATGATTGCAGACCTAATGTAGGACTGCTTCCGATAACTTGAACGTCATGATACGTCACGGCGTAATTGCCGACCCGGCGCGTGAATGTGACAGTATCGGCATCATCTGAGAGGCGGTCAACGCCGACGATGCCGCCAGCCCCCTCGATCCATATTTCGCCGCGCAGGATCTTCGGAGCCTCCACCGGCTCGCGAGACACGACGACGGGAGAGCCGCCGTTGCCCTCTGTGGCTTTGAACGCGGCGCTCATGCCGTCACCGGGCGCTTGAGAAAGCCGACATATAGCCCCTGAGAGAAAGTGACCGAGACAAGCTCCCAGCCCTCAATGCCATACCGCCGAAGCCCTTCGCTTAAACGCTCGGCCGATTTCCTGCCCAGGGCTGCGTATTCCCACTTCTGCATGATCGTTCTCCGTTCCCAACCGGCCGAACATGGCACGGCCTGCCGTAGAACGAAAGAGGCCGCCCGAGTTTCCAGGGGCGGCCAGTGTAGGGGAGGAAACGCCACGACGGTCCTTCGAAACGCCGTGAACGCTCGCTCGATCACACGATGTCGCTGCGGCGTCAAGCCGGGCGGCACGATCCCGGCCGCGCCTTCCGGCCCGACTGCATCAACATGTACGGCGTCGAGTTCTGCTTGACCACGTCCTCGACGTTCTTGCCCGTGGGCAGGCGCATGACGACCTTGTCGCCCGGCGAGAAATCGGCGGCGGTGTACTTCTTCGCTTCGTCGGTCATATCAGCCCTTGCTCCCGTTCAAATCGCTTGCGCAAATCCGAGCCCGCAATGTTCATCGCGTTCATGGATCTTGTAGCCCATTGAAGGTTCACGCGGCGGTTGTCCAGCGTATTTCCGTTCTTGTGGTCGCCAATGCAGTACGTCAGGTCGGGCGGCCCATAGGCTCGTCGGCATATCTCACGGTGGAGAAACAGGGTACGACCGCCGACGCTCTTGCGCGCATAGATGCCGTTCGGCCGCGCCATGACGCCCGTCTCGGGGTCCATGTCGCCAGAGCCGTAGGTGTGGCACCATAGGCCGCTGCCGAGACTCCTGGCCCACTCGTAGTCGATCCTGTCGAGCCAGCATCCGCAGTCGATGCGGTCGGACAAGGAGAGCCACAGGGGGTCGTCGTCGCTCTCTGCCGGCAAGAGTGATGGGTCGAACGCATCGCCCGTCAGCGGCCAACGTCGCGCATCGAGGAGTGCGTCTAGCTCGTAGGGTCCGGTCTCGACATGCAGCGGCCCGCCGTCGTCATCCAACAGCGGGCCGAGCCAGTCGTCTAGGTCGCGCAGCATCAGCGACGATGCGGGCGGCGTTTGGGGCATGGGTTTGGGATGGGCCGCGTCGGCTGACACAACGCGGCCCGTACCGCGATCTCCTCGAACTCCATCGAATAGCGCGCTGCCGCCAACGTCGATGGCGACGACAGTGCGAACGAGGCGGACAGGAACAGGACTTGGGCCAGTCTCATGACGATGCCTCCATTATCAGTCGCCCGGCATCGTAGCGGTAGCCGCCGGGCAACGTAATCCCGGCTTGCATCGTAACACGCTTGACCACCGGACCCGCCTTGCGCGGCGTCGGTGGGTTTCCGAGCCACGTCAGGCCGGCGCGCTTGACCATGCCGACGACCATGTTTTTCGTGACGTGCTGCCCGCTCGCTTCCGTCAGAGCACGGGCAATCTCGGTGTAGGTTGCTTTCTCCACCGTAAGCATGTGTCGAAGCGTTGGCAGGGCGGCCGGATAGCGCCGCCAAACCGTGTGCGCGAACTGGTTATTTTGCATCGCGGATCTGCGCGGTTTCGGTTGGGCGGGCGGGGTGGTGCTCATTGCGAACCCCCGAAGACGCCGGCCGAGACGACAAAGTAGAAGCCGGCCGCCAGCGTAAGAACTACTGCAACGATGCCCTTCCAGACGTTGCCGTCGTTCACGGCAGTGTGCAGCAGCCAGAGCCCTCCGATCAGAGCCAGAGCGCTGACGAGGAACACGCAGATGATCATTCTCGCGAGCTGTTCCATCGCTCAAACCCTCTTGCTCGCTGCGGTGGCCGGGGCGGCGAGTTCGTCAAGCGCCTCCTTGTCGCCTTCATTCCAGTCGCGCAGCCATCCTAGGCCGCCCGTATCTCGACTGAGCGCGTGCTGGATCGCGGCGTTGAGGGCGTCGGCTCTCGCCTGCCCCGCACCCGGCCCCTGCGCGATGGCGGCGAGGGTGCTGTTCAGGTCGTGGAGAAAAGTAGACCAGTCGCCGAACCTACCGAAGCTCGCGTATTCTTGGATGGCCGAGGCGAGCTTCGGGTAGCGCTCAAATTCCATTTGGCCCGGCTTCAGCGCCTCCACGGCAGCCCCGGCCGGTGCCGGTGTCTGGTGGTCTGGCGGGGTCATATCCGCCTTGAGGTTCTCGATATCGATCCGGAGGATCGACCCGTCTACATCGAGGACGGCGACGAGGCCGGGCAGTGGTTCTTCGAACCGGAACGCCTCGCTGTCGTACTCGGACTCGGCGAAGCGGACGGTGACGCCCTGGCGGTCCTTGCCGATGCGCTTGATCGTGATGCCCGGTGCCGGTGTCTGGTGGGCGAGGGCCTCCTCGCAGACTTCGCAGAGAGAGTAGGGGTCGCGCTTCTGGTGCGAGCACGGCTTGGCGGCCGAACAACAATCGTTCAGGCGGCTGGCCCGATCTAGCCCCTCGCCGTCCGCCGTCAAGGTTGGCGCGGTGGTCTCGCGCTGCGACGCGATGGCGAAGGATCGAACGGCCTCCACAATCGAATTGCGCAGGCCCATGAAGGTGACGCTGCCGGTCTCAAGCAGCTCGTTTCGGAACGGCAACAACGCAGCCCAAATCGCCGCCTTCAGGGGGTCATAGGGTTCGGTCAGGTCCATGCCCTGGCATGAGCGCCCTCGCCGTGTCTGCCCCTCGACCCGTGTCGCAGGGACGGCTGGGGGCGGGGTGGTCTCACCGGAGCGGTCGTGCTCGATGGCCTGATCTTCGCCCATGGTGCGCCAGTCCGGCCATGACCGGGCGAAGTTCTTGCCCTGCTTCGCCTGCATCGCCGGCAGCAGGTCTTCGGGCTTACCGCCGTGCCGCCAGAAGCCGTCCATGGCGAGGATGATGACATCGACCCACTCGGACAGGTCGTGCGGGTTCGCCTCGATCTCGCGAAGCTCCTTCGTGATGTGCTGGATCACGCCCTTGGTGCGCAGGTGCGGGCCAAATGTCTCCTTCGACCAGCCCCACTGGCGCTTGAGGTACGCCGTCAGCCCCTCGCCGTCTGCCGCCGAGGCTGACGGGTTGGGCTCGTCGTCGCTCGGTGAGTAGCCCGTCGGCCGCTCAAGCGCCTTGCGCGCATCCTCCGCGGCATCGGTGAGCCGAATGGTAGCGTCATCGTGCCAGTGGCCGGGCAGGCTGTTCAGCAGTTCGCTGGCGGCGGCCTCCATCTCCACGAGCATGGCCCTCAGCGCCTCGACCTCCGCTCCGGCCGGGGTGACGTCTGGGGCGGGACGGGCGAGGGCGGCGAACTCAACTGCCGCGTCTTCCCACGTATCGGCTCGGCAAACGATCTCACGCATCTTCCGGCCGAGCGTGTACTTGCTTCCCGAGAGGGCCTGCGCCGTCCGCAGATCGGAGGCTGCTTGGGGGTGGGTGGTCGTGGTCATCGGTCCCATTCCTTCTGTAGCTCGCACTCAGGCGAGGCGTTCGCGGGTCTTCTCGGCGATGTAGCTGGCGCGGGCCGGACCGAGCATTCCGGTCTCCCATAGGCGTCGCTCGCCCTTGCTCGAATACCGCTTGGGTGCGCCGGGCGGCTTGAAACGGATGTGGAGGCGGTATGATGCGCCGGCATCTGCCATTAGGGCTCGATCATAGGACCGATGACACTCCCCTCTCGTGTGAACTCCATCGCACTGCCTATACACGTTGATGAAGAAGTGCTGAGCCTCATACATCGGTCTCGTCCTAATTTGACAACCCGTCACGGTGACAGGCTGTCACGGTTTACGCAGTTCGTGACAGGGTGTCAATTTGACTGGCTGTCACTGACGCGGGATGCAGTCGTAGCTCATCGTTGCAAAGTTGTAGGTCGGCAGTTTCTTGACGCGCTCGCCGGCATAGCGACAGGCTTCGTATGTGTGAAAGTCGTGCATCGCCAAGGCGTTTCCGCCACTCGAACCCGACGCAGTGATGAGGAAAACCAAAACCCAAGCCGTACCCATTACGCTGCCCTCCATGTGAATGCTTCGCCGCGCCCGCCACCCTCTCGCGAGACGAGGCCCGCTCGCTCAAGGCCGAACATGATCACGCTCGCCTCTCGCATGGAGATCCGGTCTCGCCGCATCAGGTAAGCGATCGTCACGCCTTCGCGCCTCGCTCGCCTCAGTGTCCGACCATGCTCCGAAGCGTCTAGTCCCGGCTCCACAGCGCGTCACCCCAAGCCCATTGCAACAAGGCGGCAAGGTTGAACACGGACGTTCGTGACGGCTTGTCACGGGCCGCGTTGGCGACCTCATCGCGGAAGAACCGGCGCTCCTTCTCCGACAAGCCTGCGACCGTGTCGGCCACGAGCACCATGTCGCGAGCGGCGAACCGGAGCACGCCGCGCGTCTCGTCATCAATCATTGCGTTTTCAGCCACGCTTGCTTGAGAATATTTGAAAACGCCAGGAGATTTTCTCTTTTTTCTTTTGTGTCAGCAAGCATGGAGGTAGCGTGAGTTATAAGTGTAATCGGATCTTTGTGAAACATAGATATATGTTCAGATATGGCTATCAGGTTATTAGCCATAGCGATAACTTCGCGGTCATTCATGATGTTTACTCGCACCCCTTGAGGATCAGGCCGGCAAGGGCCTTGAGGGCGAGGCGGTCGTGATCGTTCTCGATGGCGAAATCGATGTACTCCACGAACTCATCGGCCTGGCTGCCGAGCATCCTGGCCAACTCCACGAGGGCATAACCGCACTCCTCAAGGTCATTCCCGAGGGCAGTTCCGACAGCGCCACCAGACACGGTCACATCGAACGTCAGCATCGCATTCTCCCAACCTAAGAGCCTCCACCGTAGCGAATGGTGACACCCTGTCAACGAGAATGGTCGTTCTCGCCTACCAACTGGTAGGGAGGCAAAAAGTGCCATTTCGCACATCATTTTGCCCATGTTGATATCCGTCAACGAGTTAGCTGATCGTATTTCAATCCTTGGGACCGCTCAAAAACCCTTATAGGAGGGTACGCATTCTATGTTCAGGTATATGAATATAGAAAGAGTAAGCCTCTAGGGGGTTTTTACGCGTCTACAAGGATTGAAGTGTAAGACGATAAGTCGTTGATATATATCAAGGTGGGCATTTTCGCCGATCTGTTTCATATTTTATGGTAGCGTACTGGCACATATGCGTGTTATGTGACGGGCTGTCACGAACCGTGGAGGCATCCGTGCAGTGGAAGCGACTACGCAAGGGCCTATGGCGCAGGGCGGATTGGAGCGTCGTTCGTGGCTACGGGCGTGGCTGGAAATGCCGTCTGCCCGAAGGCCGCTATATCACGCGAACGGAGTACGACGGGCACCCGCTGCCCGAGGCGGTTTCCGATGCGTGGTGCGAGGGAGATGCCAAGTCGTTCCGCTCTCAAGACGAGGCGATGACGTGGCTTGACGCGTATCACCCAACCGAGGAGGTTTACGATGCCGCAGACTGAGGAACACAAGGATCGACGGCTGCTGTCGGTGTTTGCCGGCATGGTGCGGACGCAGAAAGCCAAGCTGCGGACCGAGCTTGAGACCGGCAAGCTGGTCGTGGTCAACGACGACAAGCCGGCGCGGTGGAAGGCGGCCGAGCATCTGATCGAAACCGGGTTCGCCGTGCTCGTGGCCGAGGGGAGATCGTTCGTCCGCAAAGGCCCGAAGCCCGCCGCCGGGAATGGGCGTCGCCGGGAGCGCCAGACGATGACGCTGGCGTGGCACACGGTCGGAGCGGACGACGACAATATTTGACACCATGTCACGGACCATGACACGGTGAACCGGGACCACAGGAGGTTGGGACATGAGGACGGTTATTACAGGCGGGCCGGTGTACCTGTCGAAGCGGCTGCGCGAGCGCATGGAGGCGGCTGGTATGCCGATGCACGTTACAGTCGCCACCGACATGGCTTACGGTCCGGACAAGTCGGTTGAGATCGACCATCGCGAGCCATCGCCCCGCGACGACCTGTGCGATGCGCTCGCGTGCACCGTTTACGGCCGGCGCTACGACAACCCGGCATGGCCGGATCTCTCAGAAAGGTTCACCCCCACGATGGCCGGTCTTCCCGAACCTGAACCCGAGCGCGCCGTCTGGCGTCACCCGTTTGCGCTGGCCGGTTGCCTCGCGATCTACGCCGGGCTGCTGGTGGGCGGCATCTGGTGGCTGTCTGGCCTCTGACCTGAGGTTAGCGCATAACGCGGTTGGGACGCGCGGGCGGGGTTTGGCGTGGCGGTTAAGTACGATGCCGACAAGATGCGGCGAGACACGCCGTTGTCCGAATACCTGCCGACGCGCGGGATCGGGCTCAAGGCGGACGGCAACGAGTGGCGCGCGTGCTGTCCGTTTCACAGCGAGAGCACGCCGTCGTTCTGCGTCTATCCCGGCAAAAAGGGGACGCAGGAGTTCCAGTGCTTCGGATGCGACGCCAAGGGCGACGTGTTCGAGTTCGTCCAGAAGTACGACGGCGTTGGGTTCCGTGAGGCGTGCGAGATCCTAGGCGGCGACCGCGCTCCGACAGACGGGCGCGTGTCCGCGTCGCCGTCGATCGATCGCGTGGACATCTACGCCGCGTGGAAAGCCGTCCTGCCGCCTGCGAGCGCGCCGCCGATCGTGGCTGGCAAGCGCACGCCGCCTCTGGCGAACCCGAAGCGTCCCGAGAAGCCGCCGACCCACTACACACCGAAGGCCGTGTACCCGTACACCATGGCCGATGGCCGTCTGATCGGATACGTGCTCCGCGTCGAGATCGGCGGTAAGAAGCTCACGCCGCTCGTCCTGTGGTGCGAGAACCAAGAGACCGGCGAACTGACGTGGTGCCACCGGCCGTTGGCCGAGCCGCGCCGCCTGTACGCGCTGCCCGAATTCATCGCCAAGCCCGAGGGTCAGGTCCTCATTGTCGAGGGCGAGAAGTGCGCCGAGGCCGGCAAGCGGCTGATGCCGAAGCTCGTCGTCACGACATGGCAAGGCGGCGGGAAAGCCGCTCAGAAAGCCGACTGGCGGCCGGTAGGCGGCCGGGACGTGGTGATATGGCCCGACAACGACGAACCCGGCGAGGCGACCGCTCAGGCCGTCGCACGGCTATGTCTGGACGCTGGGGCACGATCCGTGAAGATCATCGCCGCGCCGGGCGAGGACAAGCCTGAGGGATGGGACATCGCCGACGCGGAGGCCGAAGGCTGGACGACGGCAGACGTGATCCGGTTCGCGAGGGCCGGGGCTCGACTGTGGACGCGATCTAGTCGCCCAGAGGAACCCCGGCCCGGCGCGGATCGCGACGCTTGCCCGCCGGCCCGTGCTTCGGCAGAGCAGGGGAAGGAGGCACCCGCGCTCAAGCCGACGACGCAAGAGAAGCCCAAGCCGACCCCGGCCGTCAAGCCCATCCCGCGACCGGACCCGGAGAAGCCTGACAACGTCGTCCTGCTGCCGAACGCACGCATTCCAGAACCGGAGGAAGGCGACGAACAACATTGGATGAGCTACCTCGAACTCGACGCGAACAACAAGGTTCGCCCGAAGCTCATGGTGAACTACATCGAATATCTGCATCGTCATCCGATGATGCGTGGAGTGTTGATCAAGAACGCCTTTACAACGGATGTGATCTTGCAAAGCCGTCCGCCGTGGGATCGAGGCGGCGGCAAGTGGAGGCCGCGCAAGCTCGCCGACCACGACGTGACCATGGCCGTGACGTGGCTCGAACGCGCGCAGATGACGCCGAAGCACAACGAGTGCGGAACCGCGATCTATGCCGTGGCCGAGAAGCGCAAGTTCGATCCGGTCCGAGACTACCTCAACGGCCTCGTTTGGGACGGCGTCCCGCGCATCCAGGGAGGCGAAGGGCAGGTGCCGTGGCTGTACGAGTACATGGGCGTCAAGCAGACGGAGCACGCCGTCGAGCGGGCATTTGGGATGCGCTGGCTTATAGCCGCAGTGTCGCGAAACCTGACCGACAACGTCGATGGCGAGAAAGTGGACAACATGCTCGTGTTCGAGGGCGAACAAGGCAAGCTGAAATCCACGGCACTCGAAACCATCGCGACGATCGGCGGCGTGAGATACTTTCAGGACAACATCGAAGACCTGTCATCGAAGGACAGCGTCATGCAGCTTCAAGGCAAGCTGATAGTCGAGATCGCGGAACTGGACGCGATCAACAAGGCCGGTACGGACACGGTCAAGAAATGGCTGTCGCGGCGCGTTGACAGCATCCGATTGCCCTATGGCAAGATCGTCTCGGATTTGCCGCGCCGCGCCGTCATCGCAGGAACGGTCAACCTCTCGGGGCGCGGCTACCTCAAGGATGCGACCGGCGCTCGCCGCTTCTGGCCGACGTACATTGCCGGCAGCATCGACATGGATAACCTCAAGCGCGACCGGGACCAGCTATGGGCCGAGGCGGTCCACCTGTACCGGGCCGGGGAGAAGTGGTGGCTACAGGGCGACGAGGATCGGCACGCCGCCATTGAGCAGCGCAAGCGGTTCCAAGCCGATCCGTGGGCCGGGATTTTGGACGAATGGCTGTCGGTGAACGGCGACACGGTCACGTTGAACGCGGCGTTCCACGCCCTTGAGATACCCATTCACATGCGATCAACGGCGCACGAGGCGCGTATCGTTTCGCACCTGATCTCATCCGGTTACGTGCGCGGCACGAAGACGTTCAAGGATTTTCCCGTGGCTGTATTCAGGAAAAAGCGCGATGGCTGAGAGCAAGATATGGCACATGCTCAACACCATGAATACGCTGCGCGCCCGCTACGCGCGAAAGGCGTTCGAGTGGGGGGACCCGACTGAAATTATATCGAGCCGTATGGACGATATGGAGAACGTCATCAAGACGCTCGAATGGTTACAGACGCACGAGGAGATCATCCGCGATGCGATTGCCAGCGCGAAGGCCCTTGACGCGGTTGCGGAGCGTTAGTATCGAGAGAGCCACGCGCTTCCCTAGCGAAGCCCGTCAGCCGGTCCCAACCATGCTGTGAACGCCCTCAGGTTTAATCGCCTGGGGGCGTTCTGCATTAGAACGGCAGTGGTGAGATTGCCGCGAGACCGTCATCGACGGATCTGACCACGGCCGCGTACCCGCCAGACCCGCGAACGACTTCCACGAACGACGTCTGTTCCTTCGTCGTGGCGACGCCCTTCGTCTTGACTTCCAGAGCCGTGAATACCGCGACCGTGCGACCGACCATCTCGGGTGTGATGACGACCGGCGTCCACCCGATGATGTCCGACGAACCACGGCACAGGCCGGCGTAGAGCGGCCTCGGGTTGGCCAAGACGAGCATGTCGCCGGTATGCTTGACCGTTCGACCAACCCATCCCTGACCGACGTTCTGGCGAAATAGCCGCGCGCCTAGCTTTGATGCCGCCTTGAGAAGCGGGTTCGTGATGTCGCGTTCATCGGCCATCGAGATCGCCCCATTGATCCGCCATGGCATCAGCGATGCCCGGATAGGAACGGCTGCGCTCTTTCCACCTGTCATGCCTAGGCGGCGCGCGGTGAACTCTCGCCTCACGGCCATCAACAATGTTGGTAGGCGTGAGAGCCGGCAAGTTGCGGAGCCAGAGACACGTCCTTTTGGTCTCGCCGTGCCCGAACTGCCAAGGTTGGATGGACTGTGTGAATGTCTCGTATTTATGGATACGCGCCTTGGCGTGGCGATGCATTACCGGGTTCTCAATAGCGATGCGAGGGATAGGCGCATTCCAAAATTCGGAGAAAAGGGCGGCGGCCTCGTCAAGCTCAGACCATAGGTCGCGAGGCCCGAGCCAGCGAACACCTGAGTTGCATAGACGTGTGCACGGAGGATGTGCGATTAATAAATCCCATCCTTGATCTAATATTTTTGTGGCGTCGCCTATAATGTGATGGCGAGAAATATCTTCTGTCGGAAGAATATCGCATGAATATGCTTCATGACCTCTTTCTCTAAAGGCCCTTCTAACAGTTCCGCTGAACTCGCAAGCAATCAAAACTCTCATTTTATCACCACATCTTATGCTGGCGAGCCGCTTCTTCGGCGCGCTTGTTTCCCGATCGCTGGCGGGCCGTCCACATATGCGCCGCCCACGCTTCCGGCTTACTGTAGCCGCGAGCGCGGCCGACCGCCACGAGATCGTCCAGGCTCTTGCAGGCGTGCTCTTGCTGCGCCCTAGCCGCCCGCAGCGCCACTTTGTCCACCGGCTGCAACTCGTCGTCGGTCTCGTTGGGCATCTTGTCGCCGCGCACCGGAAATGCCTCGCCGCAGAACGTGCAGACGCGCGAGTTAGCCGCCGCCGTGGCGAAGCAATTCGGGCAGACCTTAATCGGATCGGGTGCTGCGCTCAGGCCCTTGCGCTTCTTCGGGCCTTCGGCGGCGAGCGTCCATTCCCTGTCGTCGTCAGGCAAGCCGTGCGTGATGATGTTGCCGGCATGGTCGAGGATGATCGCGGGCGTATCCTTAGGCCGCAGCGCCCGGCCGACCTGTTGCATGTACATCGCCAGCGACTTCGTAGGCCGGGCCATGCCGACGCACTCAATCGTCACGTCCATTCCCGCCTGCGCCGCGAGGTCGTATCCTTCGCCGAACAGGTTGACGTTGCAGATGACATCTATTTCGCCAATTGCCATGCCTCGTGCAGCAGAACGGCGCTCGTCAGAAGGGCTACTGCCATCAAGGTGAACAGCAGAAATTCCAACAGACCGAAAGGCTGCGGCCACATGTTGCGAGTGCTTAATGCTGACGCAAAAATACACAGCACGCTTGCCGTCAGCAATACGCCGGTAATGAGCGACCATGTCGCCAACAAGAGCATCCTTGTCCATCTCCTCCTCTAGTTCTTCGGTCTTATAGTCGCCGGCCCGCGAGGATATGCTATCGAGGTCAGGCATCGACGGTGCGAATGCGTGATACTGCGAGAGGTATTTGTTTTCGATGAGCCACGCGAGAGACGGGCCCTGGATCATCGCGCCGAATAGTTCGTCCAAGCCCTTGCGATCGAGACGCTTGGGCGTGGCCGAGAGTGCGACGATCTTGCACCCGCGCTCTAGGAGCCAACGGATCACGCGCGCCCACGTCGGAGAACAGGCGTGGTGCCCCTCGTCAACGAAGGCCACGGTCGGATACGCCTCGGGCGGTATGCGATCGAGCTTGCCCTTGAGCGTGTCGATCCCGCAAATCTGAGCGTTCGCGTAGGGGTTCCAGCGCCGGCCGGCAGCGATGAAGGCGTGATCGACGCCGACGCGTTCAAGCGTCAAGCTCGTCTGATCCACGAGAAAGTCCCGGTGACAGATAAACCACGCCCGGCCGCCCTTGCGCACAGCTGAGCCCATCATGAACGACGACACGACGGTCTTACCACCGCCGGTCGGAAGCTGTAGCAGGACGGCGTTGTGCGAGCGGAGCGCGGCCCGTGTTTCCTGCACCATCTTGTCCTGAAACGGGCGCAGTTCGATCGGCTGCGGAGCGCGCTTGAACAGACCGTTCATCAGCGTTCTCCGATAAGCTGGCCCTCTGGCAGGGCTTGGCCGCACGTCGGGCACGTCTGGCAATCGAGGATGCCTTGCAGCGCGGCTCTCGGGATTCCGTGCTCGTCGGCGGCGGCCACGATCCGAGCGTTGAACTCGGGCGGGATGTTGCCGTGCTTGCCGCGCTTGCCCGTGCTGTTCCAGCGCGAGATGGTGGCGTGCTCGATGTCCAGCACACGGGCGAGGTTCGCGATGCCGCCGCGACGCCTCGTTTCGTTCGATGTTTTTCGCGGATCTACGATCTCAGATTTCGCCGCGAAAAGATCGCTCAGCCGATCAACACGGGTGACGGTCATAACTCTCGATACCATTCCCAACCTCCGTTCAACGAAACACGGCTAACACGGACTTGACACCTTGTCACGAACCGTCGATGAAGAATGCGGGACCACAGAAAGGCTCGACGGATGCAAGAAATTTTGACGAGGATCGAGGCGCTAGACGCCACGGTCTCATTACACCGCGTTTCCAAAAAAGAGAGGTTCGGCAAAGCGCAGTCGTGGTTCTGCGTCATCAAGGGAGAGCGCGACGGTCTCAAGATCGAGACAAAGGCCGTGTTTGGCGACACGGTAGACTTGGCGCTGTCCGCCGCATGGTCTCTGTTCTCTCCTGCCGAAAAGCTGGTCGAGCCGATGATGCTACCGGCACCGCAGAAGCCGAGCGATTACATCGAAGACGCCGTTTACGCCCCGCTCAAGGACGGAAACGGCGACGACATTCCTTTCTAGGTTGGGAACTGAGAACATGACGACACCGGGCATTCATCTCGATATCGAGAACGAAGACTATCACGCCGGGCCGGGCATCTCGAAATCCGGCCTCTGGATCATCGGCAACAAAACGCCGGCCCACTACAAGTTCGGCGAGCGCAAGGACAGCGCGGCGTTCGATCTCGGCACGTCGGCACATTACGCGCTGTTGCAACCCGAACTTCTCGACGCGAAGGTCATGGAAGGGCCGGCAGCACGCGGAAACTCGAACGCCTGGAAAGACGCTGCCCTGTATGCAGACAGCGTCGGCAAGCTGATCCTCAAGCCCGAGGAGTATGCCGGCGTCCTGCGCATCCGCGACAGCGGCGAGAAGAACGCCACGCTGTGCGAGCTAAGGCGCGGCGCGCTGATCGAGGCGAGCGGCTACGCGATCGACCCGGAGACGAACGTCCTGTGCCGCGTGCGTACTGACGCCTACAACCCGGCGCACGGGATCATCATGGATCTCAAGACCACGACGGAAGGTGGGCGGGAGGAGTTCGGCCGCTCGACGGCGCGGTACGGATACCACATGCAGGAAGCGTTCTATTCCGACGTGTGGGACCAAGCCGCTCGCGGGAATGGACCCCTACCCTGGCGTGTCAGTCCGTCTGCTGTCAGCGCGGTCAACGCCTTCATCTTCGTCGTGATCGAGAAGGCCGCGCCGTTCCTCGTGTCCTGCTACGAACTCAAGCCGTCCGCCGTGGACGAAGGGCGTGAGCAGTACAAGCGCGCCCTGCGCCTCTACGCGCAGTGCAAGGAACGGGAGGATCTGGGGATGCCCGCCGTCCAGGCGTGGCCCGGCTACCCGGAAGATCCCGAACCGCTCGACATTCCGCCGTGGGCGTACCGCTTCACGGCTCGCGAAAAGGAGGTGTGAGCCATGGCCAACAACCTGCCGGCAAAAACCCACAACGTGACGAAGATCGGCGAGGAGCTTGCGCGAGCCAACGACAGGTTCACGGAGCTTCTACCGAGAACCTTGCCGACCGCGCGGTTTGTTGGCCTCGTCAAGTCCACCCTTAACAGCAACCCTGAACTGCGCGAGTGCACGCCAAAGAGCATCGTGAGCGCGTGCGAGAAGGCCGCGAGCGATGGCCTGTTGCTCGACGGGCGCGAGGCGGCGCTTGTCATCTTCAACAAGCGTGGGAAGCTGGACGACGGATCGTGGGGCGTCGTCGCGCGCGAGGCGCAGTACATCCCCATGGTCGCCGGTATGCGTCGCCGGATCTACAACTCGGGCCTCGTGTCCGTCCTCGAAACCGGCATCGTATTCGAGGGCGAGCTTAAGGAAGGTCTATTCGAGTATCAGGCCGGAACGGACCCGCGCCTGATCCATCGAACGATGATCGTTGGCGATCGCGGCGAGCCCGTCGCAGCCTATTCAGTCGTGACCATGGCAACCGGCTTCAAGTCGATCGAGGTCATGCGGTGGGACGAGATCATGCGGATTGCCAAGCTGCAATCCAAGAACGTCGCGTTCAAGGACGACGATCGCAAGGGCGTGCGCAAGGGGGACCTAGTTGGCGTATGGGCCGAGCACACGCACGAGATGGCGCGCAAGACCGTCCTGCGCCGCCACGCGAAACAGCTTCCGTTCGACAGCGACACGGCTCGCATGTTCGAGCGCGTCGATGGTCTGTACCGCCCCGAGGGCGAAGAGATCGACCACGACGCCGACGAGGCCGCCGCAAACGAGGCACCAGCGGCCGGCAGGAAGCGTGAAGGCGCAGGCCGCGCTGCGCTCAACAAAGCCCGCCAGGAGCGCGAGGCAAGCAATTCGACGCCGTCTGAGCCCGAGCGGCAGGACGACGTAGAAGACGCCGAGGTCGTAGACAGCGGCGGTGACGAGACAGACGAGGATAGGATCTAAAAATGAAAGAAGGACAAAAAGAAGAAGATTGTTTCTTGCTTTTGAAGTCAGAAAAGCTGAATGGCTTTTCTGCATTCTTCAAAGGAGATATTCCCATTCTCGGCGATAAGGTCGAGATGGTTTGTGTGGAATCGAGTGATAGCGAAATTCGCATTAAACTCGTAACGAAAAAGGACTGAATTCAATGGCTAAGCGCGAACAGGGTTACGTGGTCACGGTGAAGATGTTCGTCCCCGTAAACGCGAAGGATCTCAACGACACGAAGGCGAAGGCCGATGCGATCCACAAGGCGCAGCAGGGCAACGACCTGTCGGGCCTGTCGGAGGCCGGCGCGGACGTGATGAAGGTCGATCACCGCTGGACCAGCCGCGAGAAGGTCGAGGCCGAGACCGTCCACGAGGCGGCCGAGAGCGTCGAGGAGATCGCCGGGCAGGCGCGGCAGACCGACATCGAGGAGAGCATCGAGCAGCAGCAGGAGCGCATCCGAGCCGAGCACGAGGCGCGTGAGGCGGCGGCCGAGGCCGAGGAAGGCAGCGAGGGCCAGCAGCAGTCCGACGCCGTCGAGGAGGTCGCCAGCGGCGGCACCAGCAGGCGCTCCCGCGCCCGCGCCTAAAATACCGTCGCACGGTCCTTGACACCCTGTCACGGTCCGTGCGACAAAACCTACATGAAGGGACTAGTCGCTTGAGCATAGTCAGGAAATGCGTCCACCATGGAGAATGCAACCATTCTCATAGAGTTACGCCAGAAGGATATAATAATTACTCTTGCATTAAGTGCATTGCTGAGCGCCAAACAAAAAGAATGATCTCAAATAAAAAGAAGTTGTTAGATTTACTAGGAGGCAAGTGCGTTAAGTGTGGCTATAATAAGTGTATTGCATCACTTCACTTTCACCACAAAGATCCTTCTCAAAAGTCTTTTTCATTAAGTACAAAAAATCTGAGTAAGCATTTCGATAAACTTGTTGAAGAAGCCAACAAGTGCGAAATCTTATGTGCAAACTGTCACTACGAACACCACTATTATAACGAAGGTGTACTGGAATAATGTGCCTCTCATGTCGCGAGTGCGGCGAGCCTTTTGAGGCCCCATCCAAGAGGAGCGGCAGCAAGCCGCTCTTTTGCTCCGTCCCGTGCAAAAAGGAGTTCGCCAACCGGCGTATGCTTCGCGGTGCGCGGTTATACGATATGTTCATGTTGCTCCGCTACGAGCGCGGCCTTGCCAAGGTGCGCGGGATCTGGGCTCTGACGTGCGAGCTTGCCCGCCAGTGGCGCGCAGAGGATCAGCGCGAGCGCGGTGGCCGTCCGTCTTGGCGTCCCTACGAGGAGCTTCACGACGCGCTCTTGCCGCTACGTGTCACGGTCCTGGGAGGCGGCGGCGTCAGCGCCGGCCGCGCGGCAGTCGAGAACAACATCTCGGCCCGGTCACGCGCGGCCTAGCCTCTCGGCCACGTCCTTAAGGCGGTCTCCGATCGTATCGAGATGATCGTTGAGCCGCCTCGCTTCGCCGTGCCGCGTGTCTGACGTGTCGCGCGTTGCTCGCATGTGGTTCTCGACGGCAATCGCCTGGGCAGACATGGCGGTCGCCAGCAGCCTAAGCGCCCCGATGATGTCGTCAAGCTGGCTCTGGCCCATGACCATGCCGGCAATCTGCGCCATGCCAGGATGACCGATGTTTCCATTCGGCGGCGGCGGGCGCTCTGCTCTGGCTTTCCAGTAGCCGATGAACGCCAGGATAATCGTCCCGACGCCGCCGCTACCGATAAGAACTACTAGGAGGTCAAGCCACTTCTTCACGTCATCTGGTGACATATCGCGGCTTGGCTCCGTACTCTAGTGAACCGTTCTTCTGCATGTCGTAGCCACAGCTTAGAACGCACCAGCCTTCATAACCTATGAAAACAACGTACCATAGGATACCAGCCGGAAGCCTTACGGTGCCAGCCTCATTTATTGAAGCGCCCCACATCAGAAAGCCGATCGTGAGCCAAAATGCCCCACTGATGCCCGAGCCGGCTAGTCGGATCAGCGGGGAGCGCCGCCACCATCCGTTGATAGCAAGGCCCGTCATGCGTAGCAGAGCGACGAGAACGGCCGCCATGCCCCACCGGCTTTCGCTCATAAGCTCGCGCATCAGCTTATAGACAGGGAGGTCGAAAAACACCTCGGGACTGAGAATGTTTACGCCCCATGCGAGCATGAGCGTTGAGAGGCACCATTCGAGGGCGCGGGTTCGGTTCAAAGGGGTATTTCCCATGGTCACGAAGCCCTCGCTTGTCTCCAAAGGGCTACCAGCTTGAGGGTGCCGATGACAGCTTTGGCAATCAGGTACAACCCGCCGCCGAGTGCGAAGATCCACCAATGAGCGTAGCACCATCGGCCGATGTTGAACGCGACCGCAAGAGCCTCCTGGATCGTTCCCGCTGTCGTCGTGACGCTGTCGGCCGTCGTCCTGATGCTGTCCATCAGACCGCTGTCTGATGCGCCGCCGAGGCCGCCGAGGATCAACGAACCGATGCCAGCGTCACGGATGCCCTTAAGCGGCGCGAACAGGTCGGGAGCCTGTTCCTTGACGATCTCTCGGTTCGTCGCCGTGACGCGGATCTCCGCAACCTCTGCCGGCAGTAGGCCCGCCAGGGAAGCCGTAAACGCTGTGTCGATATGGTCGCCGGCCGGTAGTCCCATGCGCTCGCGGGCGACGCGGACCTGGGCTCGCGTGCGCGGACCGTTAAGCCCGTCCACAAGGATTGGCTCGTACCCAAACCGCTTGAGCTTCGACTGAATGTCCCACAGAGCCGTATCGCCATTGACGGCGAGACCGGGCCGAGACACGACGGGGATCGCTGGCGACGCCTTGCCGGGCCACAGGCGAGCCCACCAGGGCGCGGCGACGACCTTCGGCGGCAACGGCACCTGACGAGCCTCGGGAGCCGCTGACGGGCCGGCATCGTCATCGGTAGCGGGATCCGCAGCGACAGGTTTCCGAACGAGAGCGGGCGCGATATCGTCGGCGTGCTCGATCTTGAGAGAAAGAAGCACACGCTCGACGGCGGCCGGCTTCAGCCCGACCTTGTTGATGCCGTCGTCAGCGTAATACGTCTCGCCGCGCGCGACCTGACGATGCGCGCCGGTCGTCGCGGCGAGCACGGGGAACGAGGCCCATTCCTGAGCGAGCGCCTTGCCGAAGGCGGTCACGCTCATCCGGCCGTCCATGTACTTTTCGAAGCCGCGCCGCTTGAGGAGCGCATAGGCAAGCTGATCCTGCACGGCCGGCGTCATCAGAGCGGTCGCGGGCGCAGCCCCTTCTTTGACGAGACCTTGAAGTGTGGGCGGCATGAACTGATAGCGGCCGGCAGCCGACGAGCCGTATGCGCGCGTGCGGCGGCGACCATCTTTGATGACCGCCGCAATCGTCATTTTCGTAATCGGCGTCGGCATCCGGGATTGATTGTTCCCGAATACCGTGTCGTACCCTTGTGGCGCTTCCACTGTCGAGATGAAGTCTAGCAGCTTCATCGCCGCGACTGGTACGTTTCCGCTCATCGGTCCCACCGTGCGCTAAGGGTCTAGTTCCCTTTGCCACGGCGCGAGTTGTGCAGCAAGCGCGGCGCACGCGAGAGCCACATAGGCTGGGGCTCCGTTCTCGGACCATCGCCTCGGCTGGTTCGGGCTGCATCCGAGAGCCTTGACGGCGTCGCGGATTTTCCAGCCGTGGCGCTCTTTCATGACCGCGAGCCAGAAGCGGAAGGCGGCGGCGGTCATGACGATTTCATCGAACCGGGGATGGACGGGTGCAGTAGGAGGTTCGCTAGTTTTGCAGCATCGTCGGGCTCAAGGTAGCCGTTGAATTGTATAGCCATGCTTGAGAGGGCGGTCGATGCGATAGATATGTGAACGTTCGAACAGTCGGGGCAGAGATAGACGTTGAACAGAACAACAGCGTCATCATTCAGAACCGTTCTACTTTCCCCGTCTAGCAGATTTGCCGGCATCGTAACGATGTGTTTGTCGTCTGGCTTGAAGGACTGCATCACTTTCTCTCCTCGATGCACACACCCCGGATGGGGTGATAGTTGTCGTCTCCGCACGCCGCACACTGGATCACGCGGCGCTTATTCAGGATCGCGCGCCATGCTGCGAGGCGCGCGGCACGATCGGCCTCGCTCATGGCCGCGTCTCGAACTTGGCGACACCGGAGCGCACGGCAGACTTTGCGATGCCGTGCGGGACGATCTTGCCGTTGATCCGCCAGAAACGATCGCGCTTGGTGACGGTGAAGCCCATGCACTCGCCGGGCTGTTTGACGCCGTCCACCCAACGAAAGCGGATGACGTGCGGGATGCGCATGGCGATGAGTTCGGCGCGGCTCATAGGTATCCCCAATATTCAACGCCGGCTTGAGAGTAAATCATCATCATGCCCGAGAGGTACTTGTCGGAAACTTCTTCCCACTCGCCGTCTGGCGGCGATAAAGCCTTGCAAGCGCAGATGTTTGAACATTCGTAATTGCGTTTAATGAAACGCTTGTTGCGGAAAACTTTCATCGCATCAACCTCTTGCCGGCTTGCGGGAGACGTAGAAGGACGCGCCGAACCGGCCGACCTTGACGAAGCGGAGGCCGCCGTTGCGGCGGTAGCTGACGGGCGGGAGCCACCACGACGCGGACGCCAGGGCGAACCCGAGCGCGATCAGAGCGAGCATGACGACGGGCATTTGCGGAGGGCCGGCGAGAAGCATCTCAGGCGCGGCAGGCAGCGGCGGGCTGTAGGCGTAGTGCATGACGTGGTCTCCGGTCCCTCAGAGATTGGTGGAGCCGGGCGCTAGGCCCGGCGGCGCGCTACTTAACGGCTGGCGGCGCTGGCAAAGTGCTCTCAACATTCTTGGCGGCCGACATGGCATCGACCTCAGCCACAGTGAATGTACGCTCGTTCGGCATCCACCACCCCCGCGTGGCGTTAAAGGCGCGGATCTTGACGCTGCCCGTGCGAGCAATCCTAGTAATTTGCCCGACCTGTTTGGAGTTACCGACGAACGGCACCATAACAAAAGAACCGACTGCGTGCTTCATTTTCTGGTCCCAACTGGGGAGCGCCAACCGCTCCCGACACAGAGACCATACGCACACCAATTAGTGCCGTCAACACCAATTGGTGATTTTTATTGCGGGCGCTTGAGGTCTCGGATCTTGGCCTGATCGCGGTCGAGAAGGAGCCGGCGCTTGAGTTCCGGCCATGACGAGGCGACCGTCGCGGCCGGCAGGATGTGCGCCTTCTTGATCCGCTTCTGTAGCTCATCGGCTACCTCCGGCGAGAGCGCGCGGATCGCCTCGTACCGGGCCGCCGTGTCGATCACGGGATAAGCCTCGTATCCACCTTGTCCGACGATCGCGAGGCCGTTGCGGATCTCCTCAGCCATCAGGTAGCCGATCGTGCCCGTGAGAGCGCGGGCCGTCGTCGGTTGGAGGTCGATGTATTCGCGCTCTGTTCCCTTTTTCCGACTGCGGTCCAGCTTTTCCACCTGTGCCGTCGAGAGGTCTCGCGTCACCTTCGATAGGATATCGCCGAGCGCCACCGTCCTTTCGAGAGGATGCACCTGACGCTCCTCCGGTTTAAACTTCCCGGCGCGGATGGTCATGACCGTCTTTGCGATGTCGTTGCCGCGCCCGTAGATCGACGCAGCCTGTTCACTGTCGCCCTCCTCGATCGCCTGCGAATAGCCCTTCGCCAGGACGGCATATTGCCCGTTGTCGCGCCCCATCACCTGCATCAGGTCGGACTTGAACG